>Ga0256834_1000610_pt1 | contig 25421 bp, 38 predicted proteins | sample 4281140metaG_FD_190536 | JGI IMG/M metagenome (GOLD analysis project Ga0256834, IMG submission 190536) | Hydrothermal vent microbial communities from East Pacific Rise, Pacific Ocean - 4281-140 | ecosystem: Environmental > Aquatic > Marine > Hydrothermal vents | place: Pacific Ocean: East...
TAAGCCTACTACAGATGCTAAAGGTTATCATTTTAATATTATTGATACTCCTGGTCACGTAGATTTTACAGTTGAAGTAAATAGATCGTTAAGAGTTCTTGACGGCTTAGTATTCTTGTTTTCTGCTGTCGATGGTGTTGAGCCTCAATCAGAAACTAACTGGAGATTGGCTGATAATTATAAAGTGCCAAGAATAGGTTTTGTAAATAAAATGGATCGTCAAGGGTCTGATTTTTTAATGGTTAACCGACAGGTAAAAGAGATGTTAGGTTCTAATGCAGTTCCTATTGTTTTACCAATTGGAGAAGAAGGAGATTTTAAAGGGGTCGTTGACTTAGTTAAAAATAGAGCTATCATTTGGCATGAAGACAATATGGGAGCAACATTTGATATTGTTGATATTCCTGAAGATTTAAAAGAAGAGGCACATACCTATAGAGGATTGTTGATAGAAGAAGTAGCAAGTTATGATGAGAACTTGCTAGAGAAGTACATGGAAGATGAAGACTCTATTACAGAAGAAGAAGTGCACAATGCATTAAGAGCAGCAGTAATGGATATGGCTATCATACCAATGATATGTGGTTCTGCATTTAAAAATAAAGGTGTTCAATTTTTATTGGATGCGGTTTGTAGATACTTGCCATCTCCTTTAGATAAAGAAGCAATTGTTGGTACAGACCCTGACACAGGTAATGAGGTTTCTCGTAAGCCTGATGTGAAAGAACCTTTTGCAGCTCTAGCTTTTAAAATTGCTACTGACCCTTTTGTGGGGCGTTTGGCATTTTTCAGAGTATACTCTGGTCGATTAGATGCAGGTTCATATGTGTTGAATAATCGTTCAGGTAAAAAAGAACGAATTTCTAGAATCTATCAAATGCATTCTAATAAACAAAATGCAATTGATTATATTGAAGCAGGAGATATTGGTGCGGCAGTAGGGTTTAAAAGTATAAAAACAGGAGACACGTTAAGTGCTGAAAAACATCCAATTGTTTTAGAATCAATGGATTTTCCTGATCCAGTTATTGGTATTGCGGTTGAGCCTAAAACTAAGGCTGATGTAGATAAGTTAGGTATGGCTTTGGGTAAATTAGCTGAAGAAGACCCTACTTTTCAAGTAAAAACTGATGAAGCTTCAGGTCAGACAATCATCTCAGGAATGGGAGAACTTCACTTAGATATTATTGTGGATAGATTGAGACGTGAGTTTAAAGTTGAAGTAAATGAAGGAGAGCCTCAGGTTGAATATAAAGAAGCATTAACCAAAACAACAGAACACAGAGAAACGTATAAGAAGCAATCTGGTGGGCGTGGTAAATTTGGTGACATTGTATTTGAAATGGGACCAGTAGATGATGATTTTGAAGGAACAGGTTTGCAGTTTATTGATAAAATTAAAGGTGGTCGTATCCCTAAAGAATTTATTCCTTCTGTTGAGAAAGGTTTTAAAGCAGCAATGAAGAATGGTCCTTTAGCAGGATATGAAATGGATAGTATGAAAATTACTTTAACTGATGGTTCATTCCATGCAGTAGATTCTGATGCTCTATCTTTTGAATTGGCAGCAAAATTAGGTTATAAATCAGCAGCAAAAGCCGCTGGTGCAGTAATTATGGAGCCTATAATGAAATTGGAAGCACTAACTCCTGAAGAGAATATGGGTGATATTGTTGGAGATTTAAATCGTAGAAGAGGTCAAGTAAGTGATATGTCAGACAGAGCAGGGTCTAAAGTTGTGAAGGCTACAGTTCCTTTATCTGAAATGTTTGGGTATGTTACTTCGTTAAGAACACTATCTTCGGGTAGAGCAACTTCAACTATGGAGTTTTCTCATTACGCTCAAACTCCTTCAAATATTTCTGAAGAAGTAATTAAAAAAGCACAAGGATAATTTACTAAATAGATAAAGATGAGTCAAAAAATTAGAATAAAATTAAAGTCTTACGATTACAATTTAGTAGATAAATCTGCTGAGAAGATTGTAAAGACAGTTAAAAGTACAGGTGCTGTTGTTAATGGACCAATTCCATTACCAACTCATAAAAAAATATTTACTGTATTACGTTCACCTCACGTGAATAAAAAATCTAGAGAACAATTTCAATTGTGTTCTTATAAAAGATTACTAGATATATACAGTTCTTCATCAAAAACAATAGATGCTTTGATGAAATTAGAATTACCTAGTGGAGTAGAGGTGGAAATCAAAGTTTAGTTAAATCTTGATTGACATTCTTAAACTTATCTAGAATATCATGAATTATTACATGTCCTGAGCGGTTGACGAAGGAAAAACGGAAAAAATACATTCAGGGTTGAAGTATTTTAACCCTGTTTTTTTGAAATAAAATTAAATGTGCTGTTGCATAACAACAGAAAGAATAAATTATAAATAGATTTTAGAGATTTAAAAATCTAAAATCATAAATTAAATTAATAATGTCTGGGTTAATAGGAAAAAAAATCGGAATGACCAGTATTTTTGATGACAACGGGAAAAATATTCCTTGTACTGTTATTCAAGTTGGTCCTTGTGTAGTTACCCAAGTCAGAACCAAAGAAATTGATGGCTATGATGCCTTACAATTAGGTTTCGATGACAAAGCAGAAAAGCAGACAACTAAAGCGTTAAAAGGACACTTTAAGAAAGCTGGTACAACTGCTAAAAAACGTGTCGTTGAATTTCAAGGTTTTGATAAGGAGTACAAATTAGGTGATGTAATCACTGTAGATCACTTTGAAGAAGGTGAGTTTGTTGATGTTGCAGGAACCTCAAAAGGTAAAGGTTTTCAAGGTGTTGTAAAACGTCATGGATTTGCTGGTGTAGGTCAAGCTACTCACGGTCAACATAATCGTTTAAGAGCTCCTGGTTCTATTGGTGCTGCGTCATATCCTGCAAGAGTATTTAAAGGAATGAGAATGGCAGGTAGAATGGGTGGTGTAAAAATAAAAGTTCAAAACTTAAGAGTTTTAAAAGTAATTCCAGAAAAGAATCTTTTAGTTATAAAAGGTGCTGTTCCTGGTCATAAAAATTCTTACATAACTATTCAGAAATAATGAAAGTAGCTGTTGTAGATATTAAAGGAAAAAAGACTGGAAGAAATGTTGAACTTTCAGATGCTATCTTTGCTATAGAGCCTAATAAGCATGCTGTTTATTTAGATGTAAAGCAACATTTAGCAAATAAAAGACAAGGTACTCATAAGGCTAAAGAAAGAGCTGATATAAAAGGGAGTACTCGAAAAATTAAAAAGCAAAAAGGGACGGGTACTGCTCGTGCGGGTAGTATTAAATCTCCTATTTTTAGAGGTGGTGGTAGAGTCTTTGGACCAAGGCCTAGAAATTACGGTTTTAAATTGAATAAAAATTTAAAACGTTTGGCGAGACAATCAGCTTTGTCTATGAAAGCAAAAGGAGATCATATTATAGTACTTGAGAAGTTTGATTTTGATACGCCAAAAACTAAGAATTTCATTGAAGTTTTAAAGGCTTTAGAGTTAAAAAATAAAAAATCTCTGTTTGTGTTGGAGGCTTCAAATAAAAATGTATATTTGTCCTCACGTAATTTAAAAAGCACCAATGTTATAAACGCCTCAAGACTAAACACTTACAATACGCTTAATGCAAATATTATTGTGATGTCTGAAGCGAGTATAGAAGAAGTTGAATCTAATCTTAGCAAGTAATATTATGAGTATTTTAATAAAACCTATTATTACAGAGAAAGCAAATGACTTAAGTGAGTTGCATAACAGATTCACTTTTAGAGTTGATAAAAGTGCAAACAAGATAGAAATCAAAGAGGCTGTAGAAAAAGCATATAGTGTTTCTGTAAAAAATGTTAATACTATGGTTTATCCAGTTAAGCGTAATACTAAACATACTAAAAGAGGTGTCGTTGTGGGTAAAATAGGAGCTTACAAAAAAGCTATTATTGAATTAGCTGACGGAGATAGTATAGATTTTTATAGCAATATTTAAGACGAAAAAAGATGTCATTAAGAAAATTAAAACCAGTAACCCCAGGACAGCGTTTCAGAGTTGTAAATGACTTTGATGTGGTGACTACTGCTAAACCTGAAAAGAGTTTATTAGCACCAAATAAAAGGTCGGGTGGTAGAAATAATAGAGGGAAAATGACCATGCGTTATATTGGTGGTGGTCATAAAAAGAAATATCGTATTGTCGATTTTAAAAGAGACAAAGATGATGTTGCAGCAATAGTTAAATCTATAGAATATGACCCTAATCGTACAGCATATATAGCATTGTTAAATTATACTGATGGAGAAAAGAGATATGTTATAGCTCAAGCTGGATTAAAAGTTGGTCAAACAGTTGTTTCTGGTGATGATGTAAGTCCTGAAATAGGAAATACAATGTTGCTGAAGTCTATTCCTTTAGGTACTGTAATTTCTTGTATTGAATTACACCCAGGTCAAGGAGCAGTTATGGCTCGTAGTGCTGGTGCTTTTGCTCAATTGGTTGCAAGAGAAGGTAAATATGCAACTATTAAGCTACCGTCAGGTGAAATCAGAATGATTTTGATTACTTGTAAAGCAACTATAGGTGCAGTATCTAATTCAGATCATCAATTAATTGTATCTGGTAAAGCGGGAAGAAGTAGATGGTTAGGTAGAAGACCTAGAACTAGAGCTGTTGTGATGAATCCAGTTGATCACCCGATGGGTGGTGGTGAAGGTAAATCTTCAGGTGGGCATCCAAGATCTAGAAACGGTATTCCTGCAAAAGGTTATAAAACACGTTCTAAGACAAAAGCGAGTAATAAATATATTATAGAGCGTAGAAAAAAATAAGTAGATAAGATATGGCACGTTCATTAAAAAAAGGACCTTATGTTTTCCGTAAATTGGAAAAAAAAGTACAAAAGAACATTGAATCTGGTAAAAAATCAGTTATCAAAACTTGGTCAAGAGCCTCAATGATAACTCCAGACTTCGTAGGTCAAACTATAGGAGTACACAATGGTCGCCAATTTGTACCAGTATATATTACTGAAAATATGGTAGGTCACAAGTTAGGAGAGTTTTCACCAACACGTTCTTTTAGAGGACATGCAGGTGCAAAAAATAAAGGAAAAAAATAAGTAGGAAGACATGGGAGTTCGAAAAAAATTAAGAGCACAGCAGCTTAAAGAAGAACGCAAAAATAAATTTTTTGCAAAGCTTAATGGTTGTCCTACATCGCCAAGAAAAATGCGTTTAGTGGCAGATTTAATTAGAGGCGTTGAAGTTGAAAAAGCATTAGCTATTTTAAAATTTAGCTCTAAAGAAGCAGCACGTAATTTAGAAAAATTGACATTGTCTGCAATAGCAAATTGGCAAGCAAAGAATGAAGATGCTAATTTAGAAGACGCAGGTTTATTTGTTAAAGAAATATATGTTGATAGTGCAATGATGTTAAAAAGATTAAGACCAGCACCACAAGGTCGTGCACATAGAATTAGAAAACGTTCTAATCATGTTACAATGATTTTAGGTGAAAAAAATAATTCAAGCAATTCGTAAATAGTATGGGACAAAAAACTAATCCAATAGGAAATCGTTTAGGAATTATCAGAGGATGGGAATCTAACTGGTATGGTGGAAATGACTATGGCGATAAACTTGCAGAAGATGACAAAATAAGAAAGTATATTCATACTAGATTATCAAAAGCTAGTGTTTCTAGAGTAATCATTGAACGTACACTTAAATTAATAACTGTTACTATCACAACTGCTAGACCTGGTATCATTATAGGTAAAGGAGGTCAAGAAGTAGATAAGTTAAAAGAAGAACTTAAAAAAATTACAGGTAAAGAAATTCAAATTAATATTTTTGAAATAAAAAGACCTGAATTAGATGCCTTTTTAGTAGCTACAAGTATTGCTCGTCAAATTGAGAATAGAATTTCTTATAGAAGAGCTATAAAAATGGCTATAGCAGCTACTATACGTATGAACGCTGAAGGTATTAAAGTTCAAATATCTGGTCGTTTAAACGGAGCCGAAATGGCACGTTCAGAAGGCTATAAAGAAGGTAGAATTCCTCTATCTACTTTTAGAGCAGATATTGATTATGCACTTGTAGAGTCTAATACTACTTATGGTAAAATAGGAGTTAAAGTATGGATTATGAAAGGTGAGGTATATGGTAAAAGAGAATTATCTCCATTAGTTGGCTTGTCAAAAAAACAAGGTAAAGGTGGGCATAAAGGTGGAGGAAGAAGACCTCAAAGAAGAAAGTAAATTTTATAAATTTTAGAAAATGTTACAACCAAAAAGAACGAAATACCGTAAAGTTCAGAAGGCAAAAGGGAATATGAAAGGTAATTCTAATAGAGGGCATAGACTTTCTAACGGAATGTTCGGTATAAAATCTTTAGATCAAAACTTATTGACGTCTCGTCAAATTGAAGCTGCTCGTATTGCTGCTACAAGATACATGAAAAGACAAGGTAGTTTATGGATTAAAATTTTCCCAGACAAACCTATTACAAAAAAGCCTTTAGAAGTACGTATGGGTAAAGGTAAAGGTGCACCTGAATATTTTGTTGCTGTTGTTAAACCAGGAAGAATTTTATTTGAAATAGGAGGAGTACCTATTGAAGTAGCAAAAGAAGCTTTACGTTTAGCTGCTCAAAAATTACCAGTAAAAACAAAATTTATAATAGCAAGAGATTACGACGCTCAAGAAGTGTAAATTATAACCTATGAAACAATCAGAAATTAAAGAATTATCTGTAGCTGATTTGCAAGAACAATTATTCTCGATTAAGAAGAATTATACAGATCTAAAAATGGCACATGCAATTTCTCCCTTAGAGAATCCAATACAATTGAGAAATTTAAAAAGAACTGTTGCCAGACTTGCTACAGAATTAACTAAAAGAGAAGTACAATAATTGTATTCGTATTTACAAGATGGAAAAAAGAAATCTTAGAAAAGAAAGAATAGGAGTTGTTTCAAGTAACAAAATGGAGAAATCTATTGTTGTGAAAGAAGTTACAAAAACAAAACACCCTATGTACGGTAAGTTCGTGATGAAAACAAAAAAATATGTTGCACACGATGAAAAGAACGATTGCAATATTGGCGATACAGTAAAAATAATGGAAACACGTCCGTTAAGTAAAACCAAACGTTGGAGGTTAGTAGAAATCTTAGAAAGAGCTAAATAATTATGTTACAACAAGAATCAAGATTAAAAGTAGCTGATAATACTGGTGCAAAAGAAGTATTGGTAATTAGAGTGCTTGGAGGAACAAAAAGACGTTATGCTTCTATTGGAGATAAGATCGTAGTTTCTGTAAAAGCAGCTACACCAAACGGAACTGTGAAAAAAGGACAAGTTTCTAGAGCAGTTGTTGTTAGAGTTAAAAAAGAAATACGCCGTAAAGATGGTTCATATATTAGGTTTGATGATAATGCATGTGTGTTATTAGATGCTAATTCTGGTGAAATGAGAGGGACACGTGTTTTTGGACCAGTAGGTAGAGAATTACGTGAAAAACAATTCATGAAAATTGTGTCATTAGCACCAGAAGTGCTTTAATATAAATTTAAGATGTCAAAGTTAAAAGTTAAAACAGGAGACACTGTCAAAGTAATGGTTGGTGTAGATAAAGGTAAGGAAGGAAAGATTGTGAAAATTCTTAAAGATAAGAATAAGGCAATTGTTGAAGGTGCTAATATGGTATCTAAACATACTAAACCTAGTGCCCAAAATCCTCAAGGTGGAATTTCAAAATTTGAGGCTCCAATACATATATCAAATCTTATGTTAGTTGAAAATGGGAAAACAACAAGAGTAGGGTTTAGAATGGAAGGAGATAAAAAAGTAAGATTCTCAAAAAAATCTAAAGAAATTATATAGTTATGGCATACGTACCAAGACTTAAAGAAGAATATAATAGCAGAATTAAAGCTGCATTAATTGAAGAGTTCAGTTATAAAAATGTAATGCAAGTGCCTAAATTACAGAAAATTGTAATTAGTAAAGGTGTTGGTGCTGCAGTTGCTGACAAGAAATTAATTGACTATGCTCTTGATGAGATAACAAAAATTTCAGGTCAAAAAGCAATAGCAACTATTTCTAAAAAGGATGTTGCATCATTTAAATTACGTAAAGGAATGCCTATTGGTGTTAAAGTTACTTTACGTGATCAAAAAATGTATGAATTCTTAGACAGATTTGTTACAGCTTCATTACCTCGTGTTAGAGACTTTAGAGGAATTAAATCTACTGGTTTTGATGGAAGAGGTAATTATAATTTAGGAATTACTGAACAAATAATATTTCCTGAAATAGATATTGATAAAGTGAATAAAATTGGAGGTATGGATATTACTTTTGTAACTTCAGCTAATACTGATAAAGAAGCTAAATCATTATTGAGTGAATTAGGTTTACCATTTAAAAAGAATTAAGAGATGGCTAAAGAATCAATGAAAGCCCGAGAGGTTAAAAGAAGAAAAATAGTAGCTAAGTATGCTGAGAGACGTAAAGCTTTAAAAGAAGCTGGAGATTATGAAGCATTACAAAAGTTACCAAGAAATGCATCTCCAGTACGTTTACACAATCGTTGTAAATTGACTGGAAGACCTAAAGGATATATGAGACAATTTGGTGTCTCTCGTGTTACTTTTCGTGAAATGGCTAATAAAGGTTTAATACCAGGAGTTAGAAAAGCAAGTTGGTAAAAAATTATAAATTGGTTTCAGGTTTAAGACTGAATGTTTCAGGATTAAAAACCAAAACCGTAAATTAATATATATGAATACAGATCCTATAGCAGATTACCTAACAAGAATAAGAAATGCAGCAAATGCAGGACTTAGAGTTGTTGAGATACCAGCTTCTAACTTAAAAAAAGAAATAACTAAAATCTTATTTGATCAAGGTTATATTCTAAGTTATAAGTTTGAAGAAAGTAAAGTACAAGATTCTATTAAGATAGCTTTGAAATATGATAAAATATCTAAGTTGCCTATAATTAAGAAAATAGAAAGAGTTAGTAAACCAGGTTTACGTAAGTATGTAAGTACTTCTGATTTACCAAGAGTTTTAAACGGTCTTGGTATTGCAATAGTTTCTACTTCTAAGGGAGTAATGACTAATAAAAAAGCCAAACTAGAAAACGTTGGTGGTGAAGTTTTATGTTACGTTTATTAATAAAGAATTAGAGAGATGTCAAGAATAGGAAATGCTCCAATTGAAATTCCAGAAGGTGTTACTGTCGATATTAAAGATGGTGTCGTTACTGTAAAAGGAAAATTAGGAGAATTATCTCAAGAGATAATAGATATTACTGTAAAAGTAGAAGAAGGACAATTAACTTTAGATCGTCCATCAGAAATTAAGGAGCATAAATCAAAACATGGTTTATATAGAGCTTTAATTAACAATATGGTTGAAGGAGTTTCTAAAGGGTATACTAAAGAATTAGAGTTGGTTGGAGTTGGATATAGAGCCAGTAATCAGGGTCAGAAACTAGAATTGGCATTGGGTTTTTCTCATAATATTGTTATGAGTTTAGCACCAGAAATAAAGGTTGAAACCATATCTGAAAAAGGAAAAAATCCAATAGTTAAACTTACTTCTATAGACAAGCAGTTAGTAGGTCAAGTTGCTGCAAAGATTCGTTCTTACCGTAAGCCCGAACCATACAAAGGAAAAGGAATTAGATTTGTAGGAGAAGTAATAAGAAGAAAAGCAGGTAAATCTGCATAATATTGATAAAATCGAATAAATCGTAAATCAAATGGCATTATCAAAGCTTGAGAGAAGACAAAGAATAAAGCATAGAATTAGAAAGATTGTTTCTGGAAATGCAACAAAGCCTAGGCTTTCTGTATTTAGAAGTAATAAAGAAATCAATGCTCAATTAATAGATGATATTACAGGTAATACTTTAGTTGCCGTATCTTCTAGAGATAAAAAAGTAACTTCAAAAGGAACAAAAATAGAAGTAGCTGGACTTGTAGGTAAAGCATTAGCTGAAAAAGCAGCAAAGGCAGGAATTGAAACTGTTGCTTTTGATAGAAACGGATATTTATATCACGGTAGAGTAAAAGCTTTGGCGGATAGTGCAAGAGAAGCTGGATTAAAATTTTAATTAAGATTATGTATCAAAAATACGGAAATGTTGAACGCGTAAAACCAAGTGGTTTAGATTTAAAAGATCATTTGGTAGGAGTACAAAGAGTTACTAAAGTAACAAAAGGTGGTAGAACTTTTGGTTTTTCAGCTATTGTTGTAGTTGGTAACGAAAATGGAGTTGTAGGTCATGGTCTTGGTAAATCTAAAGATGTTGCTTCTGCAATTGCAAAAGCTATTGAAGATGCTAAGAAAAACTTAGTAAGAATACCAATTATTAAGCAAACAATACCTCACGAACAAAAAGGTAAATATGCAGGTGCAAAAGTGTTTTTAAAACCAGCATCTCATGGTACTGGAGTTATCGCTGGTGGTGCTGTACGTGCGGTATTAGAATCTGTTGGAGTACATGATGTATTATCAAAATCTCAAGGTTCTTCTAATCCTCACAATGTAGTAAAAGCAACTTTTGATGCTTTATTGCAATTGCGTGATGCGAATACAATCGCAAAGCAAAGGGGTATTTCTCTAAATAAAGTTTTTAACGGATAATATTCAAGACGAAATGAAAAAAATTAGAGTAAAACAAGTACGTAGCCAAATTAGACGTCCTCAAGATCAAAAAAGAACACTTGAAGCGTTAGGCTTACGTAAATTGAATCAGGTGGTAGAGCATAATGCTACACCAACTATTCTTGGTATGGTAAATAAAGTAAAACACTTACTTTCTGTTGAAGAAGTTTAATATTATACGTTATGCAATTAAATAACTTAAGACCTGCGAAAGGTGCTGTTAAGAAACAAGCAAAAAGAATTGGTAGAGGACAAGGGACTGGTAAAGGTGGTACAGCTACTAGAGGCCATAAAGGAGCTAAATCTCGTTCAGGATATTCTAAAAAGATTGGTTTTGAAGGTGGTCAAATGCCATTACAACGTCGTGTGCCTAAATTTGGATTTACAAATATAAACCGTAAGGAATATGCGGGTATTAATTTAGATAGGTTGCAAGAAATGGTCGATAATGGTAGAATTAAAGATACTATTACGCTAGAAATTCTTGTTCAAAACGGTTTGGTTGGTAAAAATGACTTAGTTAAAATTTTAGGAAGAGGAAAGCTTAAAGCTAAATTAGATGTTACAGTGCATAAATTTACTGCAACGGCTAAAGAAGCAATCGAAAAAGCTGGAGGAAAAGCAGTAATATTATAAATATTATTAAAGTATAAATGAAAAAGTTTATAAGTAGCATACAAGATATTTGGAAAATTGAAGAGTTAAGAAATAAAATTCTCTTAACTCTCGGTTTAATGGTTGTGTACCGCCTTGCGGCACAAGTTACTTTGCCCGGTATTGATGGTTCTCAATTGACAGCTCTTGCTAATAAAACAAGTGAAAATAATCTTTTAGGCTTATTGAATATGTTTACTGGTGGAGCTTTTGCACAAGCATCAGTAATGGCATTGGGTATTATGCCTTACATATCAGCATCTATTGTAGTTCAGTTGATGGGAATCGCAGTTCCTTATTTGCAGAAATTACAGAAAGAAGGAGCCAGTGGTCAAAAGAAAATAACACAAATAACACGTTGGTTAACTATTGGGATCTTGTTATTGCAAGCTCCTGCCTATATTTTAGGTTTACCAGCTTTAGGTATTCCTGCAAGTGCATTTTTATTAGGTCAAGGTAGCACAGTCTTTTTTGTATCATCTCTAATATTATTAACTACAGGTACAGTTTTTGCCATGTGGTTAGGAGAAAAAATTACAGATAAAGGAATTGGTAATGGTATTTCTTTATTAATTATGATTGGAATTGTAGCAAGGTTACCATCGACATTTTTACAAGAATTTTCATCTAGAGTGAATCAATCAAACGGAGGTTTGTTAATGGTGTTGATAGAAGTTGTTCTTTGGTTGGTAGCTATATTAGCATGTATGTTTTTAGTAACTGGTGTTCGACAAATTGCAGTACAATATGCTAGACGAACTGTTGCTGGAAATATTCAAGATGCTGCAGGAGCAAGACAATACATACCTTTAAAATTAAACTCGTCAGGAGTTATGCCAATTATTTTTGCACAAGCACTAATGTTTGTTCCTCAGTTATTAGCTAGCTCAGAAAGTGATACCATTAAATCAATAGGTATAGCTTTTCAAGACATGTTTGGTTTATGGTATAATATACTTTTTGCATTATTAATTATAATATTTAGCTATTTTTATACTGCAATTACAATACCAACCAACAAAATGGCTGATGATTTAAAAAGAAGTGGTGGGTTTTTACCAGGAATTAGACCTGGAAAAGAAACAGCAGATTATTTAGATACTATTTTGTCTCGTATTACTTTGCCAGGATCAATATTCTTAGCATTGTTAGCAATATTACCTGCATTTATTGTAAAAGCTGGTGTACAACCAAATTGGGCAATGTTTTATGGCGGAACATCATTGTTGATTATGGTTGGTGTCGCAATAGATACAATTCAACAAATAAATTCACATTTATTAAATCGTCATTATGATGGTTTAATGAAGACAGGTACTAAAAGAAAATCAGTAGCATCTTAATTATGGCAAAACAAAAAGCAATAGAACAAGACGGAACAATTAATGAAGCATTATCTAATGCAATGTTTCGTGTTGAACTAGAAAATGGTCATATAGTTACCGCACATATTTCAGGTAAAATGCGTATGCATTATATTAAATTATTACCTGGTGATAAAGTAAAATTAGAAATGAGTCCTTATGATTTAACTAAGGCTCGAATAACTTATAGATACTAGAAACGATGAAGGTTAGAGCATCAGTAAAAAAGAGAAGTGCCGACTGCAAAATAGTACGCAGAAAAGGTAGATTATATGTAATCAATAAAAAGAATCCTAGATTTAAACAAAGACAAGGATAATTATGGCAAGAATAGCAGGAATTGACATACCAAAGAATAAAAGAGGAGTTATTGCATTAACTTACATTTATGGTGTTGGTAGAAATAGGGCTAAAGAAATTTTAGCAAATGCAAAAGTAGAAGAAAGTACTAAAGTTCAAGATTGGACTGATGATGAAATCGGTAAAATTAGAGAACAAGTCGGTACATATACTATAGAAGGTGAATTACGTTCTGAAATCCAATTAAATATTAAACGTTTAATGGATATCGGTTGTTATAGAGGTATTCGTCATAGATCAGGATTACCTTTAAGAGGGCAAAGAACTAAAAACAATTCTAGAACAAGAAAAGGTAAAAGAAAAACTGTTGCTAATAAAAAGAAAGCAACTAAATAATAAGATAGATGTTAGTAATTAGTATCTAGTAATTAGATAGTAATAATCTGAAATTTAGATCATTTTTTGTCTAATTGCTAACTACTAAAACCTAAATATTAAAAATATTATGGCAAAAACAAATACAAAGAAACGTAAAGTTATAGTTGAAGCTATCGGAGAGGCTCATATCAAAGCATCTTTCAATAATATCATCATATCTTTAACGAATAAAAAAGGAGACGTAATTTCTTGGTCCTCTGCTGGTAAACAAGGATTTAGAGGTTCTAAAAAGAACACACCTTATGCTGCTCAAACAGCAGCTGAAGACTGTGCTAAAGTTGCATATGATGCAGGACTTAGAAAAGTTAAAGTTTATGTAAAAGGCCCTGGTAACGGAAGAGAATCTGCTATCAGAACAATACATAATGCTGGTATTGAAGTAACAGAAATTATTGATGTTACACCATTACCACATAATGGATGTCGTCCTCCTAAAAGAAGAAGAGTATAAATTGAACAAGTTCAATTTGTAAGCTGAATTTTATAGCAACTTCTCAAAAATTAGGGATGCTAAACTAACTTTAACATCTCTTAAAGATAAAAGTAATTAAAAAAATACTGAAAAGAATTCAGTATTCTAATAAAGAAAGGATTCTAGATTATCGAAGGATTAGCCTTAATTCATAATCCCTTTCACTAAATCAATAAAAATGGCAAGATATACAGGACCAAAAACTAAAATTGCTCGTAAATTTGGCGAAGCAATCTTCGGAGATGATAAATCATTCGAAAAAAGAAATTATCCTCCAGGACAACATGGTAATAACCGTCGTCGTGGTAAAAAATCAGAATATGCTGTCCAGTTAATGGAAAAGCAAAAAGCAAAATATACTTATGGTATTCTTGAACGTCAGTTTAGAGGATTATTCAAAAAAGCTTCTAGAAGTAAAGGAATTACTGGTGAAATATTATTGCAGTTATGTGAATCTCGTTTAGATAATGTTGCTTTTAGATTAGGTATTTCTCCTTCTAGAAGTGGTGCAAGACAACTAGTATCTCACCGTCATATTACTGTGAATGGAGAGATTGTAAATATACCTTCATATTCACTAAAACCTGGTGATGTTGTTGGCGTAAGAGAAAAATCAAAATCTCTTGTAGCTATTGAAAACTCTTTAGCTAATAATAGTGCAGTATACGAGTGGCTAAACTGGAATAATGATACAATGCAAGGTACGTTTGTAACTATACCTGAAAGAATTCAAATACCAGAAAATATTAACGAACAATTTATTGTAGAATTATACTCTAAATAATAAACACTAGTTGGACTTATGGCAATATTAAATTTTCAAAAACCAGATAAAGTAATAATGATTGATTCTACCGATTTTGAAGGTAGATTTGAATTCAGACCTCTAGAACCAGGTTATGGTTTAACTGTAGGTAATGCTTTACGTAGAGTATTATTATCTTCTTTAGAAGGTTATGCAATTACTTCTTTAAGAGTTGAAGGTGTTGAGCATGAATTTTCTACAATAAAAGGAGTTGTAGAAGATGTTACTGAAATTATCTTAAACCTTAAACAAGTTAGGTTTAAACAGCAAATTGAAGAAACTGATAATGAAACTGTATCTGTTACTATTACTGGTAAAGAACAATTGACGGCTGGAGATTTTCAAAATTTCATTTCTGGATTTCAAGTATTAAATCCTGATTTAGTTATTTGTAATATGGAAAAATCAGTAAAACTTGATTTAGAATTTACTATCGAGAAAGGTAGAGGGTTCGTTTTATCTGAAGAAAACAAAAAAGCAGGTGCACCATTAGGAACTATCTTTACTGATGCTATTTTTACACCAATTAAAAATGTAAAATATGCAGTTGAGAACTTTCGTGTTGAACAAAAAACGGATTATGAAAAATTAATTTTTGATATCGTTACTGATGGTTCTATCAATCCTAAAGATGCATTAACTGAAGCTGCAAAAATATTAATTCACCACTTTATGTTGTTCTCTGATGAGAGAATTACTTTAGAGGCTGATGAAATTGCACAAACAGAAACTTATGATGAAGAATCACTTCACATGAGACAATTGTTAAAAACAAGATTGATTGATATGGATCTTTCAGTAAGAGCATTAAATTGCTTAAAAGCTGCTGAAGTAGACACATTAGGAGATTTAGTTTCTTTCAATAAAAATGACTTGATGAAATTTAGAAACTTTGGTAAAAAATCATTAACTGAGTTAGATGAGTTGGTGAATATCAAAGGTTTAACTTTTGGTATGGATTTAAGCAAATATAAATTAGATAAAGAATAAATAGAAACAAGACATAAGGTGCAAGATAAAAGACTAGAAAAGTCTAAAGTCTAAAACCTAACGTCTACTATCTTAATAAAATGAGACACGGAAAGAAATTTAACCATTTAAGTAGAAAGACTGCTCATAGAAAAGCAATGTTGGCTAACATGGGATGTTCATTAATTGAACATAAACGTATTAATACAACTGTTGCTAAAGCTAAAGCTCTTAGACAATTTATTGAGCCATTAATTACAAAATCTAAATCTGATACTACTCATAATAGAAGAATTGTATTTAGTTATTTAAGACAAAAAGAAGCAGTAACTGAATTGTTTAGAGATGTTGCAACTAAGGTTGCTGATAGACCAGGAGGCTATGTTAGAATTATAAAGCTTGGTAATAGATTAGGTGATAACGCTGATATGGCAATGGTAGAGTTGGTTGATTATAATACGGTTTATAATCCTAATAGTAAGAAGAAAAAATCTACTCGTAGAAGAGGTGGTAAGAAAAAATCTACAGTTGTACCTCCAGTACCTGTTGCAGAAAAGAAAGCAAGCCAAGAAGAAGAATAATTCATAGATGTTAATAAACATTAAATATAAAAGGATAAGCTAAAATAGTTTATCCTTTTTTTTATATTATTTTTGAAAAAAATCGACAAGTGAAACGAGCATGTTATAATTCATAACGCCCAAGTAGATGATTAATAGCGAACAGCATGTGACAATTAAAAAAAAATAAATGTAAACACATGAAATATCAAATTAGAAAAAAAGCAATTGTATTATTAGCTGACGGAACAATATTTGAAGGAAAATCAATAGGGATTGATGGTTCTTCAACAGGAGAAATCTGTTTCAATACAGGTATGACAGGATATCAAGAAATTTTCACAGACCCTTCTTATTTTGGACAGCTAATGATAGCAACCAATGCACATATTGGTAATTATGGTGTTCATAAAGATGAAATTGAATCTGAAGGGATAAAAATAGCAGGTTTAATCTGTAGAAATTTCAGTTTTGATTATTCAAGATCTAGTGCAGAGGGTTCTTTAAAAGAGTGGTTTGAAAAACATCGTTTAATTGCTATTTCTGATGTTGACACAAGAGCTTTAGTAACTTATATAAGAGAAAATGGAGCAATGAATGCAATCATTTCAACTGAAGTAGATGATATAGAAAAACTTAAAAAGAAATTGTCTGAAGTGCCTAATATGGATGGCTTAGAATTGGCTTCAAAAGTATCAACTAAAAAACCTTATTTTATTGGAAATAAGAATGCTACCTACAAAATAGCCGCTTTAGATATTGGTATCAAAAAGAATATCTTAAGGCATTTTGCTAAAAGAGATGCTTATATTAAAGTGTTTCCTTATAATACTACCTTTGAAGAAATGAGTAGTTTTAATCCTGATGGTTATTTTCTATCTAATGGACCTGGTGACCCTGAACCTTTAAAAGAAGCTCAAGAAGTTGCAAAAGAGATTATCGAAAGAGATTTACCTTTGTTTGGTATCTGTCTTGGTCATCAAGTAATAGCTTTGGCAAACGGTATTTCAACCTATAAAATGCATAATGGGCATAGAGGGATTAACCATCCTGTGAAAAACCTAATTACTGGTAAAGGCGAAATCACTTCTCAGAATCATGGTTTTGCTATTGATAGAGAAGAGACAGAAAAACATTCAGCTATAGAAATCACACATGTACATTTAAATGATGCAACGGTAGCTGGTATTAGAATAAAAGATAAGAAATGTTTTTCGGTACAGTACCATCCTGAAGCTAGTCCTGGGCCACACGATGCCGAATACTTATTCGATCAGTTTTTTGAAATGATTAAGAATTGAAAATATTCTTGTGTTAAAAATAATAGAATGAAAAAAGTTAATTTATTACTTATAATTTTTATTGGATTGCTTATTTCGTCTTGTTCATCAGGTGATGATAATACGGAACTTTCGACAGAAAAAATATTAGTTCAAAATAGTCCTTGGACTTTTGATCACTATGAAATAATAGGAGTTGTTGATGTAATAAATATAGATTTTACAATGAAAGGTCTTGAGTCAGAGGTTAATCAGAAGGTTTCTGGAAATGTTTTCAATTTCAATTTAGATGGAACAGGCTCTAGATTTTTTCCTGAGGAGGAAACTTCTTTTTTTCAATGGGAAATATTAAAGAACAATCAATTAAAAATAACATTTAATGGAGGTTCAATTCGTACTGTGTTTAAAGAATTGAAAGTATCTTCTTCTCAGTTAACTTTTGAAGCAGAAAGTGTGTCTTTTGGAGTTTTTAAAGCTTTGCATACTGGAAAATATTTTTACAAAAACTGAAATAAACTAACAAAATAAAAAGAGGCTTTAATTTTTTTAACTGAAATTCATCGAAAACGATATCGTATAAAAAGTAATATAATGATAGATAACCGTTACATTTTTTTAACTTTACACCACTAAAAAAACATATAAAATGAGCATTATAATTAGTATTCATGCACGTCAAATTTTTGATTCAAGAGGTAATCCAACAGTAGAGGTTGATGTAATTACTGAAAACGGAGTATTAGGTAGAGCTGCTGTTCCTTCAGGAGCATCTACAGGAGAACATGAAGCCGTTGAACTTCGAGATGGAGGAAAGGACTATATGGGTAAAGGAGTCTTGAAAGCTGTGTCTAACGTAAATAATAAAATAGCAGAAGAATTATTAGGTGTTTCTGTATTTGAACAAGGAATGATTGATAAAATTATGATTGATTTAGATGGTACACCAAATAAATCAGTACTTGGTGCAAATGCGATCCTTGGTGTCTCATTAGCTGCCGCTAAAGCTGCCGCAAATGAATTAAATATGCCATTGTATAGATATGTAGGAGGTGTTTCTGCAAAGACATTACCCGTGCCAATGATGAATATTATTAATGGTGGTTCGCATTCTGACGCACCAATAGCATTCCAAGAATTTATGGTAATGCCAGTGAAGGCCAAAAATTTTAGCCATGCTTTAAAAATGGGAACAGAGATTTTCCATAATCTAAAAAAAGTATTGCATGATAGGGGGTTAAGCACTGCTGTTGGTGATGAAGGTGGTTTTGCACCAACGTTAGATGGTACTGAAGATGCTCTTGAAACTATTGCATTAGCAGTAAAAAATGCAGGCTATAAATTAGGTGATGATGTAATGATTGCTTTAGATTGTGCTGCGGCCGAATTTTATGTAGATGGAAAGTATGATTACACGAAGTTTGAAGGCGATAAAGGTGCGATAAGAACTTCTGAAGAACAAGCAGAGTATTTGGCGGAACTTTCTAGAAATTATCCCATCATTTCTATTGAAGACGGAATGGATGAAAATGATTGGGATGGCTGGAAATTATTAACGGAAAAGATAGGAGACAAGACACAATTGGTTGGTGATGATTTATATGTTACAAACGTAGAGCGTTTATCACGTGGTATAAAAGAAGGAATAGCCAATTCAATATTGATTAAAGTAAATCAAATTGGTACACTTACAGAGACCATTGCTGCAGTAAATATGGCACACAATGCTGGCTTTACTTCTGTAATGAGTCATCGTTCTGGTGAAACAGAAGACAATACTATAGCAGATTTAGCTGTAGCATTAAACTGTGGTCAAATTAAGACAGGTTCTGCTTCTCGTTCAGATAGAATGGCAAAATACAATCAGTTATTGCGTATTGAAGAAGAATTGGGTGAAGTAGCTTATTTTCCTCAAGAAAAAGCATTTAAAATAAATTAAAGTTCTAAATATTGAATTTATTTAAAAGCAACTATATATTTATAGTTGCTTTTTTGTTTATAGCTTGATTTCTTTATCAAAATTGCTGTTATTTTGATGAAAAATAACGCTATTTTTCGTAAATTAGCACCATTCAATTTTTAATAAAAATTCACACAAAATGTCAGATAAAGCAACTTTAGAGATCAATGGAGAAAAATATGAATTTCCTTTAGTTAAAGGGACGGAAAATGAAACTGCAATTAATTTAAAATCACTTCGTGCAGTAACAGGAGGCGTAATAACACTGGATCCTGGTTATAAAAATACAGGTTCTTGTGAAAGTGCGATAACTTTTTTGGATGGTGAAAAGGGTGTTTTACGTTATAGAGGATATCCTATAGAAGAATTGGCAGAAAAAGCAAATTTTTTAGAAGTTTCCTATTTGGTGATTTTTGGAGAATTACCTACTAAAAAAGAATTGATTAAGTTTGAAAAAACCATTAAGTCATATACCATGCTTAATGAAGAGATGAAAGATATTTTAGATGGGTTTCCTAAAAATGCACATCCCATGGGGATCCTTTCCTCATTAACAGGAGCTTTGACAGCTTTTAATCCAAAATCTGTAGATATAAACAATGAGGAGGATGTATATCAAGCTATTTGTAAAACTATGGCAAAAATACCAACCATTGCAGCTTGGGCACATAGTAAAAATTTAGGAAAACCAATGAACTATCCTCATGACGATTTTGACTTCATAGAGAATATTTTACAAATGATGTTTACCAATCGTAATGAGCGATATACAACAAACAAGGTCGTCGCAGAAGCTTTAGACAATTTACTTATTTTACATGTTGATCATGAACAAAACTGTTCTACATCTACTGTGCGAATTGTGGGCTCTTCTCATGCAGGTTTGTTTGCTTCAATTTCTGCTGGAGTTTCAGCACTCTGGGGACCTTTGCATGGTGGAGCAAATCAAGCAGTGATTGAAATGTTAGAAGAAATTATTGCTGATGGAGGTGATGTTGAAAAATTTATTAATAAAGCAAAAGATAAGAATGATCCGTTTAGATTGATGGGGTTCGGACATCGTGTTTACAAAAACTTTGATCCAAGAGCATTAATTATTAAGAAAAGTGCAGATGCTGTTTTAAAAGAGTTAGATGTAAATGAGCCTACGTTAAAAGTAGCTAAGCATTTAGAAGAAGTTGCATTGAATGACCCTTATTTTGTGGATAGAAAGTTATTCCCAAATGTAGATTTCTATTCAGGAATTATTTATCGAGCATTAGGTATACCAGTTGAAATGTTTACGGTGATGTTTGCGATTGGTCGCCTACCAGGATGGATTGCTCAATGGAGAGAAATGCGTTTGCGTAAAGAACCAATTGGTCGCCCGCGTCAGTTATATATTGGTGAAACAAAAAGAGCGTTTAAAACTTTTGAAAAGAGGTAATAAATAATAAATTAAAAATAAAGCTTCATGATTTTAAAATCATGAAGCTTTTGTTATTTTATAATGTATTTTTACCATCAAATTTTACTGAAAGTTATGTTAAAACTTCATATACAAAATGAAACCTCTAAGCTAAAAGCAGTCTTGTTAGGTACAGCAGAGAGTAGTGGGCCAATTCCTTCATTTGATGAAGCCTATGATCCAAAATCAAGAGAACATATTTTGGCAGGTACTTATCCAAAAGAAGAAGATATGCTACTTGAAATGGATGCTTTTTTACAAGTTTTAGAAAAATATGAAGTGAAAGTATATCGACCAAAAGTACTAAAAGATGTAAATCAAATTTTTGCAAGAGATATTACTTTTGTTATACAAGATAAATTGATAGAGTCAAATATTTTACCTGATAGGTTAAAAGAAATAGATGCTATTGATTATCTACTAGATCAAATTTCTAAAGAAAAAATAATTGTACCACCAAAAGAAGTGCATATAGAAGGTGGTGACGTCATGCCTTGGGGCGATTATATTTTTGTAGGTACATATACAGGTAATGATTATGCAGAATTTATCACAGCACGTACCAATGCAGCAGCTGTAGAGTTTTTAAGGCAGTTGTTTCCAGCTAAAATTGTCAAATCTTTTGAATTGCGAAAATCAAACACCAATGCAAAAGAGAATGCCTTACATCTAGATTGTTGTTTTCAACCCATTGGTAAAAACAAAGCGATACTTCATAAAAACGGATTTTTAGTAGAAGAAGAGTACAATTGGCTAGTTAATTATTTTGGTAAGGAAAATATATTTGAAATTACTAAAGAAGAAATGTATTGTATGAATAGTAATGTGTTTTCTATTTCAGAACAGGTAGTGGTTTCAGAACGTAACTTTACAAGATTGAACTCTTGGCTAAGAGCACAAGGTTTTATAGTTGAAGAGATACCTTATGCCGAAATTGCCAAGCAAGAAGGTCTGTTAAGGTGCTCTACGATGCCTTTGATACGAGAGTGATTGAAAGAGTTCGTTTATCGTCTCGGCTATGGTTAGTACGGGATTTCGAAGGACTGAACTTTCGGTCTTGCACTTAGCCAAATTTTTAATTTTTTCTTTTAAAATATTAACGCAAAATTGAAAATTTTGCGGACTTTGTTCAAGGCACTTCACTTTGGGTTAAGCACCAAAACCCGTATTAACTATCGCCATTGTTAGCGGTTCGTTGTTTTTTATTCAATCTGTCTGCTGTAATTATTCTATTCGTGTAGGAATTAATTGTCAGCCTAACATTTTTTTCATTGTTTGTGATATAAATATTTTTTCCTGTTTTCTGAAAATCGGATTCGTCTGTTTCTGAAATAATGGCAGTAATCATTTCTTCTATCTTGTCTTTTGAAAGTTCTATGCTCAGTTTCTTATTGATTCTTCCATAAACAAGTTCGGTGTAACAAATTTTGTCAAGAATTTCTTTTTTATAATTGTTCATATTTGCTATTTGTGTTTAAAGGTAAATAAATGTTAATTATCGAAGTCGATTTATTCCATTTAAACCGATAATCATACTTTTCAAAATGTAAAAATCCCGTCTTAGAATGGTCTTCGATTTTCAGATTTGATTTAGGTAAAACGATTTTATAAATCTCAAAAATTGTTTTTTTTATGTTTTCCATTTTTCCTTTATGCGTAAATATTTCATATTCGCCTTTGGGAATTTCTAAACTTTCAAAATGGTCGGGAACCAAATTGTTTTTTGTCGGAATTGCTGTCAAGTAGAAATACTTTTCGCCTATTTTATATGTTATTCCATATTTCGTCCAATTTCCACCGTTTTGATTTAGTTTCAATTTTTTCAGTTCTTCATTGAAATTCACCCAATGTTTTTGTATAATTTCAAAATTGTCAGTTTGAGATTTGGTTAATTCCGTTACCAGTCCGAAAGTTTGAATATTTTGTTCAATTGTAATCATTCTAGTTCAGTTTTGTAATGACCGCTAACGTAATGATATTGTTCCGTTTCAATGAACTATATCTAGTGATAAACGAAGCTAGTCTATTTTTATGAGAAAGTCAAGTATAAAATAAACACAAAAAAAGCCTAAGTAGTTAAACTTAGGCTTTTTGAAGTCAAAATGGGTTTATATAAATAAAAGATGAGTATCCTCTTGATCGGCTCTATTGTAAAAATCTCCAATAGTTAAAATACCATCTAATTCATCAATTAAATCTTCTTCTTTTAAATGAAACATTTCTACGGCTAATTTACAAGCCCAAAGTTTACATCCAGAGTCTGATAAAATTTCTAAAAATTCACCAACAGGAGGCATATCTAGTTTTTCCATTTCTTTCATCATCATTTTAGTTGCAATAGCTTCCATGCCAGGTAAACCGCCAAGTAATGTTGGCATATGCATGGCAGGATTTCCTACAGTTGCAACACGTAGATGTTCTAATTTTTTCTTTTGAATGGCTTCTAATCCAAAAAAGGTAAAGAATATTTCAGAATCAATCCCTTCCATTCTTGCTCCATTAGCCATAATAAATGCAGCATATACATTATCTATTGTAGCTTTTGAAAGGATAAAAAGCATTTTTTTGACTTTAGTTTTGCCCATAACTTTTATTTTATAATTATTTTATTAATTTTGAGTATTAGATACAGCTCTTAGGCTTAGGTATTCCAGCTATTTTAGTTGATTTTTTTAACGGTCCACCAGGAAATAAGCTGTAAAATTCTTTAATATTAATTACACCGCTTTTTTTAATGCCTCTAATTGAGAGTGCTTCTTCTTTGTGATGTTTGTCTTGAAGAAAATCAATAACTTCCCAATGTTTGTCCGTCATTTCAATATCTTCTTCTTTAGCGATTTCGGTTCCTACTTCTTTATCCCATTGAGAAAAATCTGTTAAGTATCCTTCATCATTAATGTTTACTGATTTATTTGCAATTGTTTTTTCCATTTTTATAATTTTTAATAGTTATGATTATTTTACTTCTTCAAAATGTTTTCCTTTTTCTGACATGGTTGCAGAAACAAAAGGAATGTGTATGCCTTTAATTAACATATTCCAATAAATCCATCGGAAAGCCATTTTCCCCATATGATTCATTCTACTTTCTTTTAATAGGTTTAATGGACCAACGCCAGGAAACGGAAATGTACCTTCAACGGGTTCATGAGTATAGTTGAAGTCAATGAGTAGAGCTTTGCCATTACCAGTTTCAATAAAGCAATTAGCATGTCCGTCAAACTCTTCTTTTAAAGGTTTTTTATCAATATATCTTAAAATGTTTTCTGTTAAAATTTCAGCTTCAAAATGAGCTACAGAACCAGCTTTTGAAGCAGGTAAATTGGTAGCATCTCCAATAGCAAATACATTTTCATGAGCTAATGTTTGTAGGGTTGCTTTATCTGTGGGTACAAAATTTAAATCATCACCCATACCAGAACGCTCTATTAAAGCATCTCCCATATTTGTAGGAATTGTTACTAATAAGTCATACTCAACTTCAGTATCTGCATAATCAATAATTTTATTGTTTTTAAAATCTACACGTTCAATATTAAAGTCAGTTACTTCTTTAATCTTTTTTTCCTCTAAGAGATAATGTAATGCTTTTGTTGCTTTTGGTTTTGTAAAAGCACCATCAAGAGGTGTGACAAAAGTAATTTCAACTTTGTCTCTCATGCCTTTGTTTTTAAAGTAAGAATCTGCTAAAAAAGCAAACTCTAAAGGAGCAACAGGACATTTAATAGGCATTTCCGTAATGTGAACAACCAATTTTCCACCTTTCCATTCTCTAAATTTATCTCGTAATGCTTTTGAACCTTCGTAGGTGTAAAAATCAAAAATATTTTTATGCCATTTAGGTCCCTTCATACCTTCTATTTCTTCAGGAGCTATTTTTGTTCCAGTTGCAATAATTAAAATGGTATAGTCTAAAGTTTCACCATGTTCAAGGTGTACCCTGTTTTTGTCAGGCTCTATCAATTCAATTTTTTCTTGCAGATACCTTACTCTTTTTGGGATAAATTTTTTACCTTTTTTCTTTACTTGTTTTGTTGTGTATATATCAAAAGGCAGAAATAAAAATCCAGGTTGATAATAATGTGTTTTGTATTGATCTATTATGGTAATTTTCCATTCTTTTTTAGGGAGTCTAGATATCAAATGATTTGCCATCATTGTTCCTGATGTACCAGCTCCTAATATGACTAAATTTTTCATATGTTTTAGTATTAATTTTATACAAAGTTAGGATAGTAATTTTCTTAAAAGAATGATATTAATCATGTGTAATTTATAAAAATTAGATTATATTTTACAGAATGCTTTTAAAAAAATATGTGTATTTTTAACAAATTTTTAGTGCTATTTTATGCTTAAGATTAAGAAGGATATTGAAACTCTTAGAGAGGAACTTAGAAAACATAATTACAACTATTATGTATTAGATAATGCCACAATATCAGATTATGATTTTGATGTCAAACTAGCAGCATTACAAAAACTAGAAGAGCAGTAT
>Ga0256834_1000611_pt1 | contig 25405 bp, 25 predicted proteins | sample 4281140metaG_FD_190536 | JGI IMG/M metagenome (GOLD analysis project Ga0256834, IMG submission 190536) | Hydrothermal vent microbial communities from East Pacific Rise, Pacific Ocean - 4281-140 | ecosystem: Environmental > Aquatic > Marine > Hydrothermal vents | place: Pacific Ocean: East...
CTTCCAGCCACGCCTCAAAACCCTGATTTCCCTTCGGTGCGCGGGCCTCGGCTTCGGCCAACTCGCTGGTGTTGCGCAGCAGCTTGTCGATGGCGGCGCTGCCGACTTCTCCGGCGTGAAGAACCTCGTCGATGGCCTTCATGTCGGCCTCGAGTGTGGCATAGCTCTGACGTGCCTCGATCAGAGCCAGTTTGGATGGCAAGATCGACAATGTGGCCCGGATTTCCGAGCGCCGCGCGATCAGGTTGCGCCGCGCCGCGTTCAGGTTGTCGTGCAGGCTCTTGGCGTCGACCACAACCACCTGCAAACGCTCGCCCTCCATGAACAGCAACTCCAGCTGATCACGAAAGCTCTGCCGCGTCGGATAGCTTTCACCGGCAAAGCTGACGGGGCCGTTACCAGCCGCATCGCGCAACATGCGGCGGCCCTGTTCAAGGTAAAGCTGGTTCTGGCCCAGCAGTGCCTTGTTGTGCTGTAATACGTCCTTGGCGCGGCCGTATTCAGTTTCCAGTTTGGTCCGCGAGCTATCAAGGCGGTGCGCCATTTTGGTCAGGTTGGCCTGTTTTTGCCGGATGCAGGCCGCGGGGTGAACTTCGCAGTCCGGTGCGACCAGCTGGGCGGCACCGGTTGAAAAGCGGTTGATCACATTGGCGGTTGCTTCGGGGGCAATGACGGTGCCTGCACCCCATAGAACCGCAAGACCGGTGGCGGTGGTGATGATGGTTTTGGTAAACATAGTGAGCCTCCTTGGCGTTACCCGGCGGAGATCGTCGGGCTTACCTAAGGCTCAGGGGGAGGGGGAGAGGGTCTTATCGTAAGATAAATAAGTAAATACTGGCCCGTTAGTCTGCAAATTTGTCGTCACGCCAAAGAACGGATTGCATAAATCCGGATATAAAAGTCGTAGTGCCTTGGCCATTCCTTATTCCGTCTTTATATGCTCCGACGTAAATGTTCCCATCAGCCCATGTGACTGTTCCCTGCCCATCCGGCTTGCCGTCTTTCACTTCCCCCAGATAAACACTGTTTCTATAGGTAATTGTCTCGATTTTACCTATAGGTTTTGTTGTAGCAACTAGCTCAATCATCCCGCTCCCATTGATGCGACAGCTAAACCCAGCGGGCAGTTGCACTGTTCTGTAGGATGGTGTTGGGGGCCTGGCTGGGGTGACGGGTTTGAACACTTTGCGCATTATCGGGCTTTGTTGGCGCAGGGAGGCCATACGGATACCCAGATTTGCCTGATCGCCACCAGTGTTATGCAGGCCGACAACCGTGCGCAAATCGGCAGCAAAAATTAGTGAACTGGAATTGCCGTCCAGTGTATCACAATGATGTGAAACCCGGTATCCGTTATCGTGCACCGGATATTGCCGATGCGTCTGACATCCGCCGCGAGATATATAACGGGTCATCCAGCGGGTAGCCCAGTATCATCAAATGCTCGGATCGTTTCGGGTCACGGACCATGAACTCCGGATCACGAAACCCCGAACCCTGGATTTCAGCCGCACAATTGCATAGTCAAGCCCGTGGGGGGCCCCTCGTTCGACCGGTTTGTGGTTGGCTTTAAAAACCCGCTGCCCTGCGTTAGTATGCAGCGATATGTAACCAAGTGTAAATTCAACGGAAACCGCCCTATCGGGCCATGATACTCCGATGCAATGGACATTGGTCAACACCAGATCGGCGCTAATCAGGGTGCCGGTGCATTTTAGAGAAGCACCGCTAGTGGTTTTAACATCCAGATAGCCAACATAGCCGGTCAGCCATCCGATCGGGGTTTGTTTGCCATAATTACGTGCCGGTTCAATTTGTTTGGTGCTCAACAACTGGTCAAGACGGCTTCGGTCAACGGCTTGCAAATGGCCGCCACCACGCTTGCCGAAATTTTAGCCCCCTAAAACCAGAGCCTGCCCATTGGCTGCGCCGCCAATTCCTAAAGCCAGAACCACACTGGTGGCAAACCCAGCCACCGCGATCACATGTTTACGCTGCATTTCTCCGGTCCTTTTTCTCTTCGTTTACCAAGAACATCACATGTCTCGATTCGAGGCAATAATCAAACAAACTCGCCTGATGTGGCATGTCTGTATGAGAGTTAATCCGCGTCATGGCCATCCTGACTCTTTCGTCTTTCTAGTTCACGTTCGTCTTCCAACGCAGCCAGTTCTTCGCGTAAAAACTCGGATATGCCTACAAATAGAGTGCTGAAAAAATCACGGAAAAACACCAGCACCGATTTAACCACAGCAATAAGTGAAAGCAGCAACCAGAAGACCAAATCCAGCCCGTGCTGTATTATTTTGCGCAAGGCGGTTTTGTGTTTACGGGTTAGCAAGGCCATGGTTGAATGATCTTGTTGAAAACTGTTTTGACGAGCATAATAAAGCCTCCTTGGGCAATGTCCGGCGGAGATCACCGAGCTTACTTATAGTCTCAGGGGGAGGGGGCACGGGTTTAATGAAATCCTTTGTGTTTCTAATTTTTGCGAACTATTATTTCCTTAACCGGTAAGAAGCATTTGCTAAAAAGAGAAATCTCCTACTATGTTTGTAACGACATAACTAACTCAAATGTAATTGAGAGGGTATTTAGTCAGTGGAAAAATATATAGCCTACATACATAGAATTTCAATTTTCTTGATTTTAACAGTTATCATAAGTTTTTCATTCGGAAAATCGATGCAGGCAGAAACTGGGCTGAGGCAACGTTTTGACAGTTGTATGACAAAGCCGGGTGAGAAAGTAATGGCTTGGTCTCCGGTATTATATACATATTGTCTGTGGAATGCGGGATCCAATGGCGAAAAGCTCGCATTGACAAGATGCAATTCCGCCCTCCCGGCAAAAATAAGAAAACTGGCACCTTGCCGGATTGCATATGATAAATACGAAATTGTTGATCCGCTTTTTGCCAGAGGATTGACTAAGATCCCATCAATTCCATTGAGCATTAAGATTTATGACGATAAAATTAAATCGCTGCAATCAGCACATGGCGAACTCGTATTTATTGATAGCTCCGATGGAAACAATTCAGATTTTAAAATCTTTGCAGATAAGGTCGCATTGTGTAAAGGCGCAACTATTGGTCCGTATGATAAAAAGCATTTAACGTATAAAATGGTTTGTTTCGGGCGAGAATTTCGAGGGCGTGCAGTAAAAACAAAGCTGCTATCAGTAGATGGATTTCTGTTCCACGTACCAGAAACTCTGAGAATATATCATAATAAGTCATATATTGATTTTAAGTATTAAGGGGCATTTGCATAAATATACTATTCCCCCCCATAAATGATTTTTGCCGCAATAAAACAGGACGGCATAAACCCTAACATTGTGCGACACCTTCAAATGTAAAACATCTTGATCTTGATGGCGAAGCGGGTGGTTGCGTATGTGAAATGGCAGGACGCTTTGGTTTGCGTGGCAAATCGGCAATCCATTTTTGGTATTTTACTTCCGACATATCTTGTAGTTTTTCTAGCTGTACCTTGTCAAAATATCCAGTAATTCCGAACCCATTCTCTTGCTGCCATTTTTTTATTGCAATTCGGGTTTTTGGGCCAAACACCCCATCAGCTTGCCCAACATCATACCCGAGTGATAATAGTCTTCCCTGTAGTTCTTTTTTAGCGGCTGGTTTTAGCCCAAGTTGTAATTCGCCGGTTTCCCAGGCAACTTGAGTGCTGGGGGTGGAAATGCTGTGGATGCCTTGCACAGTGCTTGTTGAAATTGCAGGTGTCGTTCCATCCTCTTTAAATGTCTCGCGTAAGATATCACTATTATTCCAAAGCGAAGTAATGCGAATGCCTTGATTGGCATCGCTGCCCCCTTGGTGGTGCAGGCCGATAATCTGGTGTGGATCATCAGCGGAAAACAGTAATGATCCGGAGTGGCCCTGTTCGGAATCGCAAACATGAAACACAGTATTCCCGCGCATTGGCCTTCCGGAAAAAACCGTGCATCCGGCTTGGGTTATATGTAAGGGCTGCGCCAATGGGTGCCCAACGAGTAAGAGTGGCTCGCCTGCTTTTGGGTCGCGAAAGCTGAAGTGCGGATCAGTATAATCCGGGACCGGCTCTTGCAGGGCAAGGATGGCGTAATCAAGCGTTTCATTGCGCTCTAGGGGTTTGGGGTTGGCTACAAAGGTTCGTTCGCTGGAACGGTCAAATGTTTGTAGATATCCTAAGGTGAATTCAATATTTGTGGCCCGTTTACTACCTTGTGTCTGAACGCAGTGGGCATTGGTAAGGATTTTGTCGGCGGCGATTAGGGTTGCTGTGCATTTATTAGAGGTTTCACCGGAGGTTTTAACATCCAGATAACCAACATAGTTCACCAACATACCCAGCCTTTGCGAGGCCACGTAGCGCAGCATCGGTTCGTAATTGGCATCTGGCCTGAAACCATTTCGAGAAGTGAAGCCAGTGGCCTGATTATAACCAAGTCCTCGCTGCCCGAATGTACTCGCAGGTTTTACCAGTTCCTGAGCGGATGCTTGGAACCCTAAAGTTGCAAATATTGTGGTGAAAACTATAAATTTCAATACCAATCCCCCTGACTGGATATTGCCGTGATTGCGTTGCGGACACAAGTTTTACCTGTTTGTCCGCTACAAGGGGTGATTTTTTATTCTGCAGGCGCAAAGTTTTTCTGCAGATAACCTTGTTTACAACGTTGTAGGGCAATCTCCCGAAAATTAGTGGCGTTCACGAGTGGATTTTCCTTGGCATGAAAGTCCCATGCAATTTTGAATAAAGAAGACGCGATACAGCGACGCACAGATCATGGGAAGGTATTGTCAGAAGAAAGTCGCTTGAGGGATGGTCCGATTGGTGATCGTTGGGCCACTTGCCATCACAGGAGCGATCTTGGGCCAAAGTCGAAGAAAGACCACTCTGTTTCCCTGACTTGTCCGCATTGGAACAGCCCTCATAAGCGCCATTATGTTAACTTTAGTTCGGTGGTGCTTTTCTAACCGCCGCTGCTTTCCCGTTGCCAGATCACATAGTCGAGCCTACGCGGCGACCAAGTGTGACCGCGATTGATTAATTCTTCCACGGTGCCCTGCAGCACTTCTCTTGCCATGTCAGGACCCACCTGTTCAGGTGTAGTTCCGAGTGCTTTGGCAATGAAACGCTGAACCATGCGATCAGGTTTAATACGGCCGTTGTCACCAGCCAGCATTCTGAAATAGTCGAAAGAGATCCCGCTACGTTGACCGGGAATACTGCGAACGATTGCTTCGGCCTCGGTCAAGCGATCATTGTTCAGATCGGGAAAATCGTTTATTCCTGTGTCCCGCAAAGCCATTGCATAATGCCATACAGCTTCCGCTTTAAGGATGCCTGATCGCGATGATGTGCGCTGTCGGTTGCCAAACAGATCATCGGCCATCTGATCCGGCCTCATGTTATCGAACAGGCTCAGAAATGCACCGATCGTGTGTTCGCCTTCCATTCGGTGCTGATCCGGCGCCTTAGACTTCATCCATTCCTGACGTTCGCAAAACCGGGCAACCGTGTTTCGGGTGGATGTGTAGGTGACACCTATCGAAAATACGGCGTCGATCACACAGAGTGGCAAAGAGGCATAGTAAAACTCCGGTGGCAGGGGCAGCGGCTCAAGGCCGGTGTCAATGATATAGCCCGCGAGCCGGTGCACATGCACATCGGATACGCTCTGGTTTGTTGCATTTGCGGTTTCTGATTTCAGCATGTCAACTCCTTTGTCGTTGATAAGTGACATAGACAAACGCTTCCGCAGCGAAGGAAGTCAGCAGAAAATGTCACTCATCGTCTGTAGACGGATCAGCGACATTACGAGCTTCTGGCGGCATGGAAATCCGTGAACGTCTTAGCTTCAATATGCGCCGGTTGCGTCAGTCGAAAAGCTGGTCGCAGGAAGAGCTGGGGCATCAGTCAGGAATACACAGAACTTACATCAGCGACCTGGAACGGGGCGCCAGAAATCCAACCATCCAAGTGGTTGAAAGAATCGCCGTGGCTTTGGGCGTTCCCTGCGGTGAACTTCTCGACCCACCGGCGAGAAAATCAGGTTGATCTGTGGTTGACGAGCCGATTTGAAGTTTTCGGATGCAGAAAAATCCACAAAGAAGCGCTTGTTTTACTTCATGAATTTTTGGGTCACAGCGTTTAAACACTTAGTAACACTGAATAATTTTTGAAAATTAGGGAATTTAATCCTTGCAATGGCCAATTCCACGACATAACTAATTGCGATATAAAGAAACGAAGTGAGACGGATCGGAGGCTTTCCTCTCTCATGCTGCAATTGCAGCCCTTCGTACAGGACTGATGTTGGTCCGGCCTTCCATACATCACATGAACCGCTGTGTCGCTCTGGCGAAGCAGTTTTGTTTGTCACGCCTTTTGGGCGTGAACAGTTCTGATGAAAGGAAACAAAATGAAGAAAGAAAAACTAGACCTTGAAACCTACATGGTCGCGGATGATTTGCGCGACCGGCTGTTCCGGAAACGACCGGAGAAGCTCTCAAACGCAATTCAATTAGCTGAACGGCTGAATGTTGAAGACCATGCTGAAATTCAGGAATGTCTGTTACGCATTGGAATTATGACACCGGTGCTAATTGATGAATACGACAGAATTATTGCCGGACATGGTCTTGTCGCAGCGGCCAAACTGATCGGGCTCGATGACATTCCTGTTTTACGGCTTGAAGATCTGGCGGCAGAAGAATTGATTTTGTTCCAAATAATGACGGAACATTTCTACAGCCTCGCAGGAATCGATCCGGAAATTCTTCAGGTTGACATACAGTTGCTGTCAAATGCTGGAAAACTCGCTGCGTAGATGAAATATCTCGTGCTGGGCGATTTGCCCTGAGCGAACTACGAAAGCGAAGTGATCGGTGGGGGGGGCTGCCGATCTTGTGCCAGAGCAATTTGGCCCTTCGCAAAGAGCTATAGATGGCTCGGCCTTCACATTCCTTGAAACCGGCTGCGCTTTCGAGACAAAAGCGCAGCCCGCGTCAGTCCGGGCATTCCGGATGGCGCACAAGTTGTGGGGTACCCCCATGTCTAAACACACTGACGGAGTTCAGGCTCCGACCCTTCCGGCCGAAACCCGGCTGAAAATTGTAAACCGTGATCCTGGCGCACTGAAAGCTTACGCAGGCAACGCGCGTACGCATTCTGAAAAACAGATTGCACAGATTGCCGCATCAATCAGTACATTCGGTTTCCTGAATCCTGTTCTGATCGGTGCAGATGGCATCGTCATCGCCGGTCATGGCCGCGTGGCTGCCGCAAAACTGCTCGGCATGGCGGAAATTCCGACGATTAAACTGGCGCATTTGTCTGACGCAGAACGGCGTGCCTATGTCATTGCGGACAATCGCCTGGCTGAACTTGCCGGCTGGGATCGTGATATTCTAATGATCGAACTGCAGTCACTTGATGACATGGAAATGGACTTCGATCTGGAAATCACCGGTTTTGAAACAGCCGAGCTGGATCTGTTGCTCGATGGCGAGATCGGAGAAGATGAAGATCCCGATGATACAGTGCCTGAATTCTTGCCTGATGCGCCTGTGACACAGCTTGGCGATATCTGGTTGCTGGGCGATCACCGTCTGATCTGCGGTGATGCGCAGCTGAATGAAACCTATGCCGCTCTTATGCTGGATGATCGGGCCCGCATGGTGTTCACCGATCCTCCATACAATGTGAAAATCAGTGGCCATGTCTGTGGCTCCGGCGCCATTCAGCACCGGGAATTTGCTATGGCGTCCGGTGAAATGGATCAGGCAGGCTTCACGCAGTTCCTGGCAAATGCGCTTTCCAGTATGGGCAACTTCAGCGTTGACGGTGCCATACACTTTGTCTGCATGGACTGGCGCCATATCGAAGAGTTGCAGAATGCCGGTAGCGGCATTTATTCCGAACTTAAAAATCTCATCGTCTGGAAAAAGACAAATGGCGGAATGGGTACATTTTACCGTTCACAGCATGAACTGGTCTTCGCCTACAAATTTGGTACTGCGGCGCACACCAACACCTTTGGTCTTGGCGAAAGCGGCCGCTATCGCACCAATGTCTGGGAATACCCAGGCGTCAACAGCTTTGGCGTGAACCAGAAAGACTTGGAACTGCACCCGACTGTGAAGCCTGTGGCTTTGGTCACTGATGCCATCAAAGATGTTTCCAGACGCGGTGATATCGTGCTGGATGGTTTTGGCGGCTCTGGAACCACATTGATTGCGGCAGAGCGGAGCGGTCGTAAAGCACGGCTTGTCGAGCTTGACCCGATCTATTGTGACGTGACCTGCCGCCGCTATGCCGCGCAGACGGGGGATGATGCGGTTCTGGCAGAAACTGGCGAGAGCTTTACTAATGTCGCTGTGCGGCGGGCTGATGAAGCAGCAGCATCTGTAATGGAGGCGGCGGCATGAGCGATCAAAACACGCCGCAGGTGGGCTTTGGATGCCCGCCTGCCAAACACCGGTTCAAAAAAGGTCAGTCCGGCAATCGCAAAGGCCGGCCCAAAAAGAAACACGGCATTTACACGTTGTTGCAGCGGGTGTTGAAACGAAAAATTCGGCTGAAAGGCGCAGATCAGCAAATGCAGGTCAGTGAGGCGCTGATCCGCAAGCTGCGGGAACTGGCGTTGTCGGGTGACCGGAGGGCGCTGGATCTGCAGCGCCGGATTCTGGATGAAGCCGGGGTAAATCAGACTGACCGGCGTGATCCGGAAGAGAAAAAAATCATGGTTCTGAATGCCTTAAGCAACATGGGCATAAAGATAGATTATTCGGAGAATGAAGATGACTGATGATTACAACGTCGGCTTTGGAAAGCCGCCAAAATCCTGCCAATGGCAAAAGGGGCAATCCGGCAATCCAAAGGGGCGCCCGAAAACAAGATCCGATCTGGTGAATGATGCCGCTGCAATCTTATCGGAGCCTGTATATGCCCGTACCCCGCAGGGAAAAACCGTGTCACTCGACGGGTTTGAGGCTTCCTACATGGCGCTCTGCAAAAAGGGGTTGAATGGTCATGTCCCGTCCCTGATCAAAGCGATCAATATCATGCTGGAAGTACAGCCAGCCGTTGACGCCCGTGTGGACGAGAAACGCCTGAAACGTGAAGACATCATCGCACGATTGGAAAAGATGGGTGTTCGAACAGACGGTTTGAAAAACCGATCTCCAGACAGTGGTTGACCGGGCTCTGAGACCCACCGGAACTGAAAGTGGGTTAAACCAAATTCCCGTAATGCGGCAGAATACGAACCCGGCTTGGCCAAGCAACCAACCGACATGAACCACAGCCGCTTAAACTAAAGCCGCGCAGTTGCCACAACGGCACCTGTGCGGCTAGGTACTCCTGCGGGCCTGCACCGTGCCTAAGCGGGCAGTAGCGGCCCGCTGGAGCCAATAGCTCCCTTGGGGCAAGCGTGGCCGGCGGCCCATAATGCTTGCCGTTCGGGCTTTAACAGTCGGGGCGGGGGCATCTTCCGGAATTACTGTAATTTGTGCCAGCCTCATGCTCTTATAAAATGCTAATTACCTGCTCTTCCAAAAACCTTGATCCCATCATTGCCTGTCTTTTTGTTAAAGCGGGCTCCAGATCAAAGAAGGGGAAATGACTCGTAGCAGGTCAGCCGGAACGCGCGTAAACAGGTCTTTCCGGTCAAGCCAAACGCTCTGGCACTAGGGACAGCAAACAGTATAATTATTGTGGACGGGAAAAAACTCTGGTTAACTATAGAAAGCTGATAAAAAACGGGAACACTGCATTGGGTAAAGATTTTTCATACAACGGTAATAGTTTCAAAATACCTAGCCCGGAAGATGTGACGTTTGAAAACGGGTTTCTCCGGGAAACCTATGAGTTCGCGTACGGGGCCGTTGCCGGGGGTGAATACCGGCCAGAAATTGATACAGACGCACTGCACGATGGCGATCTCGGGTACGACATAATGGATGCAGCCCGTAGACACGAAGTCGCTGTACGACAGCCGTCGCGAAAGGCCACAAACACGGAAAGACTCCTTACACAATTCCATGTACAGGTGTTTCTTGACGCATTTCCGGGATTTGTTGGGCTTTTCTATAACGTTACTATCTCCGCAAGGACGTCTATAAAAAATGCGGAATTTCTTCTAGGCGAAACAAGTGGCGCTGATAATTTCATCAAGATAAAAAGCATTATTGATGACATCAATCGCAGGGCATGGAAACGGGAGAAGGATGTAAGCGAACGTCAGGCCGGTGTATCGAACCTCGGAACAATTTCAGAGGCCTTGCTTGGGAGCGCTTTCGAGGGCTTGGTTGACGGGGAAAATTTATTCAAGGTAGGGCACAGTCAAGTCCAGTCATATGGCGATTTTGTTCTCATGTGCCTGCCAAATAATCTCTGGATATCTGTAAAATCCAACTTTGCCAGAGAAAGGCTTCTGGCATCGGGGTATAGCAACGATATACTCGGTGTCGGCTTCTTCGAGAGTGCGGGCGAATTCATTGGCTCCGTTCGGGTAAGAAACTTGCAGCGGGCCGGATTTCTGGCCATGTATTGCCCTGATTTCCCTGTTTCGGAAGCACAGCTGGACGAGGGAACGTCAACATACCATGAAATCGAGGAACTACATGCCGGAAATGGCACCGAGATGCCTCGCAATATTAACGGAAAGCCCTTTATCCGGCCTCTGAGCAGCTTGCCTGACGATTTGCGGCCTCTACTGGATGAGCCGGATATCCGGAAGAGGTTTACTGTCGATTTCTAGTGACAGGGTCTCCGGGGAACAGGGATCTTATACCGGGCCCTGCCCGGAAATTTCGAAGACCTGCTGCCCGTGTGAAACAATGAAATTCCTGATCAGGTCACTCACCATTTTCGCTTCCAGTGCTGTTTTACCTTTCAGGGCACATTCCCTAACCAGAAGCACTCTCCATCCTTCATTCAGAAGCTGCGCTTGCTTGAGCTTGTCACGTTCTACATTGCCCGAGATCTTCGCTTCCCAGAATTCGGTCTTGCTCTTGGGCAGCCGGAATAAATGACAGTTCTCGTGCCCGTGCCAGAAACAGCCATGCACGAATATCACCACTTTATGCTTTGGAAGAATAATATCCGGCTTTCCGGGCAGATCCTTGCGATGCAGGCGAAACCTGAATCCGGCCGCGTGCAGAATCTTCCGGACCTGGATTTCAGGTTTGGTGTTTTTACCGCGAATGCCCGCCATCATCTGGCTGCGCTTTTCCGGGCTGACGATATCTGTCATTCCCGCTCATCCGGCTTTTGTGTTTTCGGGATTACCGGTCAGGTGTGGAAGCATCAGTTCGGCAATCGCCCTGATCACGGGAACAGAAACCGAGTTTCCGAACTGCCGGTAGGCCTGTGCATCCGAAACAGCACCCACTTTGAATTCTTCGGGGAAGCCCTGAATGCCGGCACACTCCCGTGGCGTAAGCTTCCTCGGGTTTTTGCCGATGTCGCTCTGGTCGATCAGGATCTCGCTGCCATCCTTGTAGTAGCGGGCACTGATCGTGTTGCAGTAGGGGCTGTCGGCGTTGAACAGGCTGAAGCCGAAGCCGTTGCCTTTTGCCTCGTGTTCACGTCGCCGTCGCTCATGGCCTGCAAGCAGCCTGTCTGAAATAGTATATTTTGGATCCACGTCACTGTTTGCTTCCAGCACCGATCCCAAACGGGTTTCCGATTTTCTGAGAGCCAACTCATGGAAAATGGCATCAATATTCGCATCGGGAACAAGTTCCCGTTCGAAGCCGATGATGTAGATCCGTTGGCGGTGCTGCGGTACGCCGAAATCGTTTGCCTTGAGAACCCGGAAATCGACATTGTAATCGAGTCTGGTTCCAAGGCCCTTGCGGGCCTCTTCCGACATGGGAACATCCGCCGGAATTTCCGCGACTGTTTCGCCGCGGAGGATTGCCAGAATAGTCTGCAATGTCCGTCCCTGGTCGTGACCTCTGAGCTGTTTGACGTTTTCGAGCAGGAAAGCCTTTGGCCGGTGGGCCGCCAGTATCCGCTGGATCTCGAAAAACATCGTTCCGCGGGTGTCGTTGAAACCCTGCTTCAGGCCGGCTTGCGAGAATGCCTGACAGGGAAACCCTGCCAGCAGTACGTCGTGTTCCGGTATATCCGAGGATGGAATAGAGGTAATATCTCCGTCCGGAAACTCCCCGAAATTGGATGCATAGGTTTTCTTGGAAAACCTGTCCCATTCGGATGTGAACACGCATTTGCCACCCAGCTCCTGAAACGGTAGCCGAATGCCGCCAATACCGGCAAACAGGTCGATAAAGCGGAAAGCATGTTTTCTACGACGGTCCCTGAACGGGATATCGGCATCCAGTGAATGAATGAGATCCATCTTGGAGCGGGATGGCTTGTGCTCGTTGCGCTCCCAACCACTGACCGTGCGTTCGCCGGAGGATTTCAACCCGAGAAATTCCGCAAACTCGCGCTGGTTCAAGCCAAAGGCTTCGCGCTTTTCGCGTATGGTATCCCCGAATGGTTGTGACTGGTCGTACATGGTATCTCCGTTGTTAAGCGTGTTGTGCCGGAAAAATATCGCCGGGTCAAATGCTGGATACTCGGTTTGCCCGAAAACTTTGATTATTGATGAATTCCGAGCCTGTTTGGCCCTTTATGTGCCTAGAGGCTCACACTATTTCCAGGTTGTCTGTAAGCAACGCTGGGTAAACTGCCACTGCAACAATACGTGTCTGTACTTCCAGTGCTAGGTTAATAGGGCTTAACTAAAAGTGATAATTGCCTGCGCAAACGGAGACTGCGCTTAGCAATTACTTGTGTATATATTGTATATGCTGTTCACATATTGAATTTACGTAATGCAGATTGTATATGTTATGTTCAAATCGCCAATAATTATTGGAGCTGGAGATATGAGAGACAAAAGAGAAAAGTTCGTAGAGCTCGCAGAAGCACGCGTAACCCGAACTATCAAGGATATCCGTCTGATAGGTAATCTTTCCAACAAGAATGCCTACACCTATACGGGAAAAGATATAAAGCTAATATTCCGCACATTGCAAAAAGAGATCGATGTTGCAAAGGCACGGTTTGGTGGAGATGACGCCGCGAGAAGTAATGTATTTAAGTTAGGGGAATAATAATGGGAAAATGGGAATTTAATGCTGCGGACCCATCCAATGTTTTTGTAAATCCGAACCAGGGTGACCAGTTCGATAATGATGATGTAGATTTGGCCGAAGCGCTTGTTCGTGAAACGATCCAGAATTCGTCGGATGCATCGGTCAATGGAAATCCGGTAAAAGTCCGGTTTGATTTGATAACTATAGACGGAGAACGTGCAGTTAAAATGCGCGAGCGCTTGTTACCTTTACAGCCTCATTTAGCGGCGTCGGATTTAGGCTTTTCTGGGTTGAGTGACGCAAACCCGATCACCATGCTCGTTATTGAGGATTTCAACACCTGTGGCCTAACTGGGCGCTTCGACATCAGAGATACTGATCATTTTACAAGTTTCTGGAGGAATCTAGCCCGTTCAGAAAAGTCTGGACGGGCCGGTGGCCGTTGGGGTTTGGGAAAGCTGGTTTTCTCGGCGGCCTCGAATATCCGGTCGTTTTTTGGCCTGACTTACCGAGCCGGTGATGCAGTTGCTTCGATTATGGGGCAGTCGGTTCTCATTCATCACAAAATTGGTGGAGAATCGTATATGCCACACGGCTTCTGGTTTGAAGCCCGGAGTGAATCCGAGAAGCTCCAACTTCCAGTAACTGATTCTGAAAAGGTCAGGGAGTTTATTGAAATATCGGGAATTTCGAGAAAACACGAAACCGGTCTAACAATTGTAATTCCGTTCCTAAACGAGGGAATTAATGAAGAATCAATTATTGCCGGAGTTGTGGACAACTATTACTTTCCGATTTTGTCGGGACGACTCGAGGTCGAAGTCGGAGAGACGCGCATCACCGCCGATACATTTCTTGAGGTTGCTGTCGCTAAGTCAAAAAAACAAATTCCGTTCACATTTGTGAAGGAAATTAGCGATGCCGCCAAACTCGACCCAGCTTTTATCGCGAATGAATGTGTCGGGAAGACCGAACTTGAAGAAGGTCATTTTGATCCTCGGGACATCGAAGACATGAAGGTTTTATTTGCGCAAGGTGAACTCGTTTCAATACGAGTTCCTGTGCTCTTGCGTCCGAAGGACACAAGAGACGTGAAAAGCTACATCGACCTCTACTTAAAACCCCTACCAGAGGGAGCACAGCCCTTTGCTCTCTTTTCAAGGGGGCCAATTATATTGTCAGCCGAGAGGCGCCAATTTTCTGGAGCTTCGGCATTAGGAGCGTTGGTTGCCAACGATAAAGACGTGGCACGTTTCCTTGGCGATGCCGAGAACCCCGCACATACGAGATGGAACCCCAAGGCCGAAAAGCTGAAAAGTAACTGGCGTATGCCGCACGAAACGCTCACTACAATCCGGCACTCACTCAAAAACATCTACTACCTAGTCGCTGATCAACAGGAGATTGAGGACACGGACGCCTTGCTTGACTTCTTCTCGATCAAAGAACTGGATAAGCCCAAGCCAGACAAAGGGAAAGTATCCCCAATACCAAAACCAGATGTTGAAGCCAGAGAGACGGCGATCAGCATCCAGCCTAGAAAAGGAGGGTTTGAAATAAAATCCGGTTCTGGTGCGAAGAACTGGGAATTCCCTCGTCAAATCCGGATCCGTGTTGCGTATGATATGATCGGAGCAGATCCTTTCAAACGACACAGCGTATATGATTTCAATTTGCAAAAGAGCGAAGAAATCCAGATCGACCCGCAAGGAAGTCCCGTAAAGGCAATCAAGTCGAACATATTGGTAATGACAGTTAAGTCCCCTGAATTCGCACTCGAGGCAACTGGCTTTGATCCCAATCGTGATCTCGTTGTAGAAGCTCGTGCAGTGGAGCAAAAACCATGAAACGGAGAATAAATTCGACCGGGCGCAAGCGCATCAATCGTGAGGACATTAAGATCAGCATGCTGGAGGTTGCGCCCGGAAAACCGCTGCGGGCAAATGCTGAATTAGAACTTGAGGATTACGGATTTCCACCGGACGCGCACGTGGCGATCGAGGCATATCACCGTGCTTCAGGGCAGAGATTTAATTGCAACACAGTCGGGTCCCTAAGTATTCCATCTACGCTCGTACTTGACGAAGTCGACCACAGCGGAACAGTTCTTTTCAGAGTGAAGGTGGTCAACAACGAAGAGCCTCTTGGTCAGTTACTTGGTTCGGCTGAACGCATACAGCCCAAAAGCGAACTTGATAACGAGGGTAAAAAATCCCTGTTCCCGGTATTGCACCGAGATATCGGCGCAGAAATCTGGAAAGTTGAATTAGCCCCGGATCACGGGCCAAACTTAATTTTGAATAACCGCCTTCCGGATTTTCGCCACCGGCTACAATACGACCCCATCCTTCAAGGCCTAATGTTACCTGCTGCGCTGCGCATTGTTCTGGAAGTCCTTGTCAAAGATAGCGACGGAATTATTGATGATGAAGAAGACTGGAAAACAGATTGGAAAGAATTTTGTAAATCCGGACTCGGCATTCATGAAGGCCCACCAGGCCTTGGAAGTGAAGAAGAAGAAAAAGCCGAATGGATAGATAGTGTAGTCAAGAAATTTTCAGCAAAGCACCGTTTCCTGAAAAATATTCAGAATTTGCAGAATTAGTGGGAGAATGAAATGTATTTGAAAAGGTTGAATGCAAAAGGATTAGGTCTGTTTGGCGAATATCTAGATGCCGGGGCAGAAGGACCTGCACCTGTCGAACTACTCAACAGTCCCACCACTTCAGATACGGTATCGACTAAAGTAATTTTACCGGTGGATATCGGGGTATTTCCAAATCGCTACGTATTCGGTAATCGCCTAAACAACCTTCTACAAGAGCTAAACCCGTCCGAATTTGCTAATGACAGGGGCTTTTGGTCTGCGTTAGCTCTATACTGGTTTGATGCTCTTTGTCCTCTAGGAGGCGGAGGAAAACGTAAGCCTTCAAAAGATTACTACTATGTTCTGAGCACAGATTACCGACATTACTACCGCCACCTTATCCGTTCGCCATGGCAATTGGTTAGGCAACATGGAAAAAATGCCAAATTTCTGCTGATTTCACCTAGAGAAAACAAACACCCAATGTCGGTTCATGGTGAAATTTTGGAGAACTTTGCAGGCCGCCAGCAAGTGCTGGCAAGCCAGGAAATAATTGAAGCTGCCAATCGCATTTATTTTGACCCGGAATCTAATAGGCCTAAACGTGGTGTCGCAGGAAAAGCTGGAGGCAGTGCGAGGCGGTTCGGTTTGGTGTTCAGACAATTCGATCTTACTTTCGACATGGAGGGAATGCCGACAGAGGCTATTAGCGACCTGTTGCCCTTGGAGTTCGACCGATGGAAATAACCCTAACTAGGGTGGGTACTTTTAGTATGATAACTAGAGTTTATCAGGAAATTTGACTATTGCCGCTACGATGCTACTTCAAAAGGGCAGTAATTTGGCGCTCCCCTTGTTCGGTGCCATCCAAGGTGGAAAGCCGACTTTCGCTGCGCAAAGCATGAGGCTTGGCCCAGACCGAACAAGCGGACTTTCAACCCCGTGGGGCTCGCCTTCCGAACTCAAGTTGAGTATCTTTCTCCAATACAACCGATCTATCAGATATTTATGAACCCGATTCTCACAAATTTGAGGTGCTGAAGGTCGCAAGGTGAATTGGAGCGAGAGAATTGATCAATTTCAGAAAGGGTAGCAAAGACGAGTTCGCCAAACTCCAGGCCGAGGCCGAATTCGATGATCGTACTGAAATCATCAGGCGAAACTTGGCTGAGGTTTTTGGCTCCAAAAATCTGTCGTTTCTCATTGGATCAGGGTGTTCCTCCTTCAAGCAAGGCGAAGAAGAGTTCGGTATCCCCACAATGGGGCCTATGGCGCAAGAGTTCCAAAACACTTTTCAGACCTTACCCGGTCTGCCGTCTGCAAACAGCTATGTCACGAGCCGGCAGAAAACTGCGCTTCTCGATAAGCTCGGCATCGACCTTGGCCATCAAGACTTCCACTGGAACCTAGAACGTATGATGGAAGTCCTGATGACGGCGCATCAATTCTGCAAAACGAGCTGCAAGGACGATTTGCAGGATGCCCTCGTTACCCTTGAGGAGGTAATTGCGGGGGTAAAGAAATTCATCCTTCAGAAATGCACTGAAGGCCGGTTCGCTCAAGGCGACGATAGCGTTGTGTCACTTTACCGCCGTTTCTATCAGACGCTTTCGACGCGTTCTCGTGGGCTCGCACCATCTTGGGTGTTCACCACCAATTACGACCTTTTCAATGAGCGGGCGATGGACCGGTCCAGTATTCCCTATTCGAACGGGTTTTCAGGTACGGTCGAGCGCCGCTTCAATCCGGCCACTTATAGGCGGGCGTTGGCGGAACAGCTCGATATTTCATCGAAGAGGTGGGCCGCCGTTGATGGGTATGTCCATTTCTGCAAGCTCCACGGTTCCGTCAACTGGACTGAAGAACAAGCTGGCCTCTTCCCGATTAGGGAGTCGGCCGAAAAGCTCGATCCCACCCAAGATCGCGTTATGATTTATCCGACGCCATCGAAACAGACGGCGAGTTTTGGGTCACCCTACTCGGACATGTTCCGCGAGTTTCAGCGGCAAATTGTCCAAGATCAGAGCGTCCTGTTTGTTATGGGCTTTAGCTTTGGTGACGAGCACATTAACAACATCATTTTTCAGGGGCTGACCCTTCCGGGCTTTAGGCTAATTGCCTTCCTCAACCCAGATGACGCGAATAATCCGGTGACCAAGGAACTCGCTGCACTTGGCGATCCTCGGATTTGGTTCATCTGGGGCACTGACGAGACGACCCAAAAGAAGGCGCACTATTTCGATACCATTGTGCAGGACTTAATGCCGTCCAGCGCTGATCAGAAAGAAGATCAAGCCATCGAAAAGGTGTTCAAGAAACTGCTATCCAAGCAGCAAGGAGATGAAGATGGCGCAGGGTGACATAAGCCGCGCCATCGGCAAAATCGTCAGCGTTTCCGCAGATCACTTGGTGGTCGAGCTACATAGAGGCAGTGACAATTTCACAATGGTTGGCTTCGATGATGTCCACTACGTTGCGACGCTTGGGTCGTACTTGATGGTGCCGACACAATCCGACTATGTAGTTCTCGAAGTTATCGGCCTTCGCGAGAAGGATTTTTCTCCCGCCTACGGAGGTAGAGCCGAGATGGACAAAGCAACAGCCGCAAAGTTTCTTGATGTTGTGCCGGTCGGCTCGATGCCTGTTCAGGGAGGGTCGTTCAAATTCGGGGTTTCGACCTTCCCCTCGCTCTACGCCGATGCGCTCTACGCGCGCGATGAAGACCTGGACCGTATCTTCAATGTGGAGCAACAGCCCGATCTTGCGATTAAAACCGATGCTGATGGCGCAGAAAAACAGGGCACAGTGCCCCATACAATTGAGATCGGCACATCGGCGGTTTTTAAGGATTATCCTGTTAAGGCGCAGCTCGACGCCCTCTTCGGCGGCCATATCGCAGTTCTTGGAAATACCGGAAGCGGAAAGTCCTGCACCGTCGCGTCTATAATTCAATCAGTTTTTGACAAAAAGGAAGAATTTTGGGCTGCTGGCGCTGCCTTCGTTCTCTTCGATGTTAACGGTGAATATCGACAAGCTTTTGAAGATTTGCCTTGGCAGATTCAGGCAAGCTATTTCAAGGCAACCAGCTCAGACGCTGAAGCTGAAGTGTTAGACGAAGGTTTCCTCGGTGCTGACTTAGTTGACCGGTTTCGTATCCCACATTGGTTCATGACCGTTGATGAGTGGGCACTTTTGCTGCGTGCGAGCGAGAAAACGCAACTACCGGCGTTGCGCACTGCACTCGGACTCACAACGCTTTTTCAAGAAAGCCCGGCTGAAGATGTTGTTGTTGGGGCGACCGATGAGCTCAAAGACGTGCGAAATCATGTGCTGGCAAAAATTGTTCTATCCATTTTAAATGATGATGCCAGCGCCCCGAGCAAGGAGGGCCGAATACTAGCTTTGCTTCACACGTTCTCAACAGATGAGATTTGCAGAGACACAATCAAGGGCGGCCTTTACAATGATTTTGGTCAGTTCAAGGATGGCAAAAACGCTGACACGCAAAATACCTATGAGGCTGTTTTAGGGCTTCTTCAAACTCACGTCACCGATGAACCTGTTCTTCCGAGCTACGGAAATGTTCCGTTTTCCTTTGAACGGTTACAAGCAGCTGTTGACCTAGCCCTCTTCTATGAAGAAGCAAACGGAAACAAGCAGATAAGAGAGTATTGTTCTCAACTGGTCACGCGATTGAAATCTGTTTCCGATAATCCCGATTTTGAGTTCCTACGTGCCTCTGTCGAGGGTTTGCAAGATCATCACAAAGAGCCAACCCTTTTTGTGGATCGACTTCTTGGTCTTGCGCGCGACACCGAAAGCTACCGCAAAGATCGCCAAATCTGCATAATCGACCTAAATGACGCCTCCGATGAAATCGTTGAGCTTGCATCAGCGGTGGTCGCTCGGCTGATCTTTGAACGTATGCGCCGCGCTGACCCGCGAAACAAAATGCCTGTTCATCTGATCCTTGAAGAGGCACACCGTTATATTTCGGAGCGCCCGAGCCGCTTCGCTATCGACGCTGGGATCACGTTCCAGAGGATTGCGAAAGAGGGCCGGAAATACGGGGTTTTCTTGATGCTCGCCTCGCAGAGGCCGAGTGAGCTTTCGAAGACAGTTCTTTCACAGTGCAACAATTTCATCATTCACCGCATTCAGAACCCCGATGATCTTTCCCAGATCAAGCAGATGACGCCATTCATCTCGGAAACGGTTTTGAAGCGCCTCCCATCTCTACCGAAGCAGCACGCGCTGATTTTCGGAAATGCTGTGAAAATTCCGACTACTTTCCGCGTACGAAACGCCGATCCTACCCCGAACAGCGGCGATACGCAGATTCGCGACCTTTGGTTTGTCCCCCAGAATCCGAAGGTGCATTGGGACTTTTAGCTTCTGCAAATTCTGTGATTTCGAATAGGTAACACAATAATGACAACCACAACTGCGTGGCTCTCAGTGTCAGCGACGGGCACCAGGACTTTCTACTTGGGGGCTGATAGCCAAGGTACATCAATTCAGACTGGTCAGGCCGTATCGTTGCGCGAAAAGAAAGTTTTTACCAGTGCTTCCACTCCTGGAATTTTTGCACTCTCAGGCGATCTCCACTGGGGAAGCTCTTTCCTGCGTCGGCTACTGATCGAAATTGACCGAGGCTTAATTGGGTCATCGCTAGGCACCAGAAGGCGGGCCGAAGAGTTTTGTAGATTATCTTGTGCCAGCCCGCCGCTGGTCCCGATTTGCGAGCTTGAAATTCTGTACGGTGTGCGGGACGATGCAAGCAAGTCGGCAGATTTTCTGATTTATCGACTGCATCATACTGGAAGTGCGAGTTCTAGTTGGCAAGTGAACCAGGTCGGCGTGAGAGAGTTGGGCAGCGACATGTCGGCGCTTGTCTACAACTCGGGTCTAGGTGGTCCCGCAAATAAAAAGCGACAAAAATGGATTTCTGATGGGGATCAGGGCAATGTGGCACGGACTTGTTTTTGGTCACTCTGTGATTTGATCAAAGGCATACCTTCAAGGTCGTTCATGACTGGCGGTCATCCGCAACTCGTAAAACTGGACCAACACGGATCCGGCAAAGTTGTCGGCGTGAAGTTCAATGGCGTCCCCACGGTCTATGGAAGGCGCACCACTGCACCTCAGAGTTTTGCGCACCACTGGGTTGATGAGAATTTCACCCAGTTGGACCCAAAAACCTTGGAAAAATACAAACATGGGCAGAGATACGGTCGAGGTGTCCAAGGGCGATGACGGCTAGTTAGTAACTGGCGACGTCCGCTTCCTACGAAGCTGCACCGCAGCGCCGCTTCATTCTGTGAACGTCACCTTTGGGCCGTTCCTGTCGATTTGACTGGACTTCAGCACCACTGCAAGCGTGTGTGTGGGTATGGAGCATGAACGTATTCGCGATGATATTTTGAAAGGATTTGCCGACCTCACATCGTTGTTATAAGACGCTGGGGGCTTGGCTATGGGAGGTCAATCCTGCCGCAATAAAATTGATGATTGGGAGAACCTTGCAGCGCAAATCCGGCCCGAAGTGAACCGGATTATCAGAGTGCTGACGGCACAGGAGTGGCTGATAACAATTTACCCAAGAGACTAACCGGTTCCACTGGACTTGTTCGCCAGCGCAAGCGTTAGTGGCGCAGCTCACCCCGCACCGCGGGCTTCACTCGGTACAAGGCTCCGGAAATTCCGGACCGATCGAATGGAGAACAACATGCCGAATACAACGAACCGGGTTCCGGCCAAATCGCCGGACAAAAACCTTGAGGGCATAGGTGCTCGAGAATCCGCCTCAACCAAACCAGCCCAAACTAAAAAGGCCAGATTGATTGCGCTGCTGAATACAAGAAACGGCGCCCGAACCCCAACCATTTGCAAATCCCTTGACTGGCAAAAGCACACGGTGCGGGCAGCATTGTCGGGGTTGCGCAAAGAAGGGCACGTAATTGTCGCGTCAAAATCTGCCCGTGATGGCGTTACCATCTACCGGATGGAATCCAGCCCAGTGAGGGCTGCGTGATGGTTGAGCGCAGCATTGATGTTGCCAATCCGGAACGCGCAGACATTCACAATGAATGGTGCGCAGCCTTTGGGCGACCACCGCCCAAACACTTGTCGACCAGCTTTATGCAACGGGCGCTGGGCTGGGACGCGCAAGCAAAGGTGAGTGGTGGATTGCCGACTGATATAAAACGCGCTCTGCAATCCATCGCTAAAGGCAAGCAACCCAAACTTGCGGTTCCACGCAAAGTGGCAACGGGTGCACATCTGGTGCGGGAGTGGAACGGACGGACTTATCAGGTGGAAATGCTGGAAAATGGCTTCCGGATGGATGGCAGGGAATACGGCTCACTGACAGCGATTGCCAAAAAGATCACGGGCGCCAACTGGTCAGGCCCGCGGTTCTTTGGATTGAAAGGCACTTGAGATGAACAAAATCCGCTGCGCTATATACACCCGCAAATCATCCGAGGAAGGACTGGATCAGGACTTCAACTCGCTGGATGCCCAGCGGGAGGCCTGTGAAGCCTATGTCACCAGCCAGAAGCACGAGGGCTGGGTTGCGCTGACAGACAAGTATGACGATGGCGGCATCTCCGGCGGTACACTGGAGCGACCCGCGCTCAAGCGCCTGATGCAGGATATCGATGAGGGGCTGGTGGACCAGATTGTGGTTTACAAGATCGACAGACTGACCAGATCTCTGGGGGATTTTGCCAAGCTCGTTGACCGGCTGGATGCGGCAAATGCCTCGTTTGTATCCGTGACCCAGTCGTTCAATACCGCGACCAGCATGGGGCGCCTGACTCTCAACGTTCTGCTGAGTTTTGCCCAGTTCGAGCGCGAGGTTACTGCCGAGAGGATCAGGGACAAGATTGCGGCCTCGAAGAAAAAGGGCATGTGGATGGGTGGGATGGTGCCGCTCGGCTACAACGCGGCGGGCCGAACATTGGAGATCAATGAGGAAGAAGCTGAAACTATCCGCACACTTTTCGATCTGTATAACAAACACAGGACAGTCAGAGAGGTTGCGCAACAGGCCGAAATGCTGGGTTTGCGATCGAAGAAACGGATCAGTGCAAAGGGCAATCAATCCGGCGGCATTGCTCTGGACCGTGGCCATATCCACCATATCCTGACCAACCCAATTTATGCCGGACGGATACGTCATCGCGACAAGACCTATGAGGGGTTGCATAAAGCGATTATTGAACCCGTTGTGTGGGATGATGTTCAGGCGAGGTTGCAAGTGAATGCCGCTCACATACGGGGCGGGGGATCGAGAGCAAAAGACCCGTCTCCACTGATTGGTAAACTCTTCGACGAAACCGGTGATCGTTTTACACCAAGCCATTCAAACAAGCGGGGCAAGCGCCATCGCTACTATATCTCCCACCGTCTGGTGAAAAGGGCAGGGGAGAAAGACCTGTCCGGCTGGCGATTGCCCGGACTGCAGCTGGAGCAGCAGATAACCAAAACACTGCAGGAGCATCTGGCCATCGCGGCGACACCGGCGATGGTGAAAGACCTGACATCAGAGGAAATTGTCCGGATCAGGGCTGAAGTGGAGCTGGTCGGCCTGAAGCAGAAGAAACTGTTTGCCCTGATCGGGCGGATCGATATTGCGGCCGGGAGCATGCAAATACATCTGGATGCAGATGCGCTGATCAACCTGCTACAGATAGAAACAGACCGCTTGATACCGGAGGCATTGACCATCACCAGACCGTTTCAAATGCGCAAACGCGGTGTCGAGACCAAACTGGTCATTGGGGACAAGTCGCCGGAGCTTGATGATGCCCTGATCCGCAATATTGCCAAAGCACATCACTGGCTCGCAATGATAAAATCCGGAAAAACCTTTAACGAAATTGCTGCCATAGAAATAACCTCCAAGCGCCGTATCCAGCAGGTTATTGAATGGGCGCTACTGGCACCGGATATTGTCAGGATGATTGTTGAAGGTCGTCAACCCGTCGGCCTGACCTCGAACTGGCTCTTGCGTCACTCGCTGCCGGTTGACTGGAACGACCAGCGCCAACTTATTACCACGCTCTGAGTCTTTGTTCAGCGACACCCCGATCCCATCCATTCCATATGTGTATCGCCGAAATGGCCTGCCGAGACTTTGCCCGGATATGGGCCTTTCCCGGCATTTGTGATATGTCTCCCCGGCGATCCGGTGTAGCCAACCCGCGGATAACACGCAGTTTATCCGCGCAGAAACGCATGCCCTCGAATCTAGGTAAGTGTTTGGCTGGGACGGTAGGATTCGAACCTACGATCTGCGCTACCAAAAAGCGTTGCCCTACCACTAGGCCACGTCCCAACTTATCGGGTAAATACGATGGACCGCGGGACTCTTCAAGCCCCGAAATGAGAAAAATTTACCTGCTGGGATTATTCTTCCATCGCGTCCCTGTTTAGCAGGTCCCCCGCTTCGGTTTCGCCGCGTTCGGACGCGATCATGCGTTCCAGTTCTGCCGTTTCTTCGGTGCCCACATTTTCGATCGACTCTTTTTCGGCCTTTCGTTTTGCGCTAGCAGCCGGCTTTTTCGCTGCTTCCAGCAATGCTTCCCTTACTTTTCGAATGGCCTCGCCTCGGGCTAGGGAAACATCTGATTCACGCTGATCTACCCAAACTGAAACACGTAATACAGCTTTGTCACCATCGGCGGATTCAATCCATACATTTGGGGACGGGGTTTCCAGCACAAAGGGCAAAGCCTTTATCGCATCCAGAACTACACGCCGCTGTTGTTTCAGCCCTTTGGCCGCATCTACGGTCTGATCAAACGTAACCCGTCGTGATTTGTTGCGCGTGTAGTTGATGATCCGGCTTTTGAACACAGTGGCATTGGGGATGCGGATGTGGTTGCCATCCAGTGACAACAGGATCGTTGCCCGCGATGTCAGGCGGATAACCTTGCCCTTATCGCCGCCGATTTCGATCAGGTCATTGGGGCGAAACGGTTGGCGCATGGACAGCAGGATCGAGGCGATAAAGTTTTCCACCGTGTCGCGCACCGCAAAACCGATGGCCAAACCGATGATCCCCGCAGCCCCCAGAATGGTTGATAGCAACGCCGTTGCGCCGATAATATCCAGCGCCACCACGATTGCCGCAATGATCGTGGCGACCCGTATAATCTGGCGGTAAATATCGGCAATAAAGGCGTTCGGGGCCAAGCCGTCCCACAGTTGCTTGCGACGGGCCAGGGCGAAACCGGCAAAAACGATCAGTGCAAAAACCGCCAAAGCCACCAATGCCAGCGGAATGAACGCCACGGCCTGTTTGATGCGGGTAACGAAACGCTCGATCGCGGGGTTCAGGCGTTGGACAACGTCTGTGGTTTCCTTGACCTCGTTTTCAATGGTGACAACACCGTCCACCCGGCTGACCAACTCGCCCAGCCGCGCAATAGCCTCACCATCCAGTGCCGTGCCCCGCAGCGATACAATGCCTGAGGAAACGGTTACGGTTACATCGTCATAGCCTTCAAGTTCGCTCAGGATATCGCGCAGACGCACCGCAATCGCGGCATCCTGCTGGGCGCTGTCCTCGACCTCGATTGTGCCGGTGGGCTGGGCGGTGCCATCCTGTGCGCTGACAGGAAAGGACAACAGAAGAAGTATGAGCAGGCTTTTGATCAGGTGCATTGCGGCAATCCGTTTGTTTG
>Ga0256834_1000612_pt1 | contig 25400 bp, 24 predicted proteins | sample 4281140metaG_FD_190536 | JGI IMG/M metagenome (GOLD analysis project Ga0256834, IMG submission 190536) | Hydrothermal vent microbial communities from East Pacific Rise, Pacific Ocean - 4281-140 | ecosystem: Environmental > Aquatic > Marine > Hydrothermal vents | place: Pacific Ocean: East...
TAAAATCGTTCGCACCTTTTTTTAGTGCTCTTGAAGAGGTATTGTCGTGATTTGAAGAGACGGCTAAAATTGGGAATTCCTCGATAGATTTCTCTTTTCTCACTCTTTTTATTACTTCGATACCGTCAGTTTTCGGCAAATTTATATCCGTAATAAGCAAATCTATATCGTTTTGTTTTAGTTTTTCAAGTCCTTCTTCTCCGTCACTTGCGGTTATAACGTTTATATTGATTCTTTTTAAAATATTCGCCTGAAAATTTCTCATAGCTTTTGAGTCTTCTATTAATAAAACGTTGATATTTTTATTTTTTTGAAGTCTTTTAATAAGACGAGAGAGATATTCGATAGTCGAAGAGTCGTCTTTTTTCAAAAAATCCACTATTTTATCATTATATTTGGATTTTATTTCATTCTCATCACTTGCGGAAATAATTATTACGCTTTTATTTTTTTCAAGCAAAAAATCTATCTGCTCACCACTTGCATCCGGAAGATTGAAATCCACAATAAACAAATCGTAATCGCAATTATTTTTTAATTCTTTAAAGGAAGAAATCGTGGAAAATGAAGCAAATAGTATCTTTTTACTCAAATAATTGATCAAAATTTTTGAGTACATTGCATTATCTTCAACAATAAGAATATTCAACATCCCGCCTTTTTAGAGGGATTATAACAAAAAAAAGAGGAAAAGAAAGAAAAAATTAGCAAGAGTAGCTTGTAATAAATTCGTATGGATGCGGTCTTCCCTCAACAGGAATAATTTCTGTTTCGTATTTGTAATCTATGTATGTTTTTAGGAAATCGTCAGTAAATACTCTACTTCCGTCTTTTAATGTAACTTTTAAGAAGCTGTCTTCTTTTGCAAGCTCGTCTTCTACAGCGTAAATAGCTTCTCTTAGAGTAGCCGGAAGAGTTCTGATTCCTCTTTCTTTAATTTCATCAAGAGTTAATTCGAATAGGTCTTCGTTTAGAGGTTCTCTTGCAGCTTCGTAAATTTCAGCGTTGTTTTTAATACCCCATAGACCAGCAAGAAGCATTACGCTGAATGCTAAATAAGGGTTAGCAGTACTATCCGGGAATCTGAACTCAGTTCTTACTGATTTTTCACCAGCTCCCCAAGGAATTCTACAGCTTGCACTTCTGTTTTTAGCGCTGTAAGCTAAGATATTCGGAGCTTCGAATCCAGGTTGAAGTCTTTTGTAAGAGTTCATACTTGCGTTTGTAAACGCAGCAACTGCGTTAGCGTTTTCAAATACACCAGCGATATATTGAAGAGCAACTTTGCTTAAGTTTGCATATCCGTTTGGATCATAGAACATATTTTTTCCGTCTTTCCAGATAGATTGGTGAGTATGCATTCCGTTTCCGTTATCACCATATAGAGGTTTTGGCATAAACGTAGCTGTTTTTCCGTTTAGGTGAGCTACCATTTTTACAACGTATTTTAATTTTTGTACGTTATCAGCAGCTTCTACAAGAGTTCCGAATTTAACACCGATTTCACCTTGACCTTGTGCAACTTCGTGGTGAACAACGAATGTTTGAAGACCTACTTCTTTAAGAACTTTTACCATTTCAGCTCTTAAATCAACCATGCTGTCAACAGGAGCTACAGGGAAATATCCGCCTTTTGTTCTCGGTCTGTGGCCTGTATTTAATTCATCACCGAATTCTGCGATATAATCGTTCCATGCACCCTCAGCCGTATCTACTTCATAACATTGAGAGTTGATTTCATCTCTGATTACTACGTTTTCAAATACGAAAAATTCGTTTTCGGGTCCGAAGTATGCAACGTCACCGATTCCTTGCTCAGCCATATATTGAAGTGTTCTTTTTGCGATACTTCTCGGGCATTTTTCATACGGAGTTCCGTCAGTATTGTAAACGTCACAGAAAACTACCATTGTTGGATCGGCTGTGAAAGGATCGATAAAGTGAGTACCGATTTCAAAGTCAGGTTTTAATACCATATCTGATTCGTTAATTGGTTGCCACGCAGGAATTGAGCTACCGTCAAACGGAAGTCCGTTTTCAAGCACTTCTTCGTCAATTGCATCGATATCGTAAGTTACGTGATGCCATACCCCTTTAATATCAGTAAATCTGAAGTCAATAAATTCGATTTCGTTTTCTCTACATTGTTCAAGAAATTCTTTTGCAGTCATTTGCTCTCCTTTTTTAAATTTGCAATAATTATAACTAAGCTAAGATAAAACAAAACTTAAAAATTGTACAAATTTTAATCAGTGGAGGAAAAATGGATTTAATTGAAACGATGCTTGTTACGAATCGTAACATTCAAAATTTCGAGCTGCACATCGACAGAGTCAAAAGAAGCTGCGAATACCTAAAATGGAAATTCGATATACAAGAATGGGAATCGATTAAAGATAAATTTCCATACAACGAATCAATCAGACTAAGAGTTACTTATAACCAAAAAGGCATAAGAAATTTGGAGCTTTTCAAGATTCAAAAAAGAGAATTTAAAACTTTTAAAGTCGTTCACATCGATTTTGATTATTTTTTAAAGAAAAAAAATAGAAAAAATTTCGAAATCTTAAAAAAAAGATACCCAAAATTCGATGAATTTATTCTTATAAAAAACGGATTGGTTACCGATACTACGATATCGAATCTCGCCTTTTTTACGGGAAATGAATGGATTACTCCTAAATTCCCACTGCTAAAAGGAACAAAAAGAGAAGAGCTTTTAAAAAAAGGGCTTTTAAAAGAAGAGAATATTAAAAAAAGCGATTTGAAGTATTTTAAAAAAATAGCGATGATTAACGCAATTTTGGGCTTTTTTGAAATAGACGAATATGATATAATAAAATAAAAAAGGATAATAATGAATTGGGATTTAACACCGCTTTTCAGCTCTATTAGCGAAGCCGAAGAGTTTTTAAAACAAGCGGAATTTAAAGCTATAGAATTTGAAAAAAAATACAAAAACAGACTCTACACCCTAACTCCCGAAGAGTTTTTAAACGTATTGAAAGAATTCGAAGAAATTTGGGAAAATATTGGAAGAGCGCTAACTTATATATACTTAGTTTTCGCAACGGATTCTACAAAAGGAAATTTCTTAGGAAAATTCCAAGAACTCGCCACAAAAGCGGAAGAACACCTCGTTTGGTTCGAGCTTGAATTTATCTATTTACCAATCGATAAACAACAAAGATTTATTGACAACGCAGGAGTTTACAAATACTACTTGATTCATCTTCAAGAAGAAGCGCCTTACAGACTAAGCGAAAAAGAAGAAAAAATCTTAATGAAAAAAGATTTGACAAGCTCAAGTGCTTTTTCAAGACTTTTTGACGAAACTCTCAGCAGACTCAGATTTTTCTTCGAGGGTAAAAAATACAGCGAAGAAGAGATTTTAAGCAAACTCTATTCACCGGATAGAAACGTAAGAAAAAAAGCGCAAGTCAGCCTAACTTTAGGACTAAAACCTCATCAAGAACTTTTAGCTTATATTTACAATCAAGTAAAAAAAGATTGGAAAATAGACCATATTGAAATCAGAGGTTACGACTCTCCTGAAGACCCTCGCCATTTATCAAACAGAGTCAGCAAAAAAAGTGTTGATGCTCTTGTAAATAGCGTCAATGAAAACACTACTATCGTAGCGGATTATTACGAAATCAAAAAAAGACTCTTAGGATACGACAAACTATTCGACTACGACAGATACGCACCTATAAAACTTACGGATAAAACTCCTGAAATTTCGTTTGAAGAAGCAAAAGAGTTAGTATTAAACGCATTTAAAAATTTTTCAAATACGTTTTATGAAATCGCTAAAAAAGCTTTTGATGAAAAATGGATAGACGTATATCCTAAAGAAGGAAAAAGAGGAGGAGCGTTTTCTCACTCCGCAACACCAAAAGCCCACCCTTACGTACTTTTGAACTACACCAACCAAAGAAGAGACGTATTTACCTTAGCTCACGAATTAGGTCACGCAATACATCAATATCTTGCAAGAGAAGTAGGATACCTTAATCAAGACACTCCCCTAACTACCGCCGAAACCGCAAGTATTTTTGCGGAAATGCTTTTGTTTGAGGAGATTAAAAGCTCACTTGATAAAAAAGAGCTCATAGAAACATACGCTGCAAAATTAGAAGACGTATTCGCTACCGTATTCAGACAAATAGTATTTACCAATTTTGAGAGAAAAGTTCATAAATTCGACGAGCTAAAACCTGAAGATTACAATAAAATATGGATGGAAGAAAACCGAAAAATGTTTAAAGACAGCGTAATTTTGACCGACAACTACAAAATTTGGTGGAGTTATATTCCTCATTTCATACACTCTCCGTTTTATTGTTACTCTTACGCTTACGCGCAGCTTTTAGTATTCACGCTTTATAAACTATATAAAGAAGGCTTTGAAAACTTCGAAGAAAAATATATAGAGTTCCTAAAACAAGGCGGAAGCATACCTCCTAAAAAACAACTAAAAGAGCTTTTCGGATTAGATATCGAAGATGAAAACTTCTGGGAAAAAGGTATTGCCGTTATTAGAGAAATGCTAAGCGAATTCAAAGGATTATGCGATGATATTTGAAGATTTGGAATTTAGAAACCTAAAAGAAAAACACGCAAAAGAAATATTAAGTTTTCTTTTGCAAAAACAAGAAGAATTCGATATCCTCTGCGCTTACAGAGATATCGATTTTAATCCTGCTCTTCCAAAACACATCTCAAGCCAATTTAAAGACGTAATTATTTTTTCTCTTGCCAATTACACTCTCTCAACCGCTCATTTCGAAGGTGAAAAGTTGGTATTCGAGGCGGGATTCGGGGAAGAGAATTTCGGAAGTGTAGTAAGCGTGCCGATTGAGACTATACTTCAAATCTCTCAAAACGACACTCCGCTTTTTATAAACGTTTCGGCAAGCATTCCAAAACCTAAAGAAGAAAAAACTAAAAACCCTTTTGCTCTAAATCCTCGAAACAAGAAGCTTTTGGATTAAGATTTTATAAAATTCAAAATAGCTTCGATATCTTTCGTTTTTTCTTTATAAACGACATACGTTTTTCTTTTTAGATTCATTCCTTTAATTTTTGCGGCAAAAAGTTTTTTATCTCTAAGCTCTTCTTTTATTACCATTTTAGAAATTATCGATACTACCTGGTCGCTTGCATTCATAACCGTATATTTTAAAGCTGTCGAATTATGCACCAAGCTTATGATATTCAAAGTATCGCACTCGAATTCTTGCGCTTCAAAAACGTTTTTAATGAATTCTCTTGTAGAAGAGTTCGGCTCACGACAAATCATTTTATAATTTTTCAAATCTTCAAGCTCTATAGTAGACGGAAGCGGCTTATTGGAAAAGACCACAAGCTCGTCTTCTATCCACTCTACATAATTGAGTCCGTTTTTTTTCTTTTTGGTTACGAAAGCCATATCAATAGCCGAATTTGCAACATCTTCGAACAAAGCGTCGTTGCTTTTGATAATAAGATTGATTTCTTTATTAATGAGGGTTTTGTAATATTTTATACATTCAGGCAAATTGTAATTACCTACAGTCGGAGAAGCTCCTATTAAAAACGGAGAATCCAAGTTTTTGAATTTGTCTATTTTATTTTCGAAATCCTCTAAAAATTTTTCAAACTCTTTTGCAATAGTCAAAAAATTTTGCCCGTCTTTTGTGAGAATAACTCCGTTTTTTTTACGTTCAAAAAGCGTAACTCCCAAAAAATTTTCCAAAATTCTTATCTGTTGAGTAACGGCAGGCTGAGAAATCCCCAAAATTTTACTCGCTTTTGAAAAAGACGCCTCTTTATTTATTATTAAAAAAGTGTATATTTTATCGAGATACTTTATTACCATTTCCACCCTCAAATATTTTTTATAGTAATTATAACTAAAACTTATAACTTTTTGCAAAATTTTTTTTGTTATAATTAAAATAAAAAGAAGGTAGTATGAAGTTTTTAGACGAATTAAATGATGCCCAAAAAGAAGCTGCAACTCATATCGACGGCGCTCTTTTGATTTTAGCAGGAGCCGGAAGCGGTAAAACAAAAACTATTACGACAAGACTCGCTTATCTTTTATCGTTAGGAATCGACCCGGCAAATACCTTAACACTTACTTTCACCAACAAAGCGGCAAACGAAATGAGAGAGAGGGCTCTTAGTCTGCTTGAAGGACAAAACATCCCTCACCCTCCTTTACTATCGACGTTTCACAAATTCGGTCTTATGTTTTTAAAACTATACATTCATCTTATAAATAGAGACAACAATTTCGTAATCATCGACAGCGACGACCAAAGAAAAATAATAAAACAAATCTCAAGCGACTTGCCTCCTAACTTTATATCAAAAGAAATTAGCAAATATAAAAATTCGTTTTTAACTCCTGATGAAGTTTACGCTTTAGCAACGGATAGCGTATATAAAAATTTGGCTCATATTTACGAAAAATACCAAAACTACCTGCTTGAAAACAATCTCGTAGATTTTGACGACCTTTTGTTGCTAACATACAAAATTTTAAACGAAAACAACGACTTGGCGGATGAGATAAGCGACAAATACCAATACATTATGGTCGATGAATATCAAGATACCAACGAAATTCAATTACTGCTTTTAAAAAGATTATGTAAAAATCACAACAACATCTGCGTCGTAGGTGACGATGACCAATCGATATACGGCTTTAGAGGCGCAAACCACAAAAACATACTCGATTTCGAAAAAGACTTCAATGCAAAAGTGATAAAACTTGAAATCAACTACCGCTCGACAAATCAAATACTCAACGCCGCAAACAACCTGATAAGTTTCAACAAAAACAGATACGGCAAAAAATTAATCTCCGCAAGAGGCGACGGAAAAGATATAGAAATTTTGAGAAACTACAACGAAATCGCCGAAGCGGAAATGATAGCCAAAAAAATCAGAGATTTGATAAACCAAGGAGTAGACCCGAAAGAAATTGCAGTACTTTACAGAATAAACGCCCTATCACGCTCTATTGAAGACGGACTTAGAAATTACGGCATACCATACAAACTCGTCGGCGGTATGAAATTCTACGAAAGAGAAGAGATAAAAGACTTAATTAGCTATTTAAGACTCCTTGTTAATCCTCACGACGATTACTCTTTTAAAAGAGTCGTAAATAAACCCAGAAGAGGAATAGGAAAAGCAACTATCGCAAAAATAGAAGAGGCAAAAGGAGATAAAAGTTTTATCGAATACATAAAAGAAAACGACCTCTCAATTATTAGCAAAAAAGCTGCAAAAACATTAAAAGATTTCGTAAATACTCTTGAACTACTAAGCAAAATGTCATTGGACGAACTGCCTGAAAATTTAGAAGAGATATTCGAACTATCAAAAAGTTACAAAGACGAAGATAAAGCAAGAAATATCGAAGAGTTTTACGGAATGATGAGAGAAAGAAGCGATTTGAATATCAGAGAATTTCTAAACGAGCTTTCATTAGAAACGGACCAAGATAAAATCACTATGGATATGATAAACGTTATGACGATTCACGCAAGCAAAGGTCTTGAATTCGATCATCTTTTCGTTATCGGAATGGAAGAAGGATTTTTCCCTCTAAACGACGCCGACATCGAAGAAGAAAGACGACTTGCTTATGTAGCTATCACAAGAGCGAGAAAAGATTTGACTCTTTCATATGTCGAGAGCAGATACATTCACGGAAAAAGAAGTCCCGTTAATAAAAGCAGATTTTTAACTGAAGCCGGATTGATAAAAGGCGAAAGAGTGGAGCTTAAAGAATCAAGCGCAATAAAAACAGGCTCTCTTGTCAAACACAAAGTTTTCGGAACGGGAAGAGTACTTGGTATTAATAAAGCCGGAAATAAAACAAAACTAAAAATAGATTTCGGAGGAAGTGTTAGAGAGATACTTAGCGATTTTGTGGAGAAAGTGTGAAGGGATGGAGTGAAATTGTGAATTCGAAAAATTGTAAAATTAAGCAACTCGAAACAATTGCAAATTTCAATGGAAAAAAAGCGTTAAAAAAAGCATACAAGCACGCAGCGGTCTGTGCTTTTTAGCTTTTAAATGGTCGAAATTTGCTCTTTTGTTGAGGGTGGTTAATTTTAGGATATATATGGTGAAATTGTGATATTGTGAATTCGAAAAATTGTATCAAATAAAGATATACAAAAACAAAAAAAGGGAATAGATGCAGGATTGTCAAAACAGGCTTTTTGTAGCGAGAAAGCCGATGTTTATAAGTTCAAACAAATTTTTAAACACCCTAAAGAAAAAATACGGAATTAAAAAAATGGGATTTTCCGGTACCCTTGACCCGTTTGCTTGCGGAAATTTGATTATTGCAAGCGGTCAATACACCAAACTTTTCAGATTTTTAGACAAAACTCCGAAAACTTACATAGCAACATTGATGTTGGGGGCTTATTCTCCGAGTCTTGATATAGAAAAAATAGAAACGATTAAAAGCGTAGAAAAAATTGACGAAGAAAAAATAAAAGATATTTTAAACTCTTTTTTAGGAAAACAAAAACAACTCCCTCCCAAATACAGCGCAAAAAAAATAAACGGCGTTAGAGCTTACAAACTCGACGACGAAAAGGACTTTTTAGATAAAGAAATAGAAATAGAGATTTTTGATATCAAACTTATAAACTATTCTCATCCTTTTATAACATTTCAAGCAAGTGTAAGTGAAGGGACGTTTATAAGAACTTTGGGATATGATATTGCTAAAAAGTTGGGTTTTGAGGGAGCTTTAACTTATCTTGAAAGAACAAAAGAAGGAAAATTTCAATACGAGTGCGAAAAACCATTAAACCCTATTGAATTTCTAAAAATTCCTCAAAATTTTTATTTAAACGACCCTAAAAATTTGATTCTGGGGAAAAAACTTGATATAAAAGATTTCGAAATTCAAAAAAGCGGAATTTATTATGTAAAATATGATAACTATTTTGCTATTATCGAACTCGCGGAGAATGTAAAATATATTTTAAATAGGATTGGGCTATGTTAGTAATAAGCAGAAAAGAAGACCAAAGAATAAAAATCGGAGATGATATAGAAATCGTTATCGTCTCTATTGAAAAAAACCAGGTCAAAATCGGTATCGAAGCGCCAAGAGACGTGCAAATCTTAAGAAGCGAATTGATTGATGAGATTAAAAAAGAGAATATTAAAGCAAACAAAGAGATAGATTTGGATAAATTAAAAGATTTTTCAAAGGCTATGAATGAAAATTAAAGCGCATGCGAAGGTGAATATTTTTTTAAAAATCGTCGGTCACGACGGAATGTATCACCTTATAAAATCGAGATTTATGAAAGTAAAAAATTTATATGACGAAATAGAAATAGTAGAAGCAGAAAAATTCAATATCGTAGGAGATATTAACTGCGTACTTAGAGAAAACACCGTTTTTAAAGCTTATGTTGAACTCACAACCGCATATCCGGATATCAAAAAATGGTTCATAGGAAAAGAGATAAGAATCCACAAAAATATCCCTGAAATGGCGGGACTTGGCGGCGGAAGCAGCGACGCTGCGGCTTTTTTGAGACTTGTTAATGAAAAAAGCGGTCTTAATTTGGATACTAAAGAATTAATAGAAATAGGCAAAAAAATAGGAAGCGACGTGCCGTTTTTCATAACCGATGCCGAAGTTGCGGATGTTTACGGCAGAGGTGATATAGTAGAAGTTAGAGACGAAAAAGCACTCGATTTGGAAGTATTCACACCTCCGATAGAGTGTTCTACAAAAGACGTTTATAATGCATATAGAATGAACTTTTTCAATCCTCAAGATACCGATTTTGATAAAAAAGAAACTCTTGAGCTTCTTCAAAACTATAAACCCGCAGAGCTTAACGACCTATTAAAACCGGCTCTTATGCTATATCCGGATTTATATAAATACCAACATTTGGGTTATTTTTCGGGTAGCGGCAGCAGCTTTTTTAATCTAAAAAAATAACTCTACCCCTGATAATCAAAAGCACAAGTACTATTTTGATTATAAAAATTTTTCAATTTTTTTATCTCTTTCATTTCTAATGAGAGTTTTCTCTTTTCTTCTTCTAAAATTTTAGTAGCTTCGTTTATAAAATAGATAAGCTCTTTTGCTTCGCTCTCACTTGAAAAAGCGGGAGTCATTCTTGATAACTCCTCTAATTTTTTCAAATCTCTATTTATTACGGCTATTTTTATTTCGTTTAGTGTAAATTTTTCCATTTTTTTTCCTTATAACCCCGTCTCTTCTTTCCAAGCTTCGATTAAACCTTTCAAAACTCTGATAACATCATCGATATACTCGGGTTTATTTTCAAGATTCGCTTTTGCAAGAAGTTCAAGTTGATAAGCATACAATCCGTTTAGATAATAAGCTATATCCCCGCCTTTTTCAAAATCGAGCGAATTTATAAGTTCGATAAATATATTCGATACTTTAATAATATACTTCACTTTATCCTCGATATTCCCCTCTTGAATCGCTTTTTTTGCAAAAAATGCAAATCTCAAAGCTCCTTCATAAAGCATTAAAATAAGTTTTTCAGGTTTTTCGATACTATTATTAATTTGATTATAACTATTAAGTGCTTTATTATATGTCATCGGTTATCCTTATTTTTTAGAATTTATTGTTTGTTCTATTGCCATATTCAACGATTGACTCATCGTATTAAATTTATTTATCATCTCATCATATGCGGCAAATTGTTTTGCCATTACTTCATATTTCGTTTCAAGATATTTATTCATGGCATCGATTCTATCTTGATAACTTTTTTCTTCATCTTTTATTTGATTATCAAGAAGAGAAAGATTCGAATTATCTCCCGTAATCGTTCTATCAAAATCGGTTTTTAATTTTGTGAAAATGTCTTCCGAAAAACTTTTCGTTAAATCGGGATTGTTTTGATATGACTCCCTAAATTTTGTCTCGTCAAAACTTAACATCCCGTTTCTATCCATACTAAAGCCCAAATCAGCAGCACTAAAAAGCGCGTTTTGTTGATATGAATTTCCGTTTCTGTCCGTCGAATCTACCGTATATGAACGAATAGTTCCGAACAAATCGTTACTAAAAATAGAGCTAAGCATTGTAAAATCGCTATCACCTTGGAAAAGACCTACTGTTTTTTGGTCTTTATCATACGCCGTTAGATTTTGCAAATTCGAAATCATAGCGTTATAATCGGCTACGAATTTTTTCATCGCATCTACGATATCATCCACATTATTTTTAATATTTACAGTCGATTCTCCTGTCGAATTCAAGGTAATTTTTACACCCGTAATCAAGTCCTCAACGGTATTACTGCTTCTTTCCACCTCGACTCCGTTATATGTAAATAGTGCGTCTTGGGCGGTTTGAAGTCTGTTTGAGTTGGTAAAGTCGGTATTATCATTAAAATTAGTAAGCAATCCCGTATCGTCAATAGAAATATCCCCGATAGCTTGTACGTCGAATTCGATTTTTCCCGTATCGCTATTAAAGCTTGCATTGACTTTCAAAGAATTTCCGTCGCTATCTTTTAAATCTCCGTTATTTAAAGCGCTGATAAAATCACTAACAGTCGTTCCGTCCGCCACACTCATTGAATATTGAGTCCCGTTTACAGTGATTGAAAACGTTTGATCGCTTCCGGAATTATTCACAACATCCGTATCGCTGCTAAACTGAGCGGACGTATAATTCGTAGCGTTAAATCCCAAATCTTCAAGAGCCGAATAGTTAAACTGAATATAATTGTCCTTTCCGGTTTCGTCCGCTTTTAAGACAAGTTTATAAGGGTTATCTCCTATTCCGGTATCGATAATACTTGCCGTAACTCCGGCATTCGCATTATTAATCGCGTCTTTTAAATCCTGAAGCGTAGCACCCGCTTTTAGTGTGAATTCGGTAGTGACTCCTCCAACACCTATCGCTAACGTCACATCATTACCGCTACTATTTACAACACTGTCACTTGATGCGAACCCGTTTGATTCATATACGTCGTTTTGAGCGAGTTGGTTTACGTTTATTGTAAATTCTTGCGGGGTAACCCCGTCATTCGCATCCACACTAACACTACTTCCACTAACGTCGGTATTTACTTTTGCAAACAAAGTTCCGTCCGCAATATCCAAAATATCGGTTTTAACTTGTGAGCCGATAGTAATAAACTGAGAAAGTGCCGATTCTTTTTTCTTTAACAAATCGAGTTTATCTTCAAGAGGTTTTACCATTATGTCCTTATCGGCGTTTTTTAGTTTGTCGATAACATCATAATTCAATACCCCACTTCCTATCCCGAGTGAGCTTAATGTACCTAAATCTGCCATCCCTTATCCTTTCTTATCAAATAACATTCCGACAAGTTCTCTCATTTTTTCCATAAGTTTAAGAGCTTCTTTCGGTGGAAACTCTCTTATTACTTGATCGGATTTTTTATCTACCACTTCAACAACCAGCTCATCAACTTTGTCGTTAAATCTGAACTTCAAATCGGTATTCAAAGGATTCATAGCTTTGTTTAACTCTTCCACTACTTGCTGCAACTCTTTTTGAATCTCTTCTTTGGACTTCTTATCCTGAAGATGTTCGCTCATTTTCTGAACGTGATTAACATCATTAGTAGGCTTTATTGTCGTATAGTCCATTTTTTTGGCTACTACGTTGATTGAGCTGAAAATATCCATAGTAAATCCTTTTATTTACTTTATAGAAAATCGGCACTATTTATAAAAAATTTAATTTTTGATAAAATATTGTGCAAAAAGGCAAAAATGAAATTCAAAATTGAGTGCGATTCTCCTCTTTTACAATATGCTCTTGAAAAGTTTCTTAAAGAATACCTTGACGAAAACGGAGTCGTAATTACCGATAATCCGGAAAAAGAAGGCATCTTAATAGGCAGAGAAATCACAAAACCTTTTAGTAAAACGACTCTTTTATTACAACTTGAAAAATACGTACCAGCCGCATCTCAAAAAGAGAGTTTCGAAGAAAAACTTGATAAAATATTTGAAAATTTCAAAACCGAAATTAAAAACCTCATAAAGGAATACTATGGAGAAAAGTAATATTAAAATCATCGCCGGAAAATATAGAGGTAAAAAATTATATATGAATGACAAAGAAACAACAAGAAGCACAAAACAGATTTTAAAAGAGTCTATTTTTAATTCTCTTCAATGGGAAGTTCCGGATTCTACTTGGGTTGAGGTATTTAGCGGAGTCGGTAGTATCGGGCTTGAAGCCATAAGTAGAGGCGCTAAAAAAGCCTACTTTTTAGAAAAAGACCCCGAAGCCGCAAAAGTTTTAAAAAGAAACATCGATTCGTTAAAGCCTGAAGATAGCGAAAAATGCGAAATAATATTAGGAGACAGCTTCGATACGATTTGGGATGTTATCGAAAAACTAAAAAGAGAAAAAGACAAAGCGATATTTTATTTCGACCCTCCTTTTGCAATAAGAGAAGGGTATGAGGATATTTACGACAAAGTCCAAAACTTAATAAAACAACTTCCTAAAATGAACGTAGAAAAAATCCTCATCGAACATCAAAGCGATTATGAGTTTCCGGAATATTTAGGAAAATACAAAAAAACAAAAACTAAAAAATTCGGTAAAAGCGCCGTAACATTTTACGAATAGGATTGATTATGAAAAGAGTAGCTTTAATAATCCCTTTTTTATTTTTGGGCTGTGCAATTTCAAATAACGTAAATATTCAAAAAAATCTCCAAGAAGTAAAAATAGAAAAAAAACTTATCGATAAATATCAAATCTCAAAAGAGGCGCTTATTCCTACGGACGACGGATATCTTTTTACTCTGCCTACCAACGACGGAATAGCCATTTATAAACTGAACAAAAACTACGATTTGGTGCAAAAAAAAGTTTTTCCTCTTTTGCTTGACGTTAAAAAAATGAAATATATAAACGGAAAAATTTACATCGTAGGATATGACCAAAACAAAAACAGACCTGCTCTTCTTGTTGTAGATAAAGACCTAAAATCCTACACGTTAAAACATTTCGCAAACAAATACGACTTGCCTGACGACTTTATCGTCAAAAACAAAAAAATAGCAGTACTTTTAAACACTTTCAAAAATCACAATCCAGATATCGAACTTTATATAAACGGAAAAACAATTATTTACCCGAATCCTAACAGCGAACACGGGAAATTTTTAATCGAAAAAGACGGAGGCTATTACATTATAGGCTCAACCCAACACCCGGGTGAAGATTTACTGATAATGTTTGTAAAAAACGGCAAAATAGTTTGGAGCAAAACATATGACTTCGGAATGTCCGATTCACCTAAAAACGTAATTATAAAAGACGGAAAAATTAAGATCGATGTTATTTCTCAAGATTATATGGGTGCTCAAAGAGAGTTTTTCATTACAATAGACGACAAAGGAAATATCATTAAAATAAAAAAAGGTATCGAATTTAAAGCGTTACCTACAAAGTTTAGAACATGAGTAAAAATAGATTCTATAAAGAGAATTTTTCGGCTTTTATAAAAGACAACGAAAAATTTTTTAAAGCCGTAGAGTCAAAATTTACACACAATTTTTTAGAGTTGCTAAAGAAAAAAAATCCAAACGTCCCTATTACTTCTCAACTAAAAAACGAAATAGAAAATCTTTATAAAAGCCTCTTTTTGGAGGATTATTCATCTCAAAATTTCAAACTAAACGCTATTTTTATCTTAAAAGAGAGAAACGTAGATATCGAAGATATCCTTAATAAGGTTTTTTTACTTCTTGCAAACGCGTTTATCAAATACACCCTAAAAGAAAAAAACGCAATTGCAAAATTAAAAAAACTCACTTCACTATTTGAATTTTATATCGAATATCTGATTTTCCACGTCAACGAAGAGGAGTTTTTCACTTATCATCTGCCAAAAGAGTTGAAAGATTACTATTTAACAAACAAAGTTTTAAATCTTTTTAACGTTTATAAAGGCGTACCTATCACTCACAAAACTACGATTTTAACACTCAACGAAGATAGAGGATATATTGAAGTAGAGGCCAATTCTTATCAAATAATAGCGGCTAAATTCCAAAAAGAAATTTATCTTTTAGAGCCGACTACCAATACGACTTTTAAAGCGTATATCGATTATGTATATCCTCAAAGAAAAATACTAAAACTCACAAACATCGAAAAAATCCAAAGAAACACCCCGAAAAGAAACTACATCAGAGTACAACCATCAACCTATATCAACGTCAAAATCAAAAAACACAAAGATATATTCACAACGAAAATGTATGATATCTCCCTAAAAGGTATGGCGGTTATAAGTGATGAAAAAACTGTGGATATCGGAGATTTCGTAAAACTTGAATTTATTCTTGAAGGATATTTTTTCGAAATGACCGCAGAAGTTCGCTCAATCACCAAACTAAACGACTCTTTTAGGTTTCATTTCTATTTCGAACCTACCCCGAGCCAAGAGAGAATTCTTGAAAAATACATAACCAAACGAGAAAAAGAGATAATAAAAGAGCTTCATAAATATTTAAAAGCCGAATTTATTGACGTTTAGAGTAAAACTCTTTTTTAAATTCTTTAAATCTTCCTTCAATTATCGCTTTTCTCGCTTTTTTTACTAAATTCAGATAATAATGAAGATTGTGAATGCTGGCAAGTCTGAAATAAGTCAGTTCTTTTGCTTTAAACAGATGATTCAAATATGCTCTGCTGAAATTTTTACAAGTATAACAATTACATTCCGGGTCTATCGGTGAGTCGTCAAGTTTATATTGTGCATTTTTGATTCTTAATGTCCCAAATGATGTAAACAGATATCCGTTTCTGGCATTTCGCGTTGGCATTACGCAATCAAACATATCAACTCCCCTATCAATCGCCTCGATTATATCCTCAGGCGTACCAACACCCATTAAATATCTCGGCTTATCCTCAGGCATATAAGGAGTCGTGGCTTCTATCGTATCATACATCAGTTGATTTTCTTCTCCTACACTAAGTCCTCCTATTGCAAACCCGTCAAAAGTATGCCCCTCATATTCAAGCGATACGAGACTCTCGGCACTTATTTTTCTAAATTCAAAATCCGTCCCTCCTTGAATAATCGCAAAAAGATTATTTTTTTTGCCTTTTTTTACATGATGAACCAAACTTCTATAAGCCCACTGAGTCGTTCTTTCAATAGACTTTTTAATTCTCTCTTTTGTATTCGGTAAAGGAATCAAATCGTCAAGTACCATCATAATATCGCTATTAAGGTTATATTCGATATCGATAACTTTTTCGGGAGAAAAGAAATGTTTAGAGCCGTCGATATGGCTTTTGAACCAAATCCCCTCATCTGTAAATTTGACGTTATCTCCCAAACTAAACGCCTGAAACCCTCCGCTATCGGTCAAAAAGCTTCTTTTATATCCGCTAAATCCGTGAAGCCCTCCAAGTTTTGCAATAACCTCATCACCGGGGCGCAAATATAAATGATACGTATTTCCCAAAATAATAGGAGCGTCTAAAATTTCGGTCATATCTATAGCATCAAGACTTTTTACGGCGGCTGCGGTGCCTACTGGCATAAAAATAGGAGTTTTTATCTCGCTGTGAGCTGTTTTTATCGTACACGCTCTTGCTTTATTATCCACGGCGTCTATTTTAAAGTCCATTTAATACCTTTTTTGTTATAATTCTTGAAATTTTACCAAAAGGGCTGTATTGAATAAAATCTTAATTTTCGCAGGCGCTAAAGAATCACGCCTTTTAATACAAAAAATTTATAATAATCATCTGAATTTAGGAGAATTTCATATAATTTACGACGATGAGGAAATAAAAGAAGGTTTTGACGAAAAAGACAATATATTTTTTTATAAAATCAATTTTTTCGCATACGAACTTTATAAACCTCTTTTATACAAAGATTTCAATAAAATCATTCTTTTCATAAAAAACAAAAACGAAGCCGAATTCGTACTAAAAAAAGTTAAAAACGTCCCTACTCCCATACTTTTCGTAAAATTTTGGCAGGATTTCGAAGTCCCTACCCAAAACAACATAGAAATCATAGACATTCCGGAAGTAATAACCAATAAAATCATAGATTTTTTACCGGAAGTTCCTCTTTATGCAAGAGATATAGGTCTTGGAAAAGGCGAAATTATGGAGGTGGAGGTTCCTCCTCACTCGCCTTTTATCTACAAACAAGTCAATATTTTTGATAGATACGGCGTAAAAGTTGCGGCAATTTATAGAGACAACGCACTAAAACTGCCGGAAGAAAACACAACTATCCTACCTTATGACAAACTTATTTTGATAGGAAAACCGGAAACTCTAAAAGATATTTTCAACCAAATAAAACAGATAAAAGGTGCTTTTCCGCAACCGTACGGAAGAAATATATATTTGATTTTGGATATGAAAAATATGTCAAAAGAAGATATCTCAAAACTTCTAAAATCGGCCCTTTTCTTACATAGAAAACTAAAAAACAAAAAACTAATCATAAAAATCATCAACCCGACTCCTAAAAGTCACTCTATTTATAAACTCTACAAATTCGACAATATCGACATTACTACAGACTATTTCGAAACGGACTATAAAAAAGTATTGCTTGACGATATCAACAAATTAAGTATCGGTCTTGTCATTACTACAAATCAATTTTTCAAAAAATATTCCGAAGTCTTTTTCCAAATTAAAAAACCTATTTTAAAAGTCGGCGAAGAATCTATCAAAAAATGTGAAAAACTTTATATAATCTTAAATGAAAAATACATCACCAAAATAGCACCGACAATTTTCGATTTATCATATCAATTAGGGCTTAAAGCCGTGTTTTTAAACGCGGACCCGGAAAACGACAACAAACAGATAATAGAATATTTACAAACATTGGCAAAAAGTTTCAATTTCGCTCAAGTAGAATTTGAAAAACAAGAAGAAAACCCTATAACATACTTGGCAAAAAAAGAAAACATCTGTCTTATAGACACGTTCGCAACAAAACCGAGAAACAAATTTTTACAAATTATTTCGCCTAAAATAGAAGATTCGTACATTATGTTAGATAAATTTTCACAATTTTTAATACCCGTAAAGGAAGATAATGAAAGTAACGGTTAATACACCAAATAAAACATACGACATCATAATCGACAAATTGCCGCAAATCACTATCGATTCCAAAGTCGCAATTATCACTAATCCTAAAGTCAGCGGACTTCATATTAATTATCTAACGAACAAACTAAAAGCAAAAGAGCTACATATAATTACTCTACCTGACGGGGAAGAGTATAAAAATTGGCAAAGCATAGAGTATGCTCTTGATAGACTATTTGATGCTAAGTTTGATAGAAACTCGACTCTTATAGCATTTGGCGGAGGCGTTATAGGAGATATGACGGGATTTGCGGCGAGCATATTTTTAAGAGGAATAAAATTCATCCAAATCCCAACGACACTTCTTGCTATGGTGGATAGCTCGGTAGGCGGCAAAACCGGTATCAATAACAAATACGGAAAAAATTTAATCGGAAGCTTTTATCAACCAGAAGCCGTTTATATAGACACTCATTTTCTTTCAACACTTGACAAAAGAGAATTTGCAGCGGGAATGGCGGAAATTATAAAAATGGCCGTAATGTTTGACAAAGAGTTTTTCGAAAACATCAAAAAAGGAAACTTAACACTTGAAGAGATGATTAAAAGAAGTGTGGAGTTAAAAGCCGAAGTCGTAAATCAAGACGAAAAAGAAAAAGGCATAAGAAGCGTACTAAATTACGGACACACTTTCGGGCACGTTATCGAAAACCTGACAAATTACAAAACATATCTCCACGGAGAAGCCGTAGCTATCGGTATGGTTATGGCAAACGAACTTTCACGCGAGCTCGGATTATTAAGCGAAAAAGAAGCAAAAGAGATAAAAGAACTTTTGGAAAAACACAACCTACCTACCGATTTTAAAATAGACGATGTCGATGATTTTTATAATCACTTTTTCTTAGACAAAAAAACGGCGGATAATAAAATCAAATTCATTATCCCCGAAAAAATAGGACGATATAAAATCGTAAAAGATTTGGACGAAAACTTAGTAAAAAAAGTATTAAAGAAGTTCGAGAGATGAAAAAACTATTTTTAATAGTTTTTTTTATCCTCACACTATTTGCGGCAGATAACAATACTACAGCCGAAACTAACGAAACAAACAAAACAAATACTCTACTTCATTATCAAAAAAATGAAATCATAAAAAGACTTAAACAAAACGAATTTTATATAACATATAAAGATTATCTCGATTATAAAGCCCTTCAAGAAAGAGTAGCATTACTTGAAAAAAAGGCGCAATACGATAAAAAATACAAAAAAGAGCTTCAAAGATTAAAAACGGAATTAAAACTTCTCAAAAAAAACAACGACATTTACACATCTTTAATAAAACTATCAAGTTTGCCAAAACCGCCTGAAATTAACAATCCTTTTGCAATTATCACAGGACTAAATTATGAAAAAGAGATTCAATCGATAGTTGAAAAAAATCAAAAAGAGTATCAAATTTTCAAACAAACCCTTAATGATTTACAACGATTAAAAGAGATAGAGCAAAAACTAAAAATAAAAGATAAAGAACTCGAACAGATGCTTCAAGATTTTAACGTTATAGACAATATTTACAAAACGAAGTTAAACACCCTCCAAGCGGAAGCGAAAATAAACATTCAAAAAGTCAATTCCCAAATCCAAAGAGAAATTAATAAATTAATCTTTTTGGCAATAACAATCGCAATAAGTTTTATAATCTTTACACTCATAAAACTTGCGGTTAGAAAATACGTAAAAGAAGAATCGGTTTATATTACGAATAAAATACTAAACTTCATAAACTTCACCGTAATTCTTTTAATAATAGCATTCTTTTATATCAACAACGCAACATATCTAATCACAATCTTAGGTTTTGCATCAGCCGGTATCGCAATTGCTATGAAAGACTGGTTTATGAATATTTTCGGCTGGTTCGTTATAATGACCAGCGGAAATTTTAAAGTCGGGGATAGAGTTAAAATATACCTTCAAAACGGACAAGTAAAAATAGTAGGCGATATTATCGATATTTCCTTAAACAGAATCGTAATTCAAGAAGACGTAACTCTTACGACTTATCTTTACAACAGACGTGCCGGAAGAATAGTTTTCGTTCCTAACAACGTAATTTTTACAAACCCTATTTTTAATTATACCCACCACGGCCTCTCAACCGTTTGGGACGGAATTGACATAACTATCACTTTTGATTCCAATCACAAAAAAGCTGTCTATTTAGCAAGAGAAATTGTCAGCAAATATTCAAAAGGATATACCGACATCACAAAAAGAAGACTACAAAAACTAAAATCGGTATATCATATCAAAAACGCAAACGTCGAGCCGAGAATTTATACTTTTATAAGCGAAAACGGAATAACAATCAGCTGCTGGTATCTTAATAACTACGCAACTTTAAATCTAAGAAGTACGATATCGGCGGAAATCATAGACGCGTTTAATAACGCCGAAGATATAAAAATAGCATATCCTACATACAGCATAAAAATGGAAAAGACAAACCATGAAAAATTTGATGAAGCTTAAATATCTTTATAAATTAAAAGAAGCGGGAGTTGAGTATTTCGAAGGTTTCGTAAGCGAAGATAAAAAAGTAGATATGCCAAACGAATTAAAAGAGCTTGAAAAAATATGTAAAAATTGCACTCTTTGCGACCTAAGTAAAACAAGAACCAACGTAGTTTTCGGAGAAGGAAACCCTAAAGCAAAACTAATGTTTATCGGAGAAGGACCTGGGGAAATGGAAGATAAAACGGGTCGCCCTTTTGTGGGAAGAGCGGGAAAATTACTTACGAAAATTATTGAAAATGTGTTAGAATTAACAAGAGAAGACGTCTATATCGCAAATATAGTAAAATGCAGACCGCCTAATAACCGAGTACCGAGTATAGAAGAGGCCGAAAGTTGCAAACCGTATCTTTTAAAACAGATAGAGATTATAAATCCGGAAATTTTAGTTTGTCTTGGAAAAACGGCATTTATGTATTTATTAAACGAAAATCTGCCGATTAGCAGAGTTAGAGGACAAATATTCGAATATAAAGGAAGAAAAGTGATACCGACATATCATCCAAGCTTTTTATTAAGAAATCCTTCGGCGAAAAAAGAAGCTTATAAAGACTTTTTACTTATAAAGAGTATGCTATGAAAAAAATAATCGCACTACTATTTACGGCAATTTTAGTATTTGCACAAACTGAAGTTATTGTCGAACCCGATAACGAACAAGTGGAAGTTTTTGACGATAATTTCGTCTCGCAAAAAGTAAGCGTAAACGTAGCAGTTGTGATAGATAAGAAAAAATTTTTCAAATTCATTCCTTCGATTATGAATTCGATAAATTCTTATTTTATATATAAAGCTTCAAACTATCACATAAAACTTTTCGATATCGACGCGAATTTATCTCAAATCACTCAAAACTACAAAGACATCGTTTATATCACTACCGATAAACAAAAAATAGAAGAATTAAAAAATTACGACGCTCATTTTTACGTACCTACTTTCAACGCAAGCGATTTCAAAACGACAAATCAACAACCATTAGAAAATAACGAAACTACGGCAAATCCTTTCGAATATACAGAAGAAGAAAACTCAACAAAACAACTTGATAATGTTGATTTCGGTCTTATAGATTTCAAATCCCAAGTAAATACTTTAGCCCAATATATCGATGATAATTATGCAATCGCAATAAATTCAAAAGGAACGATTCCTCAAAAACTTCTTCAATACGAAAGCGAATTAAATATTATGTTAGATACTTACGACTTTCCGAACATTCCGTATTACAAACTAAAAAATCACTATATTTTCTTCAATACCAGCGCAAGTAAAACGGCTCAAATCTTAGCCCAAATCACATACAAAAACATAGAAACCAAACTCCAACTCGCAACTCAAATAGACTACGACCCTCTGTTAATTTCAATTACTCAACCTCAAGACGTCGAAAAACTGATAATCGCAAATTCAATCTTAAATATTCCTATCGATTTGGAAGATACCAATATGAACTTAAACAGCGACATAAGATTTAATTGGCTAAATTACGACATCAGCATACTACTAAACAAAATTTACAACAAACAGACAAACGACGACGAATATTATATGAACGATTTTCACGTCTATATTTTCGATCATCAAATCAACTACAATACAAAACTCTACCAAATTATAAACGGCGCGTTTAAGCCTATTCAATAACCTCCTTTTTCTTTTTTTTTATTTTGGTATAATTCCGCTAAAAAAGGAAGCATATGGCAACTTATGTTATCGGGTTCCCGAGAATCGGCGAACAAAGAGAGCTTAAAAAAGCACTTGAAGCGTATTGGAGCGGTAAAATCAGCCAAGATGAACTAAAACAAACTGCAAGTGACCTCAGAAAAAGACACTGGACTTATCAAAAAAATGCCGGCATCGATATGATTAGCGTTAATGATTTCAGTTTTTATGACAATATGCTTGATATGACCGTTATGTTAAACGCGGTACCTGAAAAATACAAAGATATCGACAATTGTATGGATAGATATTTCGCAATGGCAAGAGGTAATGCGAATCACAAAGCTATGGAAATGACAAAATGGTTTAACACGAACTACCACTATATCGTACCAGAACTCGATATCGATATGGATTTTAAAGCGAATATCGATAAAATCGTTTTGGAATACAATGAGGCAAAAGAACTCGGAATCGAGCCGAAAGTAAATTTAATCGGGCCGATTACATATGTAAAACTTAGCAAAATAGTAAACGGAGACGAAAAAGCAATTATCGAAAAATTGGTACCTGTTTACAAAGAAATCATCGCTAAATTAAAAGAGCTAAACCCTAACGTAACTATTCAAATGGACGAACCTTATTTTGTTACGAATCCGACAAAAGAAGACCTTGAACTTCTTGAAAAAGTTTATAATGAACTTGCAAGCGATGCGAATATTTACGTTGCAACATATTTCGAACATTCAAACGAAGCAAACGAAGTACTTGCTAAAACTCCTATTAAAGGTATGTTTTTAGATTTCGTACACGGAAGTGAAAACAGCATTAAAGCGTTAGTTGACGCCGGAAAAGAAGTTGGTATCGGAATCGTAAACGGAAGAAACGTATGGGTTAACGATATCGAAAAATCGGCTGCGTTCGTAAAAGGTCTGACTGAAGCGGTTGAGAGTGACAAAGTACACGTAGGAAGCAGCTGTAGTTTACTTCACGTACCATACACTCTAAAATACGAAACAAAAATGGACGAAGATATCAAATCTTGGATTTCATACGCACTTGAAAAACTTGACGAAATAAGAGTTATCAACAAACTTGTAAAAAATGAAGAGCTTAGCGAATACGACAAAGAAGTACTTGAAGGCAACAAAATCGCAATCGCTACAAGAAAAACTTCAAGCAAAATCCACGACCCTATCGTTCAAGATAGAGTAAGCAACTTAACGGAAAAAGACAAACACAGAAGTATGCCGTTTGAGGAAAGAATCAAACTTCAACACGAAAACCTAAAATACCCTATTTTACCAACGACTACAATCGGAAGTTTCCCACAAACTCCTGAGCTTAGAAAATTAAGAAGAGATTTCAAAAACGGGCTTATCAGCGAAGAAGATTACAAAGCTCAAATTAAAGAAATGATTAAAGACCTTGTAAAATTCCAAGAAGAAATCGGTCTTGACGTACTTGTACACGGTGAATTCGAGAGAAACGACATGGTTGAATATTTCGGTGAACAACTAAACGGAGTTGCGTTCTCTCAAAACGGATGGGTTCAAAGTTACGGTAGTAGATGTGTAAAACCACCTCTAATTTACGGAGATGTTTCTAGACCTAAAGATATGACGGTTGAATGGATTACATACGCTCAATCTCTAACTGAAAAACCTATGAAAGGTATGCTAACAGGTCCTGTTACTATGCTTAACTGGTCATTCGTAAGAGACGACCAACCAAAAAGAACGACTGCATATCAAATGGCAATCGCTATTAGAGACGAAGTTGAAGCTCTTGAAGCTGCCGGAATTAAAGTAATCCAAGTTGACGAAGCGGCACTTAGAGAAGGATATCCTCTAAGAAACGAAAAAAGAGGAGAATACGAAGATTGGGCTATTACGAGCTTTAGAATTACAACAAGCAGCGTAAAACCTGAAACTCAAATTCACACTCATATGTGTTATTCTGAATTTAGCGACATTATGGACGCTATTGAAGATATGGACGCTGACGTTATCTCTATTGAAAACGCAAGAAGTGACAACAGCCTGCTTAAAATCTTTAAAGAAAGAGGATACAAAGGCGAAATCGGACCTGGTGTATATGACATCCACAGCCCGAGAATCCCAAGCAAAGAAGAAATCGTAGAGCAAATCGAAGCAATCCTTGAAGTACTTCCGGCTGAAAAAGTTTGGATTAACCCGGATTGCGGTCTTAAAACAAGAAAATGGGAAGAAGTTAAACCAAGCCTTAAAAATATGGTTGACGCAACTATCGAAGTTAGAAAAAAACTTCAATAATCCCCTCTTTTCATCCTTCCTTTTTTGTTACAATATCTTAATCGGATTAAGGGGGAAGGATGAAAAAATTACTTTTATTTTTACTAACAACCTCACTTTTCGCACTTACTACGAATAACACTTTTAGAATCACTTTTCAAAATCTCAAATTCCAAAACGAACATATGGGATTGCTTGAGACGAGTTATCTTTTTGATTTCGGTAATTTTTATACGGGTCTTAGCGTTTATTCGGCAATAACAGGAAAAAGAGGAGGATTTTTCACAGGAGGCGTCAATTTAGGATACAAATATCCGCTTGAAAAAATCACACTTGATAGCGGACTTTTTATAGGTGGAGGCGGTGGCGGACACGCACCTCAAGGTAGCGGTCTTATGCTAAAAATCTACGCCGGAGCACTTTATCCTCTAAATAAAAATTTCAATTTAGTAGCAAATCTCAATCATATTAAATTCAAAGACGGAGAGATAGACTCCACACAGCTCGCTTTAGGGGTTGATTATAATTTTCAAGATGTATATTTCCTAAAACCATTTAACGGCTACGGATATTTTTCAAAAGAGAGAGTCTTTTTTTCTCCTTTCGTACTTGAATATATTCCTTTTGATTCGAAAACCACCGCCCGAACAAAACAAAAACGTTTTTCTTTAATAGGCGCCGAAATTGGAAAATATAAAAACGAAAATACGTTTTATTTTATCTCTACAGGCGGTGCATTTAGAGGAGAGAGCGAC
>Ga0256834_1000613_pt1 | contig 25390 bp, 23 predicted proteins | sample 4281140metaG_FD_190536 | JGI IMG/M metagenome (GOLD analysis project Ga0256834, IMG submission 190536) | Hydrothermal vent microbial communities from East Pacific Rise, Pacific Ocean - 4281-140 | ecosystem: Environmental > Aquatic > Marine > Hydrothermal vents | place: Pacific Ocean: East...
TTTGTTAATTGAAAGCTTGCTCTCACCACCTTGACATGGCGGGGTCAGTGGTTCAAATCCACCACACCTACCAAATTAAAAAAAGGCCGGATCATAAATGATCCGGCCTTTTTGTCTCTACAGCAGTCGCCTCTTAATTTTAATCCGTCTCAGCGGATACCACTCGGTTTCTGCCCAGGTGCTTTGCACGGTAGAGCGCGGCATCACCACGCTTAAAGATAGATACCACATCATCCTGCTCATTCACCGTTGCAATACCAAGGCTTGCTGTCACCTGATAACCATCAAGCTCAGAGATATCCAGCGCTGCAATCTGTTCACGCACGCGATTGGCCAGCAGCTTTGCACCCTCTTCACTGGTGTAGCTCAGTATGGCAACAAACTCCTCACCACCATAACGGAAGACCATATCACTTCTGCGAACGCTCGCTTCAAGCGTTTTAGCAATCTTAATCAACACCTGGTCACCCGCCGCATGGCCATAGGCATCATTCACTTTTTTAAAGTGATCAACATCCAATACAACAATGGATAGCTCGGTACCTTGGCGGTGGGCCAGCTCCACCTCACGCTGCAGCGCATTATCAAATGCTGCTCGGTTCTTTACTCCGGTCAAGCCATCAATAAATGATGACCGGATCGCCTGCATATATTTGAAGGCATTGCGTAGAGGGTAGACCAACGCTGTTAGCAACTGCTCTACCTTCTGACACTCCAGTTCACTAAAAGCAGAGGTACGAAAAAAGCGGATATTGCCAAGCGACTGCTCAAACAGAACCAAGGTATAACTCAGTGTATGACGGCATTGAGTGCCTAGTTCGATATCAACACCATGCGAAGGCTCCTGATAGAGAAGGCCATCAACCGCCAATTCACGCTGCACCTCTGCGGTAAATATCTCAATCAACTCATCAATTTCAAGCGAGGTTTGCAGCCGATTATTCAGCGCATAGAGACCATGATCAGATATGCTCTGCTTAGCAAAGTGGAGCTGTCGACGAGGCATAGGAATAATGCCTTGTGGATACTCAGATATATTGGTGCGTGAAGTGTATAGCGTCATGATCGGTAACCATTCAAGTTCATTGTCTACCTAGAATGCGATTACCATGCCAATAGAGTTTATTTATTAAGTATCAATAAGTTACAACAACATTCGAATAAGAACGAAAAGTTTCGTCAAAATGTTGCCGCTATTTAAGGAATTCCATTCATCAAATAGGCACCATTTTGCCGTTTATTTTGCCGGCAGCGCTTCCCATGGCTGACCATGAACCTCTCGGCTATCAGGCCCCATTAGATAGAGATAGTGACTCATCAACGCTTCTGGGCGCGGTAGTGAATTTGGATCTTCTCCCGGAAAAGCATCAGCCCGAAGTGCTGTGCGTGTTGGGCAAGGGGCAATGCTATTAACCCGAATATTGCTATTCTCCAGCTCCTCAGCCAGTGTCTGCATCAGCCCTTCTATTGCAAATTTTGATACACCATAGGCTCCCCAATAGGCTTTACCTTGACGCCCAACTTGATCTGAGGTGAAGATGAGTGATGCTTCATCCGCCTGCCTCAAAAGCGGCAAACAGGCTTGGGTAATCAAAAACGGTGCAGTGAGGTTGACCTGTAACACTCGGTTCCAAGTCGGGTAGTCATAGTCATCAATACGACTCATCAAGGCCAATCGTGCAGCATTGTGCAGAATGCCATCAAGTCGGCCAAATGTCTGGCCGATCATGGTGGCCACAGCCATCAGCTCATCCTCAGTTGCAAGTTCTAGATTAAGAGGGATAAGTGCCGGCTGCGGATCACCCGCCTCTTCAATGAGGTCATAAGTTTCATCCAGGCAACGCTGTGTGCGGCCCAATAATACGACCGTGGCACCGTGTGCAGCGTAGGCTCTAGCGGCTGCACGGCCAATGCCATTGCCCGCACCCGTTACAAGAATAACGCGCTCTTTTAGAAGATCTTTTTGGGGGGTGTAATTTTTCATAAGGAAATTTCTAAGTTTAAAGTATAAATATCAGGATAGTGCTACTTCAGGCATTGACGTTTGCTACAGCGCCATGCGATCCAAAATTTCTGTAGCGGAGTCAGTGAGATACGTTGATCCAGCACCATAAAGTGACTCTTTTGTAACGTATTGAGTAGCGCACTAGCCAGCTCAGCCTGTATCAATAGAGGTAGCAGCTGAGGCTTCCGGCTATCAATCTGCTGTGCACACTCTATATAGAGGTGTTTCAGGCGAGCGGCCATCTCTGTAAGTAGCTTTGCCAGCTGTTGCGGTGCATCATCAGCCTCTAAAAACTGCTGACTCAACGCATGCTGCTGCATCAGGGTTGTGGGTAGTGGATTGGAGTGTCGCCGTAAGGATAGTCCCAACTCTTGCATCAACTCAACTTGGCGTACAAAACCACCTAGCTTACGAGCCAGTTCTAGATCATCCCCACTCTCAGCACCCGATACTCGACATAACAGGGTCGCTAAATTACCACCAACTTGTCGAGCATAGCGGTCTAAGCTAGGCCAGTTATCATGCGGTGCATGGGCAAGGTCACTCATCACTGCAACAACAATTTGATCAAAAACCTCAAGCGGCAGCTGGTATCTGCTGATGACCGATGCAACGACTTGAGCCAACGGCAACTCACTCTCTCCAGAGAGCGCTTGATGCAGCTCTTGTTGCCACCAACTCAATTTGGCCTGTGCAACCTGCGGATCGGAGACACGATGAGGAATGGTGTTCACTTCACGATACCAGACCAATAGTACCTGTAGGTCAGGACGCAAAGAGGCTGCTGAGAAGCGTAGTGAGTAATAGTTTGTAGAGCCTGGGGGAATCGCCTTGGCTATTAGAGCAGGATCAAGCGGCATGCCGATCCAACCATCTTAAAATATCCGACGGCCTCTTCACCATGCCATCAGCCCCCCACATTTCAGGCTGGGCATCTTCGGCAAGATAACCAAACAACGCAACCAAAGTAAGGGTGCCTGCACGATGGCCAGCCTCAATATCACGTCGAGCATCACCCACATAGAGTGTCTGCTGCGGCGCAACACCCGCCAGCTGGCAGGCGTGCAAAATCGGCTCGGGGTGTGGTTTAGCATGTGAGGTCGTATCACCGCTGATAATACAGGCAGCACGCTCAGTTAGGCCAAGCCCAACCATTAGAGGCTCGGTCAGATAGGCGGGTTTATTGGTCACGATACCCCACGGTATTGAACGCTGTTCCAACGCTTCCAATAACTGTTCAAAACCAGGAAAAAGTGTTGTGAGGTGGCAGATATTATCTAAATATAGTTGTAAAAACTCCCCCTTCAATGATGCAAACTGCGGATGCTCTGCACCAAAACCAAAACCGGCTTCAATGATGGCAACACTGCCGTTCGAAACGTGCGGGCGCATCTCATCAAACGGTTTCGCTGCAAAACCATGTTTGACCAACAGGCTATTGAGTGTCTCAATCAGATCAAGGGCGGTATCAGCTAAAGTGCCATCCAGATCAAACAGGACAGCATCAATCTTAATCGGCACTTCGTACGCAGCCCATCATGTAGTTAACGCTGATATCAGAACCCAACTTATAAACTTTGGTGATTGGGTTGTAGACCAAGCCGATCATATCTTGCAGCTCTAAATCTGCTTCACGAATCCACCCACCCATCTCAGAAGGGCGGATAAATTTAGAGAAGTCATGTGTCCCTTTTGGCAACAGTTTAAGCAAGTACTCAGCGCCAACGATGGCAAACATGTAGGATTTTGGATTGCGGTTCAAGGTAGAGAAGAAGACGTGACCACCAGGTTTAACTAGCGTAGCGCAGGCATGAATAACTGAGGATGGGTCAGGCACATGCTCCAACATCTCCATACAAGTGACCACATCAAATGAGGCGGGTTTCTGCTTTGCCAACTGCTCAACCGGCAGACGAATATAATCGACCTCCAAACCAGACTCTAATAGGTGCAGCTCAGCCACTTTTAGTGGTGCTTCACCCATATCAAGACCGGTAACCACTGCCCCTTTTGCTGCCATGCTCTCCGCTAGAATGCCTCCACCACAGCCAACATCAAGTACCGTTTTACCCTCTAATGCAATCATCTTGTTGATATATTCAAGACGCAGAGGGTTAATCTCATGCAATGGTTTGAACTCACTCTCAGGGTCCCACCAGCGGGAGGCCAGATCTTCAAATTTTTTGATTTCAGCCTGATCAACATTGGCAGCACTTACACTCATTCGGGTTGTCCTGGGCATTTTAAAATGGCGATTATACCTGTTCAGAGGCTTTTGATCTTCTGCCACTTATTCATTAGCCATTTTACTCCCCAATCAGGTCTGTTTAAGCAAAATAATGGCGCTCAACAATAGTATTTTAGCTATTTTCACTCTCCTCAAATAGGCGCCTTAAGGAAGCGCTTTAACTGTCGCTATGCTAATAACAGTGGAGCTATCCAATACCTAATTTTTACAACAGAGCGAGCGGCATTCATGGAATTTAAAGATTACCTAAAAATCTTGGCAGTTAAAGATGGCTCGGATCTCTACCTCAGCACCGGCGCCCCCATCTGCGGAAAATTTCACGGCATTCTCAAGCCACTTGAGAAGGAGCCATTTAAACCGGGGCAGATCAAAGAGATCGCCTACAAGATAATGAGTGAAGCTCAGTGTACTGACTTTGAAAAACTACTAGAGATGAATTTAGCAATTTCTGAACCGGGTATTGGCCGTTTTCGCGTCAATATTTTCCTTCAGCGTAACGAAGTGGCAATGGTGGTTCGTAATATCAAAACAGAGATCCCAACCCTTAAGGATTTGAAGCTACCCGATATCCTGAGTGAGGTGATCATGTTAAAGCGGGGGCTGATTCTTTTTGTCGGCGGCACCGGCTCAGGTAAATCAACCTCACTAGCAGCACTAATTGACCACCGTAATGCCAATAGCGGTGACCATATCATCACCATTGAAGACCCCATTGAGTTTATTCATCGGCATAAGCGCTCCATCATCAATCAGCGTGAGGTGGGAGTGGATACACTCACTTATGAGGATGCACTGAAGAACACTCTGCGCCAGGCACCTGATGTGATTTTGATCGGTGAAATCCGTGACCGTGAGACGATGGAACATGCATTGGCCTTTGCTGAGACGGGCCATCTTGCCATCTCCACCTTGCATGCCAATAACTCTAATCAAGCACTGGATCGAATCATCAATTTTTTCCCTGAAGAGAGACGGGCACAGCTGTTTCAGGATCTATCCACTAACCTGCGCGCCTTCATTTCACAACGCTTGGTACCAACAGTAGATGGCAAGCGGACAGCCGCTATTGAGATCCTCCTCGGCACTCCAACCATTGAAGATTTGATTAAAAAAGGAGACTTAGCCTCTATAAAAGGGATTATGGAGAAATCAGAAAATATTGGTATGCAGACATTTGATGGTGCGCTCTTCAAACTACAACAGGAAGGAAAAATCACCGAAGAGGATGCACTTAAAAATGCAGATTCTCCTAACAATCTGCGCCTGCGCATCAGCCTGGAGGCTTCATCACCCAATAAAGCAAATAGTGGTCTGACGCTTGAGGATATTGTGAATGAAGAGGATGAGGAGTAATTGGTTATATCCCCTTTTAGCCTTGAAAAAAACCTGCTGAATAATAACAAACCGCCTATTTAATTTTACTCCATCACGGGGAGGTTAACCGCAACTCTATATTAAGGAGCCTCTGATTAAGTCTGGTTGCACTAAAACACAAGGTTCGCTAAAGCTCAGCTAAAATTTAGGCTGAGATAAAACTGTTCCGATTTGTTTCGAAGTGAGCGGTAATAGTTGCTCTATTGCAGTGATTTTCGGGACGAATCGGGGCAATTTTAGCCCGTCTAAGACAATCATGACTTATTCAGAGGTTCCTTAATGCTCACTATGTGAACGCTGACTACGCTCATCTGCTTCACTCTGCTCTTTTTTATTGGCCATTTTGACCTCCTCTTTTTTATAGCGATCAACAACCTTACCCAAAGCCATGACACGGGTGTGCTTCTTTTGCCAACTACTCTGCTTGTTAGAGCGATCTTGCTGACTAGTGGCAACCACCTGCTCCTGCTGACGAATAGCATCATCTAACTTAGCGATAAAGGCACGATACTCCTGCAACTGCGCTGATGAGATACTGCTCTGCATCGCCTTTTGAAAACGTCCCATATACTCTTGTTGGTATTGGCGAAGCTCTTCTAGCTTATCTTTATGGCCATTCAGACTGCGCTGTGAATCACCAAATTGCTTAGCCGCTTTTTTCTCACGAGAGCCTGCAATTTGCTGCACGGGCTTGAGACGTTTAGAGGGAGACATCGTAGTTTTTCCTCATCATCATTGCACCAAAGATCTATCGTGTTGATCCGGTTCTTCAGGAAATAACGCCTGCAGTTGCCCAAGACTTTCAGCTAACGTAACAGGGGTATTCATCCCCTGGCGCAAAAAATCAGTTAGTGCTGGCATGGCAGCAATAGCCATATCAATTTTTTCATCATTGCCTTGTTCATAAGCACCCACACTGATCAAATCTCTATTTTGCTGATAAGTAGAGTATAGATGCTTAAATGAACGTGCAGCCTCTTGATGCGTAGGGGTGGTGATATCATTCATCGCCCGACTGACGGAGGCTTCAATATCGATAGCAGGGTAGTGGCCCATATCTGCCAACCGCCGAGAGAGAACAATATGTCCATCAAGAATGGCACGGGCCGCATCGACAATGGGGTCATTCTGATCATCACCTTCAGCCAGTACGGTGTAGAAGGCGGTGATGGAGCCACCCCCTTTATCACCATTGCCAGCACGCTCTACTAATTGAGGTAATTTGGCAAAAACAGAGGGTGGGTAACCTTTGGTGGCGGGTGGTTCATGAATTGCCAATGCAATTTCACGCTGCGCCTGGGCAAAGCGGGTGAGTGAGTCCATCAACAGCAACACCTGCCGCCCTTCATCACGAAAATGCTCGGCAATACTGGTAGCCAACATGGCACCATGCAGACGCCGCAAGGGGGGGTTATCGGCTGGAACTGCCACCACCACTGCTTTTTTCAGCCCCTCATCACCCAGAATTTTTTCAACAAACTCTTTTACCTCACGGCCACGTTCTCCAATTAGCCCCACCACCACTACATCAGCATTGGTGTATTTCGTCATCATGCCGAGCAGGACACTTTTACCAACACCTGAACCGGCAAATAGGCCAAGACGCTGACCACGCCCCACACTCAGTAGAGCATTGATCGCCCTTACACCAACATCAAGCGGTTCACGGATGGGGGTTCTGGCTAGAGGGTTAAATGTTTTGCCGGTCAGAGGCCGCCGCTCTTCAGAGTGGATAGGGCCTTTGCCATCAAGTGGATCACCGGCTCCATCAATAACGCGACCCAACAGATGATCACCTACTATCGCTTCACAAACCCGACCGGTGGGAATAACACGAGCATCTTGCTCCAGGCCTCGAATATCACCGGTCGGCATCAAGTAAAGATATTCGCCAGAGAAGCCAACCACCTCAGCTTCAATTCGGTTGTCACCACTACCAATCACCTCACACTGCCCACCAATTTGAGCACGACAGCCAACGGCCTCCAGAGTCAGGCCAACCATGCGTGTCAGTCTGCCTTCAACCACCAAACCACGCGAGCCGCCAATACGACGGTGACACGCCTCTAGCCGCTCTTTCCAGATAGCATTTCGGTCTATTTGTGGAATCATTGGCACTCAATTCACTCCTTAATATCACTCTCATCACTACTACGAGCACTGCCCAGTAGTGGTGCAATTAGATTGGCTAAACGAGATTCAAGTGATGCATCAACCTGTGATGTCTCTGTCACAATGCGACAGCCACCCGCACTCATGACGGGGTCTTCTAAAATTCTCCAGCCCAGGTCTGATTCACTCAGTGCATAGATTTCTCGGATCAACACGGCATCATCTGGATGCAAGATCAGCTGCACATTACGGGAGGCTACCGGCAAGATGGCCAGCGCCTCACGCACAACACCGATAATTTGGTTGGGGTCACTGCGTACTTCACGGCGCACCAGTTGCCGCACCATGCTGATAATGAGGGTTACCATCTCCTGCTCCACCTCATCATCCAATATTTTAAAGGGTTCATTGAGACTACTCAGTAAGGCTTCAATCTGTTTTACACAGCTCTGCACTCTCTTTTGTGCAGCTTGTGAGCCCTCTTTGTGACCAACGTCATACCCCTCTTTTTTACCCAGTTTAAAACCCTCTTCACGCGCTAGACGTTGTATCTCATCCAACTCAGCAGCCGTTGGCGGGACTGAGATGCCATGTTGATGCGTACCATCACTTGGCCCCACTTGTGGCACCTTCCATGAGGGCAGATCCTGCGCATCTTCACTAGGCAGTATCTTAGACAAAGTCATCACCGCCACCGCCACCTAACATGATTTCACCCGCTTCGGAGAGACGGCGCGCAACAGTAAGAATCTCTTTCTGCGCCCCCTCAACATCACTCAGGCGTGCCGGCGGTGCCGCATCAAGATCATCACGCAGCATCTCAGCTGCACGTTTTGACATATTGCTGAAGATCTTCTCTTTCAACCCCTCTTCTGCTCCACGTAGTGCCAATAGCAGCTGTTCAGATGAGACCTCTCTCAACAGCGTCTGGATACCACGTTCATCAATATCGATCAGGTTATCAAAGACAAACATCAGATCTTGAATCTCTTGCGCCAACTCGGCATCAGCATCAGTGATCTGTTCCATCACCATCCCCTCTAGCGCACCATCGGCCATATTCAAAATATTGGCTGCTGTTTTCACACCCCCCATAGAGGAGGATTGAACATTGCCCCCCCCAGAAAATTGCTTCTCTAAAATCTCATCTAGCTCTTGTAGGGCAGAGGGTTGAATCCCATCCAGTGTTGCCACACGCATAACAATATCGGGGCGAACATTCTCAGCAAACTGTGCCAACACCTCGGCAGCCTGATCAGAATCTAGAAAAGAGAGTACGATAGCGATAATTTGTGGATGTTCATTACGAATCATCTCAGCAACGGCCTTGGGATCCATCCACTTTAGCTGCTCTAACCCTTTGCTATTGCGGCCAAGCAAAATCCTGTCGATCATGCCACCCGCTTTATCTGACCCCAATGCATTGGTCAGCATGTTACGGATATACTCATCAGAGCCTAACCCCAATGCGGTTTGATCTTCAAAGGTGGTAACAAAGTGGTCCATCACCTGTTCCATTTGACGGGTGCTGACATTACTCAGGCCAGCCATCGCCATACCAACATCCTGAACCTCTCGTGGCCCCATGTGTTTGAGTATCTCTGCTGCATCCTTTTCGCCTAATGCTAGCAGTAGTGTGGCAGCACGCTGAACACCACTCATTTTTTCAACTGAATCATCACCCACCATCTTCAGCTACCCATTTTTTGACCACTTGTGCCACCCGTTTTGGGTCTTCATTAATCATGCCCCTAGCTGCTTCAAGGGTGTTTTCATAACTACCTTTCCCTGGCAAAACAACCTCACCATCCTCCATCTGCGGTAGCGCCATTCCAACTGCACCTCCTGCTAATGCAGCTTCACCGCCTTCAACCATTGCACCACCCTCTCCTCCAGCATCAGCACGTTTTACAGCAACGGGAGTGGACAGTTTTTTCATGGTGGGTTTTAGCACGCCAAAGATCAATAGTAGAACAAGCAGGACACCACCCACTTGACGAACAACATCCCAGAACCAAGGCTCTTGCCAAATCTCTAGCTCAGGCAGTGGCTCAGGTTCCACAGGTTGGTGGAAGGGTGAGTTGATAATTCTGACACTGTCACCTCGTTGCAATCTATAGCCAATCGCCTCTTTTACCAGATCATTGATACGGGAGATCTCCTCCTGAGTTCGTGCGGTTCGGGTAACATTGCCATCAGCATCTGCAACAATATGATCATTGACCACCACAGCAACCGATAGACGCCTCAAAACACCACTCTGTAGTTGGGTATGGCTGAGTGTTTTATCCACTTCAAAGTTCCGAGTGGCCCGTTTACTCACATTGAGGGGTTCATTGGTTGCCTGCCCACCATTGCCACCCAGCTCTTCAGGCACTCGCCCGGCTGCTGGAGGCTGGTTACTCAACGCCCCTGGCACACCTTGTGTAGCACCGAGACGACTCGTTTGCTCATTGACCTGCTCACTCCGTAACGCACCTCGGTCAGGGTTGTAACGCTCTTGAGTCTGCTCGGTAACCGTAAAATCGATATCAGCTGTCACCTCTGCACGGACATTCTCAAACCCAAGTAGTGGACCAAGTAGCCCCTCAATGCGTTTTTTAAAGTGTTTCTCTAAATTAGCTGTATGTTCAAACTGTGTATTGGTCAGATTCATCAAACCTGAACTACTCTGACTCTTCATTAACCGCCCTTTGTGATCAACCAGTGTCACACGGCTTGGGTCCAACTCGGGCACACTAGAGGCTACAAGGTGGATAATCGCTTCAACCTGCCCCTTCTCCAAGCTACGACCTGAAAAGAGTTTTACTACCACAGAGGCAGTGGGGTGTTTACGTTGACGAACAAAAACAGAGCGTTTTGGTGTCGCCAAATGGACACGAGCTGTCTCAACATTGGCTAAACTAGCAATAGTACGTGAGAGTTCACCCTCAATGGCACGTTGATAGCGAGCCTCTTCAACCAAACGGCTGGTGCCAAAACCGGTATCTTTCTGTAGCAGTTCAAAGCCAAAACCATCACTCTGCGGCAACCCTTCACCGGCCAGTTTTAGTCGTGCACTCTGCACCTCTGCCGATGGCACCATAACTGCACCCGTGGCGGGGTCCACTTTGTATGCAATATTACCCTTCTGCAGCGCATCGATCACAGAAGAAACATCCTTCGATGCAAGGTTGGCATAGAGCACGCTGTAGTTAGGCGTCTGGCTCCAAAGAATGACCGCAACGCCCAGTGCAACACTTGCGGCAATACCAACCATCACACCCAATTGACGCACAACAGGGTTGGCCATAAGTGGAGATATTTCTGCTGTTTCTTCTGCCATGATCAATATTCTCTAAATTTAGATAGGCATATTCATGACGTCTTTATAGGCGTCAATGAGCTTATTTCTTACTTGCACCATCGCCTGGAAGGAGACGCTCGACTTCTGTGAGGCGATCATCACTTGAGCCAGATCAACATTGCCTTCACCCAACTCAAAAGATCGGCTCAAAGCCCCAGAATTTTTTTGCACCTCATTCACACTATTAATCGAGTCTTTTAGAATTTGGCTAAAATCAGCACCCGGCACGCTCTTCTCTGAAGCCGGTAGCGGCGAAACGCCTTTCATCTGTGTGGTGACGGTACGCATCTGCGCCAGCACCTCATTAATACCTATGTCACTCATTGAATCACCTCACCATCTATCTATAGGGTTAATAGCAGTTTTCATACCACTTAACGTGGAATGGCCACACCCGCATCACGCATACGTGCAATTTTGTAGCGTAGTGTGCGTGGGCTAATGCCCAATTTATCAGCAACATCCTTTCTACAGCCCTGTTCACTGCGTAAGGCATCAAGAATCATCTGCTCTTCAACACTCTTCAGGTCATCCGTTAGCTGCCCTTGAGTCAGGGCCGCTTTTTCTGTTTCAGGCAGGGCAAATGCAACCTGATCTGGCTCAAAATTGAGATCAAGCACGTCAATTATTTGACTATCATTGAGAATTAAAGCCCGCTGAATAAGGTTATCTAACTCACGAATATTGCCCGGCCACTGGTGCGCCATCAGCAGTTGAACCGCGCCATCAGAAAACTCAGGGGCACTCTCTCCAGGCTGTAACTGGCGCTGAATAAGAAATCGAGCCAACGGCATGATGTCACGTGGACGATCACAGAGCGGTGGTAGGGTGAGTGGAAAAACATTGAGACGGTAGAAGAGATCTTCACGAAAACGCCCGGCAGCCACCTCTTCACGTAGATTTCGATTGGTGGTCGCCAGCACACGAATATCCAGTGATATCAACTCATTTCCACCCAAGCGTTCTACCTCTCGCTCTTGCAGAACACGTAGCAACTTAGCCTGTAAGCCAAGGCTCATCTCAGAGATCTCATCCAGAAATAGAGTGCCAGCTTGTGCCTGTTCAAACTTACCTACAGTTCGTTTTAACGCACCGGTATAGGCCCCCTTCTCATAGCCAAACAGCATCGCCTCCAGCATATCTTCAGGAATGGCAGCACAGTTAATGGCAACAAATGGGCCATTTCGACGATCTGATGAGTTGTGGATCAGACGGGCAAAGACCTCTTTTCCTGTACCACTATCACCTTTTAGCAGTACGGTTGCATTGCTTGGGGCCACTCGGCGAGCTAACTCAACCAGCTCACGAGTCAGGAGATCTTCGGCCACCATCTCCTGATGGGGGGGCGGCAGCGAGGAGGTTTCAGGAAGCAGTTGCTCAATCTTCTCAAGCAGTGCATCCGCTTCAAAGGGTTTAACCAGATAATCAACAGCACCATCACGTATTGCTGTTACGGCCTTCTCAATCGTACCGTAGGCTGACATCATCAGGACAGGAGTGGTGGGATAGAGAACTTTGATCTTCTCCAGCAATTTGTGGCCATTCATAGGCCGCATCTGCACATCACTCACCACCAAATTGATAGGTTCTTGCTCAAGCAGTTTCAGCGCCGCCGTGCCATCAGAGGCCACTTTTGTTGCAAAACCAGCCAGTGACAAGGTGTCACATAGCGCTTCACGTAGGGAGGGGTCATCCTCTACGATCAATACCGTCATATTATTCATTGGATTCTCCTCACATGAAGTTGCCCCGCCAACATTTGGCTGGAGTTCTCCTCATGAGCAAGAGGCAGTGATAGCAAGAATGTGGCACCTGGCTCTGGGGTCTGCTCTAGCTTGACCTCACCTTGGTGGTGTAACAGCACATTCTGAACAACCGCCAATCCAAGGCCAGTGCCATCACTGCGTGTTGTAAAAAAAGGTTCAAATAGATGATCCTGGAGGTCAACTGGCACTCCTGTACCGTTATCTTTAACCCTGATTGAAGCTCTCTCTTGATCACTATTTACATGAGCAAGCGTTACCTCAATGCAGGTGGCACCATGCTCCAGTGCATTCATCATTAGGTTATTTAGCGCACCAAGCAGTGCATCCCGATTACCCAAAACATTGGCAGAGCCATCGGTTGCATCATGCAAAACCACTGTGGCACCCGCTGCATCAAGCTGTAGCTCACTGTTGAGAACAAACTCATTCAGCAGCGATGAGAGAAGAACAGGCTCAACACTGCTCACACCATTTTTAGCAAATGAGAGCATATCGTTAATCTGGCGCTCTACATGCTGAAGCCGTGAACGGAGTCGTTCTGAAAAACACTGACGCTGAGCTGCATCAATATCTGAACGAGAGAGGTGAGAGGTGTAGAGCAGTGCAGAACTAAGTGGAGTACGAATTTGATGGGCCAGTTGAGCGGCCATTTCACCCATCGCTGAGAGACGCTCTTGGTGGTTCAACCGCTCTTGAAGTTGGCGTGTCTCTGTTACATCAACCAACACCAAAATACGGCCAGCCTCATGCTCCAGATTACGCTCTGTAATACTGAGCAGACAGCCATTTGCAGGAAGTGGTGTTGTACCATCCAGCGAAGCATCACGCTCGACTCGCTGCCGAATGTTCTCCCAGACGGCACTCCAGCACTCACCCTCGAGTGGTAACCCCAACAGCATTTCTGCCGCTTGGTTGAAGTCGACCACTCTACTATTGCTATCCAGTACAACAACAGCGGCAGGGAGCGCCTCAAGCAAACCTGCTAAACGGTTAGCAACATGCTCCTTCTCAACTAACTGGCGTAACCGCTCATCACAGACCGAAGACTGCTCATCGTTTAGTTGAACAATTTGAGATTGAAGCTGTTGGTAAGAACCGGTGAGTTGCTCTGAGGCCAAGTTAAATTGCTGAAAGGCATCATATAGCGCTTGTTCGCGTTCTGCTGTGCGTGCTGACATCGTCATTATCACTACTGGCTATCGACCTATACAGGCCTCCTGTCAGCAGGATTTGCAACAAACATGCCGCTTTTGTTATATCTTATTAATCAACCACTTAAAAACAAAGCTGACTGTAATAGTCAAATTCCTGACGCTTCATGGCTACGCTGCAAGCCATATTTACGCAGTTTTTCGACAAGTGTCGTTCTACGCATCTGTAACCGTTTAGCGGCATGGGAGACAACACCTTCAGACTCCTCAAGCGCTTGTTCAATCAGGTTTCTCTCTAAGTTATTGAGATGCACTTTAAGATCAAACCCCTCATGCGGCAACCGGGGTGCGGTCGTCATAGTTGCCGTACCCTCTGCTCGCACGGCCACCTCTGGCAGTGCCAAATTAGCAGGTAGCGTATCGCCTTCGGGTTTAAATTTGTCTGGCAGATCACCAATATCAACCACACCAAAGGGGTACAAGATGGCCATCCGCTCAATAAGGTTGGCAAGCTCACGCACATTACCCGGCCAAGGGTATTGGCACAATGCTGCAACTGCTGCGGGTGTCATGCGAACCGAACCTCGCTTCTCATTCTCAATTCGGGAGATGATATCTGTCGCCAGAATGGGGATATCTTCAACACGCTCCCGCAAGGGGGGCATCTCAATAGGAAATACATTCAGACGGTAGTAGAGATCTTCACGAAAGCTCTCTTTCTTAATCGCCTCCTCAAGATTGCGGTGTGTTGCAGCCACAATACGCACATTACATTTAACCGTTTTATTGCTGCCCAGGCGCTCAAAACTACGCTCTTGTAACACACGCAGTAACTTGACCTGCATCGGCATGCTCATATCACCAATCTCATCAAGAAAGAGCGTTCCTCCCTCAGCCATTTCAAAGCGCCCCTGGCGCGCGCAAATCGCTCCAGTGAAAGCCCCTTTTTCATGACCAAATAGTTCACTCTCCAATAGGTCTGCCGGTATAGCACCGCAATTGACGGGGACAAAGGGCTTGCCGCGTCGATGTGAGTGGAAATGGAGTTTTCTGGCAACCACCTCTTTTCCTGTGCCCGATTCACCAAGAATTAGCACAGTCGCTTCTGAGTCTGCAACCTGTTCGATCATTCGGTTGATCTGTTTTGTTGCTCGGCTGTTTCCAGAGAGGCTGCGGAAGAGTTCAACTGAACGCCCCTTTTTGGGACCTTTGCCATGCGACTCTGCAAAAACTTCAGCTTTGTGCAGCATCGTTATAAAAGTATCAAACTGGGTAGGAACCTCTAAGTGTCCAATAATGTTTTTATAACCGTAACTGGGACTTGTTTCAGGTATGACAGCATCATCCTGAACAATAAAGACGGGAATAGGCTCACCGGTATCATCCAATTGCTGCAGAAAAACTTTTAGCGTCTCTTGGTCGATATCATCGCTGAGTAGCACCGCAACATAACAAGAGGCGGAGAGTTTGATCTCTCGCTTTGCTGCCTGCACATCAGAGACAACGTGTAGGTCACCACTTACAAAATTAAAAATATTGCAGAAATAGTCTTGGCGTTTTTTGTTATTGTCTAACAGGTAGACACGAATATTAGGCAGCTCTTGCATTTTAAACTCGTCAGATGATTCCATCTTGTATACCACTCCTACCGATAGTTATCACCTAAAAACCTAAGGATCCCTTCTTAAATTTCAGATACCGTACTGCTGCAGGCTGAGACAAAATCTAATTATTAGTCGTTATCTACCAAATTTTATGCTAAATGGAACTATCTTGCCATTATCTTTTTAACTTAACTGGCCAATCTTCTGAATAAGAATATATTTACTTTCACCATTAATACTAAATTTATTACGGCCTTAAGCCTATACTTATAAAAGCATATTCCAAGCCTAAATAGCTTAAGGTCACACTCAATGCCTAGAGTCACTCTATCTTTTAAGGGAAATAGGATCAGCACTACCCCGCTCACACAAGAGGAGCTGTTTGTGGGGCGCGATATCAATTGCACTATCCATATCGACAGTCTCGCAATCGCCCCTAAACATATAAAGATAAGCAAGCGCCGTGGGTTATATGTTGTCACCGCACTCAATGACGAGTTCCCACTGACACTCAACAATGAAAAAACTGAGAATGCCATATTGAAACATGGCGACCTATTACAGATAGGAAAGCACTCGCTCGATTTTATTGATGAAATAGCAGGGAGTATCGCCTCCCCTAGCATTATTCAAAATATTGCAGCATTGGAGAGAGAGGAGAAGCCTCTCGAAGAACCGAACAGGCCAAATTTAACGGGGGTATTGCAGATTCTTAGTGGCAGCAATATCGGTCGGCTCATTCCGCTCAACCGACCACTCATTAAAATTGGTAACAGCGGCAACGGGTGCGCTGTTATTGCTCACCGTGAAAATGGTTATCACCTCTCATTTCTTGAGGGTAACAACCCGCTAGTCGTTAACAAAAAACCAATTATTGATTGCAGCTATCTACTTAAAGATGGTGACCAAATAGAGTTTGGTGACACATCAATGTGTTTTCAAGAGCAAGGCCCATAGTGTGTGGGCCTTAGCCCTGAATAAGATCTATTCAGCGGTATTGAAAACTATCACTAAAACCACTAATAGCCGCAAAACTCTTTACCGCACCCGCGCCTAACTGCTCAGCAAAAAGCTCCCAAGGCTCCTTTTTAGGGGTGAAATTAACAATATTCCCCACGCCAATAATCTCTCTAGCAACATGACTACTGCTTGCCAACCCATCTATAAGCCCCAGTTTAACGCTCTCTTCACCACTCCAGAACAGCCCACTAAAGAGGCGGTCATCATTCGCTAAACGCTCACCACGTCCATCTTTAACCACTTTAATAAATTGCTGGTGTAGTTGGTCGAGCATCCCCTGCACATGCTGTTTGTCATAATCAGATGTTGGAGAGAATGGATCTAAAATCGCTTTATGCTCACCAGCCGTCATCAAGCGTCGCTCAACACCTAGGCGTTCCATCGTATCGACAAATCCAAAACTGTTGATCAAGACACCCACTGAACCAACAATGCTGCTCTTATCGGCGTAGATTTTGTCAGCAGCAACTGCGATGTAGTAACCACCTGAGGCGCAGATATCCACCACCACTGCATAGAGAGGGATATCAGGATGCAGCCCCTTTAGGCGGTTGATCTCGTCATTGACATAACCTGCCTGAACAGGGCTACCACCCGGGCTGTTGATTCGCAAAATGATCCCTTTGGTTCCCTCATCGTTAAAGGCGTCTCTCAAGCCGGTGATAATATTATCTGCACTCGCCTCAGCATCAGCAGCAATAACACCATTTATCTCAATCAATGCCGTATGTTCTCCACCACCCGTTGAAGAGGTATCAGAGATTTTATCAGGCAGCAGCAACGCCAACAGCGTAAACAGATAGAGAAAGGTGAGTGATTTAAAGAAGATACCCCAGCGACGGGTGCGCCGAGTCTCAGTCATGGAGCTCGTCACCACCTTATTAAGCAGGTCGCGCTCCCACCCCTCTTTATTCCCTCCACTCACACTCTCATCCTTACTTTTACCAAACATTTAATATTTCCTTAGTGATTATTTTTGCCAGCATGATTAGCCAACCAGACTGGAATTTCTGCAACATTATCAACGCAAGCCAAAGGTGAGCAAGCTAAAACCCTCTGTTTATCATGCACCCCATAACTAACACCAAGTGCTTTAACTCCGGCATTATTAGCCATATTCATATCATATTCAGTATCACCGATCATCAACGCCTTATCTGCATCTACACCCAGTTCATCCAAAATCTGCAATAGCATATCGGGATCAGGTTTCGACCGCGCCTCATCAACAGAACGGGTCGTGTGAAATAGTTGGCCCAATTTGCTCTGATCAAGCACACGGTTTAGACCCGTGCGCCCTTTCCCTGTAGCGACCGCCAGCAGATAACCTTCACTCTGCAACCTCTCAACTACCTCATATGCACCATCAAACAGAGGGGTTGGGATTTTATTGGCAAACAGGTAGTGGTGTCGATAGCGCTCAACCACCCTGCTCTTCTCTTTTGCATCAGATTCTGGAAAAAGCCTAGCCATCGCCTCATCAAGACCAAGACCAATAGTATCTCTAGCTGCCGATTCAGCAGGAACCGGTAGTGAAAGATCCTCTGCCGATGCCTGTACACAGGCCACAATACGCATAACAGAGTCCATCAAGGTGCCATCCCAATCGAAGATCAGCAATTTAAACATCAGTCAATTTATCCAGTAGTTTCTCTAATTCACTATCCAGCGGAGCGGTGATAACAAAATCCTCTTTCTCATCCGGCCAGCGAAAGCTTAATCGGCTCGCATGTAAAAAGAGGCGGCGCAGTCCTCGTTTACGCATCATTTTGTTTGCATACTCATCACCATATTTTTGATCACCCAATACCGGATGACCCAAAGAAGCAGCATGTACCCGAATTTGGTGGGTACGCCCAGTGTAGAGACGAGCCTCAACCAGCGTAGCATCGGCATAGAGACGCTGACGGCGAAAGTGCGTCTTCGCCACTTTGCCAGCCGTATCCACTCTGACAACACGCTCACCACCTCGCATCGTATTTTTTAATAGTGGCGCATCCACCATGCGACTTTTCCAGTTATTTGCCCCTGCCAATAGCGCCAAATAGCGTTTATCCATCCCGTTGTCACGCATCAACTCATGCAATATGCGGAGTGCACTACGTTTTTTACTAATGAGCAGGCAGCCCGATGTATCTCGGTCAAGACGATGTACCAACTCAAGATTTTTCTCTTCAGGGCGTAGCACTCGCAGCGCCTCAATCACCCCAAAATCCAGGCCACTGCCACCATGCACAGCAATGCCAGATGGTTTATTGATCACCATAAATCGTTGATCTTCGTAGAGAACCGATCTTTCCAAGCGTCGTTTAACCACATCACCTGGTTGCACTCTCTCTTTTTCATCCGGCAGTCGTAACGGCGGTATACGCAGTAGGTCACCCACCTGTAGGCGGTAGTTAATCTTTATTCGCCCTTTATTAATCCGAACTTCACCCTTGCGTACAATGCGGTAGATGTAACTTTTTGGCACCCCCTTTAAAAAGGTTATCAAAAAATTATCGAGCCGCTGTCCTTCATAGCCCTCTTCAATTTCAATCCACTGCACCGATCTATTTTTATCTTTTGATTCTGACATTTAGCCAACTGTTCCGATAATTCAGGTTATTGATGAATAGGTTAAAGACTGTTATATTCAGTCGGTGAAATCGAGCGCTGTCAAAAGCAGCTGCTTTATCGATATCCAAAGCAAAAAAATTATCCGTGGAATTTGCCTTTAAGGCGAGTTCTATAAAGCCGGTGCCGCCCTATACTGGAGGCGGCTAACTTTAACAGTTTTTTATGCACACGGGCCACCCATGTGAAGTGAACCCAATGGTGCCAAAAGTTTGACCAACGCGTCAATGAACGTCTGAAATGGCGAAATGAGCAGATCCAAACGGCGACCTTGCTGCACAATACTCAGGCCAGCCTTGGACAAAAACGTAGCGCTCTTCCTATATCGACAGTTCATTTAGCAAAGCAGCAGAGAGGTGAGTTTTGCCGCTGCCAGCCATGCATTACGTGGGATTGAGTATTGATCTCAATCTATAATTTGTAAGTGTCAAAACACCATTTGGTGATGTCAAAAGACATCAACCACTCACCTGTCTGCCAGCAGTCGACTGATGCTCGCACTGACCCAGATGCATGTAGTAAGACAGGAAAAATATGAAAAGAATGCTAATCAACGCCACTCAAGCTGAAGAGTTGCGTGTTGCCATCGTTGATGGCCAAAAATTGTACAACCTTGATATCGAAACTCCCGGTCGGGAGCAGAAAAAGGCCAATATCTACAAAGGCAAAATCACCCGCATCGAACCGAGCCTAGAGGCTGCCTTTATTGAATATGGCGGTGGCCGCCACGGTTTTCTGCCGATGAAAGAGATATCCCGCAGCTACTTCTCTGAAGAGGCTCGCAAAGCATCTGGTCGCGCCTCCATTCAAAATGCCCTAAAAGAGGGGCAGGAGCTGATTGTCCAAATAGAGAAAGAGGAGCGCGGCAACAAAGGTGCAGCACTCACCACTTTCATCTCTCTAGCAGGCCGATACCTCGTTCTGATGCCTAACAACCCACGGGCTGGCGGTGTCTCACGCCGCATTGAGGGGCAAGACCGTACAGAGCTGCGTGAGGCGATGTCCTGTCTTGAGATCCCAGAGTCTATGGGGCTGATAGTACGTACCGCAGGCATCGGCAAAAATGCTGAAGATCTACAGTGGGATCTCGACTACCTGTTACAGCTCTGGAGTGCCATCGAGGCATCAGCCGACAGACCATCCCCCTTCCTGATCTATCAGGAGAGCAACGTCATCATCCGCTCAATTCGTGATCATCTGCGCTCAGATATTGGCGAGATTGTTATCGATAATGAAGAGGTGTTCCAAGAGGCAAGTGAATTCATCGGCCAAGTGATGCCGCAGTACGCAAAGAAACTGCGCCAGTATAGTGATGAGGTGCCACTCTTCACACGATATCAGATTGAGAGCCAGATTGAGTCGGCCTTCCAACGTGAAGTCCGCCTCCCCTCTGGCGGAGCCATTGTCATTGACCACACCGAGGCATTGACCTCCATTGATGTCAACTCTGCCCGCGCCACAAAAGGCTCCGATATTGAGGAGACGGCACTCAACACCAATCTAGAAGCCGCCGATGAGATCGCTCGTCAACTACGTCTACGTGACCTTGGTGGGCTCTTTGTCATCGACTTTATCGACATGTCACCCGCACGTAATCAACGTGAAGTGGAGAACCGTGTCAAAGAGGCACTGAAACATGATCGTGCACGTGTCCAGATCGGCCGCATCTCCCGCTTTGGTCTGCTGGAGATGTCTCGCCAGCGCCTACGTCCATCACTGGGCGAATCAAGCCAACTAGTCTGCCCACGCTGTAAAGGGCACGGTTTTATCCGTGGTATCGAATCACTGGCGCTCTCCGTTCTTCGCATCATCGAAGAGCAGACGATGAAGGAGAACACAGGCAAGATTGTCGCCCAACTGCCCGTTGAAGTTGCCACCTTCCTGCTCAATGAAAAGCGCCGCTCGGTTCACGATATCGAGCGTCGGCAAAAAGTTGAAGTTGTCCTCGTTCCAAACCCCAATCTTCAAACCCCGAACTACACCATCGAACGCGTCAAAGCGAGTGACTTACCCACCGAGTCCAATGATGTCGTTAGCTATAAAATGGCGACAGAGAGTGATGACAGCAACGCTGAGAAGTTTACCCGCCCCGCCGCACCAAAAGTTGAAACCCCCGTCGTAAAGCGGATGACACCCGATACACCTGCGCCACAAAACAGCATCAATGCTGCGGCAGATGCCAAAGAACAAGACAAAAAAGTAGAGGAAAATGGCAGCCTTTTCACCAAGATCATCAATATATTCTTAGGCAAACCCACAGCTGAAAGCAATAAAGAGGCAGAGGAAAGCAGCCAACCTAACCGACAGCGTGGTGGTAAAAAAGAGGGACAGCAACGCTCTCGCCGCCGTAACAGTCCAAACAATCGTCGTAGCGGCGGACAAAAAAGCAATGAAAATGATAAAAAGCAGGCACCGCGTGGAGGCCCACGCAATAAGAGAGCAGAAACCAGCAAAACAGCCACACAGAATAGTGCGCCTGAAGTAGAGGCAACAGCCAATACGCCTGAAGCAACAGCAACCACTGAAGGTGCAACGCAACAGAGTGAACAGGCTAGTAGAGCTAATCGCAGTCGACGAGGCCGCCGTGGTGGTCGTCGTCGTAGCGGTGGTGATCGGCCACAAACAGAGGCAAGTGGTGATAACGCAATCACCCCTACCGTTATTGATACCGATGCCTCTGCCATTGAGATAAAGCTTGAAGAGCCAAAAATTGCAACTGAGGCACAAGAGACAGCAGCGCCAACAAGACAGCGCAGACGCCCACCTAGAAATCGCCAGCCAAAAGCTGAGAACAGATCAAGCGATGAAACTGCAAAAGAGACTCCAGTAACAACAACTGAGCCTGTAGCGCCTAAGCCGGCTAAAAGCCAGCCAAAGCAGGAGAGACAATCTACAGATGCCACTAAACCATCGGCACCTGAAGTAGAGACTAAAAAGCCGACTTCAGAGGCTACTAAACTGGTAGAAAAGGCTCAACCAAAACGAGAAGAGAGTGAGAGCAAGGGAGCCACCAACCAAGTGACTACTGCTAAACCTGCTACTAAACCTGTTGCCATGCCACCTCAGCCAAATGAGCCTAAACCAGCCGCCACCACTGTAGAGAAAAAACCTGTACAAAAGAGCGCACCTAAGATTAAAGCAGAGAAACCTACGACAAAATCAGTTCAAATCACAACAACAAAGAGCACGCCTCCAGTAGAAAAGGCCACCGCCCCTGTTGTAGTGAAAAAAGTAGCACCCGCAAAACAAGCGCCTAAACCAAAAGCTGAGTCAGCAGAAAAACTACAACAGGTATTTACAGCCACAACGGCACCTAAACCGACTGCTAAGGCAAAACCTGCTAAACCCGCCGAGAAAAAATTGGCTACCAAGACTCCTGAAAAAGCTAAGACTGTAGCTGAAACACCCACTCCCCCAGCACCTGAAAAATCAGATACTGGAGAGAGCTAAACAGCAACGAGTGAGTGAGGGGGCTCACTCACTCGTAACCCTAATCACTAAAAAAACATAATATGGATGAGCAGAGCCGTAAACTCTTCATACAGAAGACCTTTAACACCATCTTCGAAGGTTACGAATGCTCCCCATTGCGTTTTTTTCACAATGCCGCTGAGAAGTTACCGATACTTTTCAACTTTAAGGGTGATGAGAAGGTGCTTGATGTCGCTACTGGCACAGCTATTCCAGCACTGGCCATCGCTGCACACCTGCCCAATGGCTCAGTCACTGCCATCGACTTTTCTGAAGGGATGCTGAGTAAAGCGCAGCAAAAAATTACTGCACTCAACATCACCAATATCGATCTTCAGCAGATGGATATGACGGCGATGGACCTAGCTGAAAACCAATTTGATGCAGCCAACAGCTCCTTTGGCATCTTCTTTGTCGAAGATATGTTGAGTACATTGCAGCACATCACCTCAAAGCTAAAACCAGGTGGTACCATGATCACCACCCATTTCCAACACGATGCATTTTCACCACTCACCGAGAAGTTCCTCAACCGAGTTGCAGCGTATGGCATAGAGATTCCTAGCCCCAGCTGGAAACGTGTCGCCACAGAGGCTGACAACACTGAACTATTCGAATCAGCAGGGCTGGTAGAGGTTAATGTTGAGAGCCAAGATATTGGTTACTTTTTAAAAAATAGTGAAGAGTGGTGGGCCGTCATTTGGAATGCCGGTTATCGCGGTTTAATCGCAGGATTGGAGCCTGAGCGATTAGCACAGTTCAAGCAAGAGCATTTGGCTGAAATAGAGACCTTTCAAACACTCAAAGGTATCAGACTCAATGTTGGTGTGATCCACACCAAAGGGAGACGCAGGCAATCAGCTTAATAGTGAACATGATGGCTAATCAGCCAGTTTACCCGCCACTTCATCCAGCAACTTCTCAGCCGTCACCTCAATCATCTGATAGACCCGTTCAAAACCGGCGGGGCCGCCATAGTAGGGATCAGGCACTTCACGAATTCCAACTTCAGGTGCAAAATCAAGAAAGAGATGAACACGCTCTTCTAGCTCGTCAGGGCAGATTTCGATCATGCCATTGTAGTTATCAAGATCCATCGCGAGCAGATAATCAAACTGTTCAAAATCCTCTACCTGAACGCGTCGCGCTTGGTAGTGGCAGATATCCACCCCCTTCTCACTCGCTTTCTCACGCGCCCGACGATCAGGCGGCTCACCGGCGTGGTAGTGACCATGAGTGCCCGCAGAGTCAATCTCAATTTGATCAGTTAAACCTCGCTTATCCACCAGCGACTGAAAAATGCCTTCGGCGGTAGGTGAGCGGCAGATATTGCCCATACAACAAAACAGAACTTTTATTTTTTTCATTTTACTAACCCCTGTCTGACCGATAGAGCAATAACGGGCTACCTCTCCATCAAGATACGTAACATCCGGCGTAGTGGCTCAGCAGCACCCCACAGCAGTTGATCACCCACAGTAAATGCTGAAAGATATTCTCCCCCCATTGCCAATTTACGTAGGCGACCAACAGGCACATTGAGGGTTCCTGTTACTACAGCAGGTGTCAGCTCTTGAATGGTACGCTCACGCTCATTGGGAATCACTTTGGCCCACTCATTCGCCTCTGCCAACATCTGTTCTATTTCATCAACCGGAACATCTTTAGTCAATTTGATAGTGAGTGCTTGGCTGTGTGAGCGCATAGCACCGATGCGCACACAGAGACCATCGATAGGGATGGGGTTATCTTCACGCCCGAGGATTTTGTTGGACTCAACGCTCCCCTTCCACTCTTCACGGCTCTGGCCATTATCGAGTTTGGTATCAATCCAGGGGATTAGACTACCCGCCAGCGGCACACCAAAGTGGTCGGTTGGAAAATCGGCACTTCGCAGAGTATCGGCCACCTTTTGGTCGATCTCTAAGATGGCGGAGGCCGGATCTGCAAGATTGCTTTTAACCGCATCATGCGCCACGCCCATCTGCAACAGCAGTTCACGCATGTTCTTTGCGCCTGAACCCGAAGCGGCTTGATAGGTCATCGCGGTAGCCCACTCAACCAGACCATTCTGGAAGAGGCCACCCAGCCCCATCAACATCAGGCTAACGGTACAGTTGCCGCCGATGTAGTTTTTGATACCAGTGTTCAGACCTTTATCGATCACATCACGATTGACGGGATCAAGAATGATGATGCTGTCAGCCTCCATACGCAGTGAGGAGGAGGCATCAATCCAGTAACCCTGCCAGCCCGCTTTACGCAGCTCAGGGAAGACCGCTTTGGTATAGTCTCCACCTTGGCAGGAGATGATCGCATCCATCTGCATCAATGCATCAATGTCGGAGGCATCTTTCAGCAGTGGGGTCGCTTTGCCGATATCTGGCCCTGCTTGACCCGCTTGCGAGGTGGTGAAGAAGATAGGTTCATCGATCAGATCAAAGTCACCCTCGGCCAGCATCCGATCCATAAGAACTGAACCCACCATACCGCGCCAACCCACAAAACCTACCCGTTTCATAACATTATCCAGTAAAAATCAGATACTCTATCGAGCGTAATAGGCAACAACAGAGGCTTTGGCCAACATGTTTTGCCCTAAATAGAAACCAACCAACTCAGCTGTTGCGTCATCTTTTAAACCCAGGGATTCAATTTTAAGCGCATAGACTGTAAA
>Ga0256834_1000614_pt1 | contig 25380 bp, 25 predicted proteins | sample 4281140metaG_FD_190536 | JGI IMG/M metagenome (GOLD analysis project Ga0256834, IMG submission 190536) | Hydrothermal vent microbial communities from East Pacific Rise, Pacific Ocean - 4281-140 | ecosystem: Environmental > Aquatic > Marine > Hydrothermal vents | place: Pacific Ocean: East...
TTGATGCAGAAGTTACTGCCTGTGATTATTCGAGCAAAGCTTTAGGAGTAGCAAAAGTAAACGCTGAAAAAAGCGGGCTAGATAAACGAATCGTTTTTATAGAATCTAACTGGTTTTCCAATATCAGTGATAATGACTATGACCTAATAGTATCCAATCCGCCCTATATAGCCTCAGATGATCCACACCTAGCTCAAACTATCCGCCACGAACCACAACAAGCCTTAATAGCAGACAATTCTGGCATGAAAGATATTGAAAATATCATAGAAAATAGTAAAGACTATTTAAAGAAAGGAAACTGGCTAATGATCGAACACGGTTACGATCAAAAATCTCAAACACTTGAGCTATTTAATAAATTTAACTACGACGAAGCTTCAAATTATCAAGATATTGCTCAAAACCCTCGATTATCTATCGCAAAAAAGCCAGTTTCATAATTCACTTTCTCTATTTTTATGGTAGTTGTCATTCGTTAAATAATCTATGCAAGAAGTATGACTATAAACATCTAAAATATTTAGGGTATAAATGCTTCTGCTTTCTTTCTAAGCAATGGCTTAATTTACCTCTAATGTTATTCATATCCATTAGAAAGAAGCCTACATTTTCTTTCTTGGCTTTTGTAACAGTGTATTTTTCTAAAAGCTGTAGTACTTGAGCACTGACATTATAAATATCTGTATTAAAATCACTTAAAGAATTTCCTGTATCTTCGTCAGCATAGTCTTTTACATCTTTATCAAGATACAAACGTAAGAAGTGTTGCTCTTTTTTCACCTGAAATCGTACAGCAGCTACAAATTCTTGGATCTTTCCTTTTATACCTTGAAGCTCCAGTTCCTTTACAGAAAGTGATAGTTTATCTATTTTTTCAATAAATAGTATTTGTTCTCGAATCAAGGCCTGAACATTATTAGCTGTCAGCTCTAATTCATCTACATCTTCAATGGATTCAGTGGTTTTCAAATCAGTATCTCGACGACTTGATACTTCACGTCTATACTTTATGACCCTATGCTCCTCACCCAAAACAAAGCTACCCAGTATTTTTCGTCTATCAGGATTTAAACGCCGGTCGTTTCTAGGTTTGCGTCGATCTAAAGCCGAACCTTCCTCTATCAATGAAGAAACTGCTACATATTCTCCCTCAATATCTTGAGCTTTTTTACTCGAAAATTTATTTATACCAAACATGCTAGCTACCTAATTATTACAATTAAGATCAGACTAATGAATTAGTAGAGAATAATCCTAAAAAGGATAATTACTATTGCAAATCCTTGCATACTTTATAATCTAAATCTTTATTTTTATTATATTTTAATTATTTACTGTTCAATTTTAATTGAATCTATTTTTCATGTCAAAACGAGGTTACGGACGGTATCACCTTAAGGAAGCTCTGATTAAGTCCAATAAATTCTGGCAACGCCAAATTTTCAAGTTCGAGGCATCGGTTTTAAGCATAGTCATTCTATGGTTCAAACCGATAACGAAGAAATTGGGAATTTGGCTAAGCCCCGTAGGGTAAGCCTCTAAGGCATCATCTCCGTTGTTGCACTTTTCATGAAGGCAATAAGCATTCATTTCAAAGCGCGCCTAGGATATGATGCCTTAGAGGCTTACAGAACTTTATGGGACTTATTCAGAGCTTCCTTAACAAATACTACATAAACAAATACTACATAAAAAATCGTACAATCAATTGCAAAATAACCAAAGAAAATATCCCAGCCAAAATATCATCGACCATTATGCCCAAGCCACCATGCACTTGTTTATCAAGAACAGAAATAGGCCATGGTTTCCAAATATCAAATAAACGAAATAGCGCAAAGCCAATAACTATCCAAAGCCAACCTGGCGGTGCTGCAATCATCGTAATGAAATAGCCTGCGAATTCATCCCAAACAATACCAGAGTGGTCATGCACACCGAGTAACTCTGAAGATTTACCGCATATCCAAACACCTACTACACAAACAACCGCAGTAATAAGAAGATAAAGAGGAAGAGATAACCCCTGCAGAAGTAAATAGAGAGGAATTGCAGCCAGTGTTCCAAAGGTTCCTGGCGCAAAAGGTGCTAAACCACTACCAAAACCGAAGGCTAAAAAATGCACAGGTGAAGATAAAACCTTCTTGTTTAGATTTTCAATTTTTGGTTTCTTACTATTAGATTTTTGCTTCATAAAAATGATTATACCCCGAAGATTCTAAATGCTTACCAGCTTTATCTACGATTCCATCAATATCCTTAGCAATAGAGCCTATACAAGTCACTCTATCACCCATTTCAGTTAACAGTTTATATTCATTTTCTTCAGGCAATGTAAACAATAGTTCATAATCATCACCACCTGCTAATACATAACTCAAGGATTTTGGGGTATCTAAGGCTTTAAGAGCTGGCGATAAAGGTAACTGGGATAAATCTAGTTCGGCACCAACTTTAGAGGCATTCAGTATGTGTGATAGATCTTGCAAAAGACCATCTGATAGATCAATACAAGAAGAAGCCAAATCTTTAATCACAAAACTTTCATTCAATCGAGGCGTGGGATAATTTAAACGTCTGTGACAAAATTCGCGAGCCTCTGATGCTAATATTTTAGAACCATTCAATAATGAATCTAAGCCAGCATTGGCATCACCCAATGTGCCTGTCACATAAATTTTATCACCTGATTTAGCACCGCTTCGCAACAAGGCACTACCTGTGTTCACCAAACCCATCACTTGAATACTAATACTTAACGAACCTTTTGTGGTATCTCCTCCTACCAAAAAACACTGATATTCTTGAGCAAGTGTTTTTAACCCTAGGCTAAAACTATGCAACCAAGACTGATCAATCTCTGGAAGTGTCAACGCTAAAGTAAACCACTTAGGGGTAGCGCCCATTGCCGCTAGATCACTGAGGCTCACTGCTAAAGCTTTGTAGCCAATAGCATGTGCTGAAGTTTCTTTTGGAAAATGTACGCCTGAAATTAACGTATCTATCGACGTTACTAATTGCTGATCTGCGGGAATACCCATAACTGCAGCATCGTCACCAACAGCCGTTATAACATCTACGGGAGGATTCTCCCAGGTGAAATATTTTTGGATGAGGTTAAATTCATGCATATTTAAGGGTCCTCAGCCATTATTAAACCCCTCTCAACTATCGACTCTACACAATATTTGCTAGATGATGAAAGTGGGATTATTTCATGTTTATTTATCTACAGCTTCATCTGCTCTTAGCGCTTTACCGACTTTATCAAGAACACCATTCACAAACTTATGTGCCTGATCTGCCCCAAATTTCTTGGTCAAGTTTACTGATTCATTCACAATAACTTTGTACGGTACTTCAGGGTGATTCATTAATTCACAGGTAGACAAACGTAATACAGCACGCTCTATTTGGTCAAGATGCTTAGCTTCACGGTCTAAAAAAGGCTTTAGTACTTCATCTATTTCTACCGTCTTTTGTATTGCACACTTCACCAATGCTTGAAAAAATGCCATATCAGCTTTAGACATATCTTTTGATAAATCTTTATCTTCTTGCAAACCCGTATAAATTTCTTCATACGTGTTATCTGTCATTTGCCACTGATAGATAGCAATTAAAGCTAACTTACGCGCCACACGACGCTCAGAAATATATTGTTGTTTTTTATTTACAGCCACTTTTTTAAACCTACTTAAACTTCTTTAACAATGAAACCATTTCAATAGCAGTAACAGCCGCTTCTGCGCCTTTGTTTCCCGCTTTAGTTCCGGCGCGCTCAATCGCTTGTTCAATAGAATCGGTGGTTAAGATACCATTGATAATTGGCAAACCCGTATCTAAAGCAATCGTCGCCAAACCTTTTGCAGAAGCGTCAGCCACAATATCAAAATGTGGAGTGCTTCCACGAATCACAGCACCTAGCGCAATAACAGAATCATACTTGCCACTGTTTGCCATCGCTTGAACCATTACAGGCAGTTCAAATGCACCTGGCACACGAATAATTTCAATTGATGCATCATCAACACCGTGGCGTTGTAATGCGTCAACCGCACCATCACATAGACTTTCAACAATAAATGAATTGAAGCGCGCTACAGCAATACCAAACTTCGCTTCACCCGCATTAAAATCACCTGATAACTCTTTGATACTCATAATTTGTCCTTATTTTTTAAACAACAACCGCCTCTCGAAAACATAAAACATCGAAAAACAAGGGGGGTGGTTTACTACTTTCTTACGTATTCTACTATTTCTAGCCCAAAGCCTGCTAAACCATGCAACTTCATCGGTGCACTCATGACGCGCATTTTTGTTACACCAATATCACTTAAAATTTGTGCACCTATTCCAAAAGTCCTGAGATTAGTTGGCCCATCACTTTGATCGGGTTGTTGCTCATGATTTGCATCTAATTCTTTTAAACGATCAACGACATTATTTTGCATGCTACCACGTAAAATAACGATAACGCCGTCACCTTCATCTTCCATGATCTTCATTACATTACGCAGTGGCCAGCTACAACCTTCTTCATTGAGTGATAGCGTATCACACAACGAATCTTCAAGATGAACACGCACTAGCGGAGCTTTATCAGAATTGAGAAAAGTGTTTAATTCACCCTTAACCAAAGCTAAATGTGTGTGTCCGCTGGTGTCATCTTTAAAAGCAATAGCATTGAACTGCCCGTAATCTGTATTTAAGATCACTTCATGTTCGCGTTTAATCGTTTTTTCATTTTGAACACGGTAGCGAATCAAATCTTCAATCGTGCCAATTTTAAGATCATGCTGTTGCGCGATTTTAAATAAATCATCACGGCGCGCCATAGAGCCGTCTTCATTTAGAATTTCTACTATCGCGGCTGCGGGTTCAAAACCTGCTAAACGCGCTAGGTCACAACCTGCTTCGGTATGCCCTGCTCGGGTTAATACGCCACCAGGTTGTGCCATTAATGGAAAAATATGTCCAGGTTGCACAATACTATTTTTATTCGCATCTGGAGCAACTGCTGCACGAATCGTCAATGAGCGGTCATAAGCTGAAATACCCGTCGTAACGCCAGATGACGCTTCGATAGAAACGGTAAAATTTGTCGCCAACTCTTCTTGATTATCTTTTTCAGACACCATGAGCGGAAGTGCTAACTGCTTACAACGCTCCGCCGTGATTGGCATACAAACCAAACCGCGCCCGTGCGTTGCCATAAAGTTAATATCTTCTGGGCGAACTTTTGAAGCCGCCATTAAGAAGTCGCCTTCATTTTCACGGTCTTCATCATCTACAATGATGACCATTTTCCCTTGGGCTATATCTTCTATTATGTCTTCTATATTATTGAATTTCATAGTTTATATTCTTCGCTATAGCCGTTTATGTCTTATAAAAACCGTTTTCAGCTAAAAACGATTCTGTAATATTTGATGATGTACTAGCTGCTGCATCGCCTTGAATCAAACGCTCAAGATAACGCGCTACCACATCCACTTCTAAATTAATTTTTGTACCTGCTTGATACGAGCCAATAATCGTTTCTTGAATCGTATGCGGAACAATATTGATTTCAAAAAAGGCTCCATCAACCACATTTACTGTGAGGCTAACACCATCAATCGTAATCGAGCCTTTTGCTGCGATATATTTTGCCAAATCATCAGGGGCTTTAATTCTAAAACGTGTCGATCGACCATCATTATGACGGGATTCTACTTCACCAAGCCCATCTACGTGACCACTTACCATGTGGCCTCCAAGGCGAGTTTGCAAGGTCAGTGCTTTTTCCAAATTAACATCCGACCCTTTTGATAAAGCGCCAAGAGATGTTAAGGATAAAGTCTCACGAGATACATCTGCCGTAAACGATGATTCTGTCATTGCAATCGCTGTTAAACAAACACCATTTACCGCGATGCTGTCACCCAAAGCAACATCAGCCATATCCAACTTAGCTGTATTTACGACAAGCGCAATATCACCGCCTTTAGGCTGTAAATCTGCAATAGTGCCGATGGATTGGATAATACCTGTAAACATAATGTAGATTGGCTTTCTAGGGGCTGGACATTATCTACTAGCTAGGCTTAGAGTGAAAGTGCTATCAGGTGATATTTGGGGGTATCAAAGTATAAAACCTCAATATACTATTTTTTATAAAGATGTGGAGCTAGGCGACGATTGTATTGCCACCCATGTCTTCCTGCTTTATTTCCCATTTTGGGGACTTGATAAACTGCATTAACACGCCCTATTCTTGGGTTTAACTTCACGTATGTATTTAGAACATTTTTGACATAGTTCTTCGTTTCTTTATAAGGAGGAATACCTTTGTGTTTATCAACCGCACCTTCCCCTGCATTGTAAGCCGCTATTATTTTTTTAAGATTGCCCTTATATCTATCTTTTAAAAAGCGTAGATATTGAATACCACCATGAATATTTTGACGAGGACTATAACTATTACGCACCCCAAAGCGTCTTGCGGTTGCAGGTATTAATTGCATCAAACCTTGTGCATTTGCATGAGACTTAGCTTTCACTTTAAAACATGACTCAGCAGTAATTATTGCTTTAACCAAGTTTTTATCAATACGATATTTATGTGAATATTTTGTGATGTGTTTATCAAAACGCTTAGCTTTATGGTTGATTTGCTTGGCACTCCACTTCAAACAGTTTGAGGGGAATTTACTCTCCTGCTTTTTAGAGCTTAAGTTTTGTTTATTTTTTGCCTTTGAAAGTGATTTCTTTGCGCTAGGTTCTGCGCTAGATTTAATGATGTCTTGGCGTTCTAAATCCAACATTGCTAATCGTAATGTTTGCTCTGATACCACACTATTGTCAGGCACAGCCATAGCCACCTGCAAAGGTAACAATATGGATATTACAAATAGTTTTATTGGAAAAGCCTTCACGTGGATTAGACAACTTAAAGTAGATTAGATAATACTAATATAGGAGTGATTGTTGTGCTTATCAAGTTTTAAAATGACCAATCTCACTTAACACCGACGTTGCATACGCACCAGCAGGTAAAGAGAAGCTTAAACACACAACGCCTTTATCCACCACCGTAAGACTCAAATCTTTAACGCTCAACCTCAAAGCTTTACGCTCTTGCTTCAGGCCCTGCTTTTCTAAACCCGCACAAAGTACATCAAACTGGCTTGCTACAGTATTTTCAATAATCTCGATATTATCCTTAGAAATTAAAGGTCCTCGCCCCCAAAGCGCGCCTGTGGGATGAATTTCCTGATCTTTAACTCGCTGAATAATCTCATCATCAATAGCATCATCAAAACATGATTTTGAGCCATTCAACATAAACACATCGCCCTGCACTGCCTTATTCCATGTGCCATCTTTTATTCGCATTGATAAAATATGATTGAAAATCCATGAACGCGCTGCCGACAAATAAATACTACGTTTCGGGCGGCTTTTTACCTTAAACTCACCTTTAAACCATTGCCTTGCTTTACGGATATTAGAATTATCATGCCCAAAGCGTTGCTCACCAAAATAATTGGGAATACCTTGGCTAATGATTTGGGCAACGGCGGCTTTTAGTTCTTCTTCATCACCTACAAAATCTCGAATTGTGATCTTAAAAGCATTACCTTTTAACGCACCACGTTTAAGCTTTCTATCATGGCGTTGCTCATCCAGTAAAATCACCGAATCTGGTAACTGCGCTTTCCAATCAGGTGCTTCACGCCCTGGCATTTGTACGCTAAACCACTGTGTCGTAACTGCATGGCGATCTTTCATGCCTGCATAGCTCACGTCTCTTCGTGGCACATCGGCAATCTTTGCTAATTGATCTCCAACCCAGTCGGTATTCTCGCCTATTTTCTTAATATGCAACCAAACATGTTCACCTTTGCCAGAGGGTGTGAATTGCTGGATTTCATCCACCTGAAAATCTTCAGGACACGACCTAATGACACCTGATAAGGCACTATTAGCATTTACTTTTTCAAAGATATTATAAAACTCAGTCATAGGGCAGGAGTATGCTGGTTTTTAGCACCTAATCTCAAGTCACCCCCCCATTATTTCGATGATTTGTACGTATAAAAGCCCTTTTAAAAACACAAATCATCGAAATAATGGGGGGGTGACTCATAAAAATAGGGCTTATTTTGCCTTTTTAGAGATATTTTTCTATTTTTTGCCACTTTTCATCACCCACAAGCTTAATTACACGTGATTTCATGCCTCTCCAACCTTGCAAACCACCGCTATGAATCATTGTTATGCTAGTTCCTGCCTTGAATTCACCTGATTCAATCTGTTGCATTAACCTCATACACATTTTACTGGTGTAAATCGGGTCTAATAAGATTCCTGTTTGCTCTAGCCAGTCAAAAATAAAATCCAACAAAGTTTCATCAAACTTCGCATAGCCTCCAAAAGCTGCCGATTGAATTTTTAGATTATTGGAACACCTATCTTCAGCATCAATGAAGGCTTCAACACGCTCCTGCAAACTATCATCACGTAAAACAGCATAGCCAATGACTGTTTGTTTTTTTGATGCACCACATACCAGCCCTGCAACAGTTGCGCCTGTTCCACAAGCAACAGTGATAACATCGTGTTGCTGTATTTTATTGATTTCTTTTGCGAGTTGAACACAGCCTTTAATAGCGTACTGACTACTCCCGCCTTCTGGAATAATCATAGCGTTTGGATAACGCCGTTGTAGTACTTGCAAATAATCCTCATCTTCACGGCGTTTGTAATCTTGTCGAGATACAAACTCTAGGTGCATCCCAGCTTTTTCAACATCTTGTAGGGTTGGATTATTACGGTACACCTCTTCACCACGAATAATGCCAATGCTTTTTAATTTGTATTTTTTAGCCATCAAAGCAAGCGCATGAATATGGTTTGAAAACGCGCCACCAAAACTCAATAGCTCGCTATAACCATTAACTTTTGCAAACGCTATATTGGGCATTAGCTTATAAATTTTATTACCACTAGCTAAAGGGTGAATCAAATCTGCTCGTGTCATAGACAGCGAGATACCAGATTTACCAAGCAAGCTATGTTGAACTTTTTGAATAAGCAGTGTCATATCAAGCGAGAACCAAATAAAAACAATATAATGGAGTTTAAATTGCAAAGGATAACAAAATAAGGTATTTATCTACTGCTAAACAACAATATATCCAAATATATTTATTAACTACTAGTTAGGAGCAAACCATGACAAAAACCACTTTGATTAAATCATCATTAATCTCAATCGTATTAGCCACCTCTACCGTAACATTTGCTGATGGTGCAGCAACCTACAAAGATGCTTGCGCAGTTTGCCATACTGCGGGTCTTGCTGGGGCACCAAAATTAGGTGATAAAGCAGCATGGGCTCCTCGTATTGCAGAAGGTATGGACGCAGTTTATGCTATCGCCTTAAAGGGTAAAGGTGCAATGCCAGCAAAAGGTGGCAGATCTGATCTCTCTGATGATGATATAAAGGCCGTGGTTGATTACATGGTTGCTCAAGCAAAATAACATTATCAAAAAATGTAACATCTAAGGCAGTCATTTAGACTGCCTTTTTTGTGCTTATTTAGCCAATTTTTGTATCCCAAAAGGTCACTATCCAGTCACCTGCAAATCCTGTAAAGTCCCCGCTTTATTTTTTAAAATTCTAGTTAAACCAAATACAAAGGAAACCACTATGGCACGTCTACCTGACTTTATTTCTCCTTCAATTCTTTCTGCTGATTTCGCTAGTTTAGGGCGTGAAGTTGATAATGTACTTAAATCAGGCGCTGATGTTGTGCATTTTGACGTAATGGATAATCATTACGTACCAAACCTAACCATTGGCCCCCTAGTTTGTGATGCACTACGCAAACATGGCGTTACCGCTGAGATTGATGTTCACTTAATGGTACAACCTGTTGATCAACTTATTACTGATTTTGCAAAAGCGGGCGCGACTTACGTTACATTCCACCCTGAGGCTTCAAAGCACGTTGACCGTTCACTTCAGTTAACACGTGATCTTGGTTGTAAATCTGGCTTAGTCTTTAATCCTGCAACATCATTAAATGAACTTGAATATGTAATGGATAAAGTTGATTTGATAATGTTGATGTCAGTTAACCCTGGCTTTGGCGGTCAAAGCTTTATCCCATCTACGCTTACTAAGTTAAAGCAAGTACGTAAGATGATTGATGATTCTGGTTTTGATATTCGCCTAGAAGTTGATGGTGGCGTTAAAGCGAATAACATCCGCGAGATCAAAGAAGCGGGTGCAGATATGTTTGTAGCGGGTTCTGCAATCTTTGGCGCTAATAACCAAGATGACCCCAACCACTACGATTCAATTATCACAGAATTCCGTTCTGAATTAGCTAAAGCTAACGTATAACTCGTACAAATCAACGAAAAAAAGGGGGGGTGGGTTATAAATAATATAACCACCCCCCTTGTTTTTCGATGTTTTGTACGAAATTTATAATAACTTTTACTGATTTTCATCAATAAAAAATGCTTAGAGCTTAAAAATGACTAATAAAACATTCACCCCAGAACTTATTATGATTGATGTCGATGGAACACTTGTCGATTCTGTTCCAGACCTATCATGGTGCTTAGATGAAACACTAAAACAAGTTGGCTTGCCTCCTCGCGGTGAAGCGGCGGCACGTGAATGGGTTGGTAATGGTGTTATTCGTATTGTTGAACGCGGTATTGCGAATGATCTTGATGCTCCACACGATGCTGAAATATTTGAAAAAGCGATGCCAATCTTCCGTGAGCTTTATGCAGAAAATACCTCAAAACGAAGCAAGCTTTACGAAGGTGTTCGTGAAGGCATGGATTATTTGCAAACGCTCGGTATCAAAATCGGTTGTATCACAAATAAAGACGCAGAGTTTACTCACCCTATTCTGAAAGATTTAGGCTTATGGAGTGACTTTGAAATTGTTATCAGTGGCGACACATTAGCAAAGAAAAAACCTGACCCTCTACCGTTACTACATGGTGCAAAAGAGCTAGGCGTCGACCCTAAAAACTCACTGATGTTAGGCGATTCAACCTCAGATGTTAAAGCAGCTCGCGCGGCAGGCTTTGATATTATTTGTATGTCTTACGGTTATAATCATGGCGTTGATATTCGTGAGTCTAACCCTGATGCTGTGATTGATTCGTTTGTTGAGTTGAAGGATATGATTAAGGCTGGTTGATAGCAGATTAATAATATGACAAAAGAAACTTGCCCCTGCCAATCACAACTTCCTTACGAGCAATGTTGTGGGCAGTATCATAAATCAGGTGGGCACGCACCTACTGCTGAGGCTTTAATGCGTTCTCGTTATACGGCTTATGCAATGGGGGAAGCGCAGTATTTGTTTCGTACATGGCACGCCAATACACGCCCTACATTACAAAGCCTCAAGGCATCTGGCCCACAGACTTTAATTAGTTTAAAAATCATCTCAACCCAAGCTGGTGGGGAGAATGACCAAAAAGGTATGGTTGAGTTTATTTCTAGTCGATTCAGTCCTTCACTTATGGGCGAAATTGAACAACACAAAGAAAAAAGCTTATTTACCCGAGTTAAAGGCAATTGGGTTTATATTGATGCTATTTAGTTTACGGTTTAACGTATTACTCAATACTTGCCGATCAGCACTAAGCACGTTAATATCAACCTATGAATAATCTGTTTAATACTACTTGGCTTTGGATATAGCGTCTTTTGAAAAAAAGACAGTCGTATTCTTTGGCTACTTCCTTTTGCTCAAAATTTATCTAAGTAGCACCAAAAAAAGTTAAACAGGTTACACCATGACAAATTCTAGCTCTCTCACTAAATCTCAATTTGAATCCTATCTCGCTGAAGGCTACGACCGTGTTCCTTTGGTCCGCGAAGTCCTTGCCGATTTAGATACTCCACTTAGTACCTATCTCAAACTTGCTAATGGCCCATACTCTTATCTCTTTGAATCTGTTCAAGGCGGTGAAAAATGGGGGCGTTATTCGATGATTGGCTTGCCTGCGCGCACCATTATCAAAGTCACTGGCAATGAGGTCGAGGTTTCTACAGATTACAAAATAGAATTAACCGAAACTGTTGAAGACCCATTAACATGGATAGAAAATTATAAAGAGAAAATAAAAGTCCCTGAAATTGAAGGAATGCCCCGCTTTAATGGTGGTTTGGTTGGTTATTTTGGCTATGAAACAATTCGCTATATTGAGCCTAAACTAGCTAATGTAGAGGCTACAAACAAACCAGACCCACTACAAACCCCTGATATTTTGCTAATGCTGTCAGAAGAAGTTGTCGTGTTTGATACACTCAACGGCATTCTTTCTATTATCGTTCATGCCAAAAAAGGTGAATATGAAGTTGCTCAAGAGCGTTTGGATTATTTAACCAAACAATTGCGCGAACCTTTAAGCCTTTACCAACCCGTAAAATCACCCCAAGTTATCAACGAGGACGACTTTGTGTCTGGCTTTACTGAAGAAGGTTTCAAAGCCGCCGTAGAAACTGCACGCGAGTACATCAAAGCGGGCGATATTATGCAGGTCGTATTATCTCAACGCTTGAGTGTGCCATTTAAAGCACCACCTTTGGATTTATACCGATCATTACGTTCACTTAATCCATCACCTTATATGCACTTTATGAACTTGGATACCTTTCATATTGTTGGTTCATCACCAGAAATATTAGTGCGTTTAGACGGCCCTTCTAATGACAAAGAAATTACTGTAAGACCCATCGCAGGTACGCGTAAACGCGGTCACAATAAAGCCAAAGATTTAGCGATGGAAAAAGAGCTTTTAAACGATCCTAAAGAGTTAGCCGAGCACTTAATGTTGATTGATTTAGGGCGTAACGATGCGGGTCGTGTCAGCAAAATTGGTACAGTAAAACTCACCGACAAAATGACAATAGAACGCTATTCACACGTTATGCATATCGTCTCTAATGTTATCGGTAAACTTCTGCCTAATATGAGTGCGATGGATGTGATTCGTGCAACCTTTCCTGCAGGTACAGTGAGCGGTGCACCTAAAATTCGCGCGATGGAGATCATCGACGAGCTAGAGCCTGTCAAACGCGGCATTTACTCTGGCGCAATTGGTTATCTTGCGTGGAATGGCAATATGGATACTGCTATCGCTATTCGAACAGCCGTTATTAAAGATGATATTTTGCACATTCAAGCGGGTGCTGGTGTGGTGTATGATTCTAAAGCAGAATTAGAATGGAAAGAAACCATGAATAAAGCCCGCGCCATCTTTAAAGCCGTAAGCCAAGCCGCAGCAGGCTTGGATGGAGCACACCGATGATATTGATGATAGATAATTATGATTCTTTCACTTATAACCTCGTGCAATATTTAGGCGAGTTAGGTGCTGATGTTGTGGTTGAGCGCAACGATCAAATCACATTAAAAGAAATCGAAGAATTAGCCCCAGAACGTATTATGCTTTCACCAGGGCCTTGTACACCTGCCGAAGCGGGTATTTCACTGGATGTGATTAAGCACTTTCAAAGTAAGCTCCCTATTTTTGGCGTATGTTTAGGTCATCAATCTATAGGGCAAGCTTTTGGTGGCGATATTGTTCGAGCAGATGAAATAATGCATGGAAAAACATCTACCATGCACCACAACGATATTGGCATCTTCAAAAATATCCCCAACCCTTTTGAGGCCACTCGCTATCATTCATTAGTGATTGATCAAAACACCCTACCCGACTGCTTAGAAGTGACCGCTTGGACAGAAACTGATAGTGGTGAGGTAGATGAAATTATGGGCGTGCGCCATAAAACATTGGCCATTGAAGGTGTACAGTTTCATCCAGAATCTATCCTCAGTGAACATGGTCACGATATGCTGAAAAACTTTTTAACGATGAAACAGGATTAATAAATACAATGGAAAATGCCAACCTTGGAAAGCGTATTCTAGCAATTGTTTATGATGTATTAATTTTATTTTTTATTATCATCGTTACCACATTCATTCTCCAGCAAATTATCATTCAATTAGGACTAGCTACGCTCGAGCAAGTAAAAATTAGTGCCGAAGAAACAATCACAGTGATCCCTGCCGATAGTATTGTTACCTTACTACTCAAAAATATTTGGGTAGTGATTAGCTTTTTTTACTTTGGATATTATTGGACAAAGCGCGGACAAACTCTTGGCATGAGACCTTGGAAGATAAAAGCTGTCACCAATGATGGTAATTTAATGACATGGGGGCATGCGCTTAAACGCTATGTTTTTGCACTATTGGGTTTGGGGCTGATTTGGATGATAATAGATAAAGAGCACCTCCCTCTTCAAGACCGCATGAGCAAGACTAAACTGACCAAAGTTTTATAATAGGCTTAAAAAGTGACTGACCCTGTAAATACACCATCACAGACTAATCTTACACCACAGCATTGGGGGTTTTGGGGGACAATTGGATTTGGTTTTATAGTTTTCACAATATTTGGGATTTTACAATCAGTTATCCTCATTGGCTATGGCATTTACCGAGAAGGAATGGACTTTAGCAGTGGAACACTTGATGATTCAGAGTTTAAAACCATTATTGAGAAGTTTGCCTACGATGGTGATTTAATCAGTATTGCAGAAATCCCCTCTGCAATTGTTGGTGTAGGACTTATCATTCTATTTGCATCAATGAAAAGACCTTTTCCGATAAAAGACTATTTACAACTACGATTACCTGAGTCACCCATCAAAGCCCTGCTGAAATGGATTGGCATTATGCTATTGGTTTTTATCGCTATGGAGGGAGTAAACATCTTCTTAGAGCGCGAAGATCCAGAATTCATGACAAAAGTTTACAGCAGTGCTGACAATAAATTGATGCTTTGGATTGCCGTGGGTGTTGCAGCGCCTTTCTTCGAAGAGCTTTTATTCAGAGGCTTTTTATTAGAAGGATTACGCAATTCACGCATTGGCGTGGTTGGCGCGATACTTTTAACCTCATCCAGCTGGGCAATTATTCATATGCAATATGGCTGGTTTGAAATTATCAGTATCTTTTTTATTGGGATAATATTGGCAATCGCCCAGTTAAAAACAAAGTCACTTTATATACCTATTGCAATGCATATGTTTATGAATTTAACAGCGAGCTTTATGATGGAAATTAGCAGTTAACCGTGAATTAAAAAGACTCTAGTTTCATACTTTTATTGGCTTTTTGTTGAATGAAGTGATTCCAATCACCGAAATCTGCCTCCCATAATCTGTTAAAGCTTCATGTGTATTTCGGCGATAGCTAAAAAACTCATCGCTAAGTTGGTATGTATCTAAACCAATATCTTCAGCAGTAATTTCACTCTGCTTGCATTGCTCTAACAAGTAAGATGGTAAATCAAAATAGAATTTACCTTGGTCTTCTTGTAGAAATTGATCAGAAGAAATACCACTAAGTACATTGAGCTTATCAATAAAATCTTGTTGCACCTCATAAGAGACTTGATGAATCGTTGGACCAATACAGGCACTAATTTCTTCTCGTTTTGCACCTAACACACACATATTTTCTACAACTGTCTCAACAATACCTGTAACTGCACCCTTCCAACCTGCATGTGCTGCACCTACTACTGAACCATCAGCATTTGAGAATAATACCGGTGTACAATCTGCCCCCAATACACTTAAAAATACGCCTCGCTCATTCGTCACCATAGCATCACCTTTACGAAAATCATCATTCGGCATTGCTTTATTTATGGCGTAAACCTTGGTGCTGTGCATTTGGTGCAAACCATAAAGTTTAGCGTCTTCTGCACCTAAGGCTTCCATCACACGGCGTCTATTTTCTAACACATTCTCTAATTTATCATCAGAGCCTGGGCTACAATTTAGTGATTCATAAACACCTGTAGATACACCGCCATTTTTCGTAAAAAAACCGTGTTGAATATTTGAAATGGCTTTTAAGTGATTACTCTGTTTAAAGTCTAATTTCATTCTAGTATGCAAAAGCCTCATAAAAAGCCTGTAATAGTCGTAATTTTGGATCGGAGCTTCTTTGAACTATACCATCCCAAACGGTAATATTACCCCCTTTGCAGAACTCTATACTTAATAATTTTTTGTTTGACTCACTATATATTCGATACTAGGCTCTAGATAATTCTAGCCACTATAAGTAAATATGAATACCACACAGCATAAGTCTCTCGCTATAAAAGCTGCTATTAATCAAGGTTTACTAAATGAAGATAAGCCACTTATTGCTTTAATGAATATTCATGGCTTACAGAAATCTGTCAATGATTTAACAGAAGCTTTTCCTGATCATTTCAAACATTGTTTTGCCGTGAAAGCTAACCCCTATTTAAAGTTTCTTGAAGTACTGAAAAATGCAGGTATGGGAGCAGAAGTTGCCAGCAGTACAGAGCTGGAAATTTCACTTAATGCAGGTTTTATCGTTGAAAATATGGTGTTTGATACCCCTGTAAAAACACATCAAGAAATTGATCGAGCACTAAGTTTAGGTATCGCTTTTAATATTGATAATTTTCAAGAGTTAGAACGAGTTAGTGATTGGCTTAAAATAAATACAACCACATCAAGTATTGGTTTTCGTATTAACCCTCAAATTGGCGCTGGTGCTGTAGAAAGTACTAGTACAGCAACCATGACATCAAAATTTGGCATTGGACTTAACGATAGTGGAAATCGAGAAAAAGTCATAAATGCCTGTAGAAAATATTCATGGATAGATTGCATACACGTTCATGTTGGTTCTGTTGCTTGCCCACTTTCTTTAATAGCAAAAGGGATAAGGGCTGCAACTAATCTTGCCGAAGAAATCAATGAAAACTTAAATAAGCGACAAATCACCAAACTAAATATTGGTGGTGGATTACCTGTTGATTTCACCCAAGATGAGGACAACCCTAGTTTTAAGGAATATGCTGAGTTTTTACGGGATAAAATTCCTGAGCTATTTGGTGGAATGTATCATGTTACCACCGAGTTTGGCCGCGCCATCTCCGCCAAAAATGCCATAACTATTGGGCGAGTAGAATACACCAAAGAAACGGGAGGAAGATCCATTGCCTTAACGCACATTGGTGTGCAAACACTTGTGCGAACAGTTTATGAACCTGACTATTGGAAACGACGTATCAGTGCCTATTCATCCCAAGGCATCCTCAAAATTGATGATGAAATTGTACAAGATATTGCGGGGCCTGCATGCTTTTCTGGTGATCTCATCGCTAAAGAAAGGTTAATGCCTAGGCTACAGGCTAACGACTATATTATGGTTCACGATACTGGGGCTTATCATTTTTCTAACCATTATCAATACAACGCCTTGCCGCGATTACCCGTTTATGGATACACTATTGATAAAGATAATAAAGTCAGCTTTGAAATAATTAGCCAAGGACAATCCACACAAGATGTAATTAATGACTATAGTTAAGCTTATTATTAATAGCATTTATTAATGCCACAATAAAAACTGATTTATAAATATGAAACTAAACGACCCTACTCTTTTTCGCCAACAAGCATTTCTCAACGGCCAATGGATTGACTCTCAGGATGGTACAACTTTTGATGTCACAAATCCCGCGACAACAGAAGTAATAGGAAAAGTCCCAAATATGGGGGCAGACGAAACAAGACAAGCTATTGAAGGGGCAAATTCTGCTTGGCCAGAGTGGCGAGCTAAAACAGCCTTAGAGCGATCAGTGATTCTTAAAAAATGGCATGCATTGATTGAAGAAAATCAGGAGGATCTTGCCTCTATTATGACCTTAGAACAGGGTAAATCTATTACCGAAGCTCGTGGTGAAATTGGCTATGCCAACTCATTTATTGAATGGTTTGCAGAAGAAGGCAAACGTATCTATGGCGATACGATTCCGAGTAAAAGTGCTGATCAACGTATTATAGTTAGTCGAGAACCCATTGGGATTTGTACTGCTATTACACCCTGGAATTTTCCCTGCGCCATGATTACTCGTAAGGCTGCTCCGGCACTAGCCGTAGGTTGCCCAATGATTGTAAAACCAGCTGAAGCCACTCCCTTCTCTGCTTTAGCACTTGCTGTCTTGGCAGAACGCGCAGGAATCCCTAAAGGAATTTTTAGCGTTATTACTGGGGATGCAAAAGAAATTGGCAAAGAAATGACATCAAACCCCATTGTACGAAAACTGACTTTTACTGGCTCTACAGCCGTTGGGAAGTTATTGATGCAACAATGTGCAGGAACGCTTAAGAAAGTGTCCCTAGAGCTTGGTGGCAATGCTCCATTCATTGTGTTTGGAGATGCTGATCTTGATAAGGCTGTCGATGGTTTAATGATTTCTAAATATCGTAACAGTGGACAAACCTGTGTATGTACCAACCGTACCTTAGTACATGAAAGTGTTTATGAAGAATTTTCTAAGAAACTGGCCTTAAAAGTAGCAGATTTAAAAGTGGGAGATGGCTTTGATGCTGATACCAATCAAGGCCCTTTGATTAATATGAAGGCCGTTGAAAAAGTCGAAGAACATATCAACGATGCTGTTTCAAAAGGCGCTAAAGTGCTACTTGGTGGAAAGCGCCACAAATTGGGTAAAACTTTTTTCGAGCCAACCCTCTTAACCAATGTAACAACCGATATGCATATTACTTATGAAGAAACTTTCGGCCCTGTTGCTCCACTGTTTAGCTTTAAAACTGAAGAACAAGCCATTCAAATGGCAAATGATACAGAGTTTGGATTAGCAGCCTATTTCTATACCAACGATATGAGTCGAATCTGGCGAGTTTCTGAAGCCTTAGAGTACGGCATGGTAGGTGTTAACGCTGGCTTGATATCAACAGAAGTTGCTCCTTTTGGAGGTGTTAAAGAGTCAGGAATTGGGCGTGAAGGCTCCAAATATGGGGTGAATGAATACCTTGAAATGAAATATATATGTATGGGGGGAATTTCAAATATCTAATAATAATGATTCTAACAAAACCTTATTAGCCCGTAGAACTCGTATCTGACGATGGTTTATATACTTCTACCTTGTGGTGTGCATGGAAACGTTATACGTTTTTTAATCCCTCTAACGATCAAAGAAGAAGAAGAATTATTTGATAAAGGCTTAGATATACTCAACAAGTTCTAATAAAGCTCTCATCTACTTCCAATCAAAATTAAATTAAATTTGACATTAGAATATAAGAATATTATTATATTCACATATTCAGTCGCAAGATTGAATATCCTCCATCCTCCTTTGGTGGTATTTTTGCAGCTCAATTGAGCTGCATTTTTTTTGCCTGCTCATTCTATATTCTATAATATAAATCAGGCTTTCTAAAAACCTCTTCATGGCGCTAACTAAAGTTGAAGCGAGCTAATTCGTTTAAATATATTAACACTGCAATATGTTTATTTTTATTATGAGCTATCCATCATTTTATTTTTAGTTTATTTTGTAGCTTCTCTAATAAATTAATATTGATGTAACCATCACCAGCAAAGCCATTTTCTAATTGCCACGTTCTTGCAGCTTCGCGTGTTTTAGAACCTACTTTGCCATCTACTACGCCTGAATTATGATTAAAGTTATTCAATAATTTTTGGATTTCTTTTACTTGTTCGCTACTCAAAGCCTCATCATCCCTTGGCCAAGCGATTCGAATACTTTCACCACCTGCCAACAATCGACTTAATTGAGCAACTGCTAGGGTATAACTCAAAGAATTATTATATCTTTTAATTACGTGAAAATTATGAGTAACAAGAAAAGCAGGGCCAAAACGTCCAGCAGGAATAAAAATACTAGCTAAGCGTTGAGGTTGATTGAAAGACTTCCCACTCGCATTTTTAATACCTATATAACGCCATTGTACAAAACGTAATTCATAGGCAGTAGTATTCAACTTCCAATCAAAATTCTGAGGTAAATTAACCTCCACACCCCAGCCCTCAAGCTCGCGCCATCCTGATTCCTTCAAGAAATTAGCGATAGAGGCAAACACATCTGCCTCAGTTTCCCAAATATTCATTTCTCCATCGTTATTATAATCTACCGCATACTTTTGATAAGATGAAGGCATAAACTGTGGTTGCCCCATCGCACCTGCCCACGAGCCAATCAAACTTCCTGCCTTTACTTTATTATTTTGAATTATCTGTAAAGCAGATAGTAGCTCTTCTTTTGCAAATTTCTCACGTTTCTCAGAACGAGCCTGAAATGCCAAAGTTGCTAATGAACGGATGACATTTTTACTTCCATAGTTGCGACCAAAGTCGCTTTCCATTGCCCAGATAGCAACTATAATTTCACGCTGTACGCCATAATTCTTCTCAATTTCATCAAATAATAAAGTATATTTTAATAAAAGAGCTTGTCCTTTTCTCAGACGATTTACAGAAGTAGCACTATCTATGTAATCCCAGATATTACGGGTGAATTCTGGCTGATTAGTATCTAGTTTGATAACAGCAGGGTCTGGAGTAATATTATGAAAAGCTTGATCAAAAACCATAGAGGTAATCCCTTTAAAAATTGCCTCATGTTTAAAGGTTTTTTTCCATTGTTCGAAACTAAGGTTACCAGTATTGGAGAGAACACCAGCCTGTATCGTTAAAGAATAAAATACTAAAACAATGATACTTACAGACTGACAGAAAAATATTTTAACGGTAGCTCTCCATATTTTTATCTTTATTCCCTATTATACTGTAATTTAAGTAATATTAATCTTGCTGCTTCTTGATACAGACTTCTTCTAATCTTACTTTCTTCTTCAGCTTTACCTAATGCAAAATCATTATCGTAGATGAAAACACGATCAAGATTTATACGATATTTTTGTTTTGTTATTATTTTGCTATTAGAAGATGATATGAGGTAATCAAACTTGAGGGAAAGTAAAAACTCTCGTGCTTTACGTTCGCTGGTATAAGCGATGACTCGCTTTCCCTCACGAAAATTACTAACAATTATTTTGGTCAATGATTTTTCTACTAATATCCCACCAGATTCTTCTAGTTCTTCCCCAAAAACTTCCACAAATTCATGCTCATAAGCAATATTCTCAAATTGAATACGTTGGAAATTTATAGGTAAGTTAAGCTCTTTTCTAAGGTGAAACCCATTACCACTACAACTTTGTAGCAATAATAACATCAATAAACCAGTAGTGAGATATAACGCTTTCATTCGTGCATTATTCTAGGTATTTAAACTCAAGTCCAATCATTCGTAAGCATCATTTCAGTTTGCAACAATATTAACTAGTCGCCCTTTAACTACTATCACCTTACGTACTGTTGCATCTTCAAGAAAGCGTTTTACATTTTCATTTTCCATTGCTAACGCTTCTACCTTTGCATCATCTGCATCAACATCGACATCAACCTTGCCACGTAATTTACCATTGAGTTGGATCATCATTTGAATTTTTGATTGCTCTAAAGCGCTCTCATCAGTTTCTGGCCAAAGCTCATCCATCACCGTACCCTTATTACCTAAACTTTCCCATAACTGCTGTGCTACGTGAGGCATGATGGGCGATAACATTAAAACGATTTTTTCTAATGCTTCATGACGTACAGCTTGTGACTGCTCGCTATTATCTTTGAATTTAGAAAGATCATTGATCAACTCCATATTCGCCGCGATTGCCGTATTAAAGGTATAGCGACGCGACATATCATCCGTCACTTTCTTTAAAGTTGTATAAACTTTTCGACGTATTTCTTGTTGCTCATCGTTCAATTCATCCAAATCAATTTCTTTATTCGAATTAGTCTCAAGATGTACAAAAACCTGTCGCCATAAACGCTTAATAAAACGGTTTGCACCTTCAACACCCGAATCAGACCATTCCATGCTTTGATCTGGTGGTGCGGCAAACATTGAGAATACGCGCAGTGTATCAGCACCGTATTTCTCGATTAGCTCAGCTGGATCAACACCGTTATTTTTTGATTTCGACATTTTACTCATGCCGTCAGTTTGTACTTCCCTGCCTTGATTATCAGTGATTTTTACAATCTTGCCTTTTTCATTTCGATCAACTGTTACGTCTTTTGGCGCTATCCATTCTTGTCCACCAGACTCACCTTCAATATAATAAGTATCTGCCAGTACCATACCTTGTGTTAATAAATTTGTGAAAGGTTCATCACATTCAATTAAGCCTTCATCACGCATCAATTTATTGAAGAATCGTGCATACAATAGATGTAGAACTGCATGTTCGATGCCGCCAACATATTGATCGACTGGCAACCAGTAATCTGCGCGCTCATCCAACATCGATTTATCATTATCTGGTCCAGTAAAACGAGCGTAATACCATGATGATTCGAAGAAGGTATCAAAGGTATCTGTTTCACGAGTTGCTGCTTTGCCACATGTTGGGCATGACGTTTCATAAAACTCTGGCATCTTCTTTATTGGTGAAGAACCAGACTCATCAAAAACAATATCCGTTGGTAATTCAATAGGTAAATCTTCATCAGGTACGGCTACCGCACCACAATCATCACAATAGATAATCGGAATTGGGCATCCCCAATAACGCTGACGTGAAACACCCCAATCTCGTAAACGATAATTAATCGTCTTACGTCCTTTCTTAGTTTTTTGTAAAAACTCCGCAATGCTATCAAGTGCTTCTTCTGAACTTAGCTCTGTAAAATCACCTGAATCAATTAGCACACCTTTTTCAGTAAATGCGCCCTCTTTCATATCAATATTATTAGCAACTGACTCACATGTTGAAGTAATCACTTGTTTTATAGGTAAACCGTAAGCGTTTGCAAAGTCCCAGTCACGTTCATCATGCGCTGGCACGGCCATAACAGCACCAGAGCCGTAGCTCATCAATACAAAATTAGCGACCCAAATTGGTATGCTTTCGCCCGTGATTGGGTGAATGGCTGATATTCCTGTAGCAAAACCTTTTTTCTCCATCGTTGCCATTTCGGCTTCGGTGGCTTTCATATTTTTACATTCTTCAATGAAGCTTGTTAGTTCAGGGTTTTCTACTGCAGCACGTGTCGCTAAGGGATGCTGTGGCGCTACAGCCAGATAACTCACACCCATTAATGTATCTGGACGAGTTGTGAATACACTTAATGTTTCTTCACTATTTTCTAAACCAAATTCTAGCTCCACACCCTCTGATCGCCCTATCCAGTTTTCCTGCATGGTACGAACTTGTTGTGGCCAGTTCTCTAGCTTACGAACATCTTCTAACAATTCATCAGCATAAGCGGTAATCTTTAAAAACCATTGATCAATTTCACGCTGTTCAACTATAGCGCCTGAGCGCCAACCGCGACCATCAACGACTTGCTCATTTGCCAAGACTGTATTATCAATAGGGTCCCAATTTACTGTCGCTTTTTTGCGGTAAACCAAACCTTTTTTAAAGAGCCTAAGAAAGAACCATTGCTCCCAACGATAGTAATCAGGCTTACAGGTTGCAAGCTCACGAGACCAATCGTAGGCAAAACCCATCGTTTTGAGTTGCGCACCCATCTCTGCAACATTTGAATCCGTCCACTGTGCAGGAGGTACATTATTCTTGATGGCTGCATTTTCTGCGGGCAAACCAAATGCATCCCATCCCATGGGTTGTAATACATTTTTACCTTGCATACGTTGAAAACGTGAAATTACATCACCAATAGTGTAATTACGCACATGACCCATGTGGAGTTTGCCACTTGGATACGGAAACATCGATAGACAATAGTATTTTTCTTTATCAGGGTCTTCGGTGACCTCAAATGATTTATTGTCTTCCCACATCTTTTGAACTGCGGGTTCGATAACTTTATGGCTGTAATGATCTTGCATACGATTATTCACAGTATTTTTTCTCGCTTTTTATTACGAGAATACTGCAACATTGTTTGGGGAGTGAGAGGATACCGAGGATTTTATGAAGTCGCTACTTTTTCAGGCAGATACTTTATAAAATTATTCTATATCCCAGGGGTATATTAATGAATGGTTATATACTAAACTACGCGCCTTTAAAAATTTTGAGAACCTACCATGCAAAAATTAGGCACTACGCTTTCATCTTTTATTATTGATGAGCAACGCAAGCTTGGCAACAAAGCCAGCGGTGAATTCACTGGTCTTTTAAACGATATCACTATCGCATGTAAGGGTATTGCTAACCTTGTAAACATGGGTGATCTTGCTGATGTGCTTGGTGCTACTGAGAGTGAAAACTCTATGGGCGACGTACAAAAGAAGATGGATTTGATTGCAAATGACCTTTTTATTGATGCTCTAGAAAATAATGGTCACTGTGCTGGTATGGCATCTGAAGAGTTAGATGAAGTTCTAACACTCCCTGACGGTAAGCCTCGCGGGCATTACTTAGTAACATTTGATCCATTAGACGGTTCGTCAAATATGGATATTAATATGGATGTTGGCGCGATATTCTCAATATTAAAAGCACCAATAGGCAAAGAAAACCCAACAGCAGAAGATTTTGCAAAGCCAGGTACTGAACAAGTTGCCGCAGGTTACTGTTTATACGGCCCTTCAAGCATGATGGTTTTGACAACGGGTTCTGGCGTTAATGGTTTCACTCTTTGTACTTCAATCGGTGAATTCATCCTTACACACCCTGATATGATGATTCCTGAAGATACAGCTGAATTTGCAATCAATGCATCTAACCAGCGTTTTTGGGAAAAGCCTGTTCAAGATTACATCGCTGATTGTATCCAAGGTGAAGAAGGCAAACTAGGCAAGCGTTACAATATGCGTTGGGTTGCGGCAATGGTTGGCGAGATTCACCGTATTTTGTGTCGTGGTGGTGTTTTCTTATACCCAATTGATGAGCGTAACCGTGAAGTGGGCGGAAAACTTCGTTTATTATACGAAGGTAACCCAATGGCGATGATTGTTGAGCAAGCAGGTGGAGCGGCAGATACTGGCTACGGACGTATTATGGAAGTTCAGCCAAACGGCGACCCTCACCAACGTGTACCTGTAATTATGGGTTCTAAGAATGAAGTAAATAAAATTCTTGAGTACCATAAGAACGCATAGTCGTTTTTACATACTCATAATTGAAAAAGGCGCAGATTAATCTGCGCCTTTTTTAGTGAGCTTACCATTTTGGGTTTTATAAAATGGATAACTCAATTATGTCGCCATTTTTTTGGCGATTGTAAGGTATTCTCCTTTCTTATGTTCACCAGAAATAACATTATAATAAACCACCACCCTTATATGGTCCCCTCCATTTTTGCAAAACAATATTCAACATATTTAGACAGGGATAGATTTGCTTCCTTATATTCGGCTTCTCGTTAGGATTACTATCCTGAGCCTTGATGAAGTCTGCACAGT
>Ga0256834_1000615_pt1 | contig 25366 bp, 24 predicted proteins | sample 4281140metaG_FD_190536 | JGI IMG/M metagenome (GOLD analysis project Ga0256834, IMG submission 190536) | Hydrothermal vent microbial communities from East Pacific Rise, Pacific Ocean - 4281-140 | ecosystem: Environmental > Aquatic > Marine > Hydrothermal vents | place: Pacific Ocean: East...
AGTTTTAAAAGATAACAATGGTGTTTCAAATTGGAACATTATTTATAATCAATTAGAAAAATATTACCCTAACATTAAAAACCCTAAAGATTGGAAAGCAGGAGTTAGAGGTGTTTTGTACAGAGATTTAAATAAGAATTTTAAAATGATTGAAGGCAGTTTAATTGCGTTAATTGATTTTAATGAAGAGTTTTTGGTTTTAGAAGAAGATATTAAAGATACTTCTAAATCAATTCAAACAAAAATTAGAATTGGTCAAGAAAAATTTAGAAAAAAACTACTAAAAGAGTTTGCTTTTTGTCCTATAACTTCTATAAACGAAAAAAGATTGTTAGTTGCAAGCCATATTAAGCCTTGGGCAGTTTCTAATAATTTTGAAAGATTAGATGTAAATAACGGTTTCATTTTCAGCTCTACAATTGATAAGTTATTTGATAGTGGTTTAATCTCTTTTAAAAACAATAGAAGAATTATAATTTCACCTACTTTATCTGAAAAAAACATTAGAAATATTGGTATAGAAAGAAACCGAAAGTATTATCAATTACCAATAGATAATCGTATAAACTATTTACATTTTCATAGAGAAAATATATTTATTGATAAAAATTAAAAGGTTTATTAAAACCATCCGATGAAGGTTTTAATATTTTGGTAAATAGTAATGATAATAAATTTTCACAAAAAGTTCGAAATTTAATTGCCCATAGAACTTTTGAACGCTATGGACATGCTGAATACAAAAGGACTAGAACAGGAAATAATATTCAGATAACTAATGAGTGCTGTACATTCGATTTTGAGGATTTTTATGGTGCAGAAGTTGGAAAAGTATTCATAGAAATTCACCACACAAAACCAATTTTTCAATATGAAGATTCTGACACAGAAAAGACAGTAGAAAATGCGTTAAAGAATTTAATACCTGCTTGTTCAAATTGTCATAGAATGGTGCATCGTAATTGGTCAAAACCACTTGAAATACAATATTTAATTGGGAGAATAGAACAAAATGGAATTTATAGATAGCAAAACATTATGCACATCAATTACTTGCACTTTAAAATCTCACTAACCATTGTGTGTAATGCGAAAAAACCTTAAAATCTCATCAATTAGAAGAATAAAACGAATGAACAAAACTCTAAATAAAAATCTAATTGAAACAAAAACGGAAGTTTATGATAAAGTTAATCTTCAAATTTCAAAAATGAATAATGAACTTGAAGGAACAGAGTATGATGCTTGTCAATTCGAACTAAACGGAATGAAAGTCATCAGTAGAAGTTCGAAAATTACACCAAAAAAAATTGGCCAATTTGTGACATTTTGGAAACGAAATAAAAAAGGAATAACGGAGCCTTTTAGTGAAATTGACCGAATTGATTTTTATGTGATAAATGTAAAAAAGGAAAACAACTTTGGGCAATTTGTATTCCCAAAGTCTGAATTAATTAATAAAGGAATTATAGCAACAGAAAAAAAAGACGGGAAAAGGGGATTTAGAATTTATCCAAAATGGGATAATGCCGAAAACAAACAAGCAAAAAAAATTCAAAAATGGCAACTGAATTATTTTTATGAAATTAATGAGAATACGGATTTAAAAAAAGTGAAAGAATTATATAACGGAATTTGAAATATAAAACACCACACACAACAAAGTGTAAAAACAACAAGGGTTTTTAGTGCTAAGTTCCAAATCCCGATATAGAAAACACGATTATAGCACACCCCCTTAGCACGCCTAGCAAATCCAAAAAATGCCTAACCACCACTACATTAAAAACAATTCAAAGAAGATGCAAAAAAAAGTCCATGCTATTAACCCTGCGGCATAAGTAAGATAACTTACAGGCTATAAAACCGTGTTTAGATTGAACAAAACAGTTAAAATCATGTTGGCATGCATATATTTTAAAGTTAAACTTTAAAATATATGGGTGAAAAAACGATATTTATCAAATAAAATACTTAAGCTGTTGGAAATGTTTTATTTACCTTGAGTCCAGACACCCACTACAAAAACAACTTTAAAGCCGAAGCATAGTTTTTAACCATGGTCTCAGAATAGTTATCAATTCTAGTCTGCTTGATAAATCTTGTAATTATTTCTTGCTTTTTCATTAAGTATGGTATATTTTACGTGGTATATGTAAAACAACATATCATATAAGTCGTAGTATATACAATTATGTATATTACGATGCTTTACCTGCAATTATCAAAAAAATGAACAACAGAATTTTAATAGTCTTATTTTTATGCTTGAATTTTTTGGCTTGTGCTCAAAAAGAAAAACAAGAACCGATTAATAAAAAGGAAGTTAAAGAAGACCTAAATGAAATTTTGACGGAAATAAAAGACAATTATATCTATCTAAATGAAAAAAATACTGATTTAAATTGTATCAAAGAAAAGTACACCAAAAAAATCGACTTCATTAAATCAGAAGAAGAAGTTGTTTTGTTTTTCGAGTACTTATTGGACGAATTTTACGATAGTCATATAACATTAAATACCAACCGAAAGTCATCATTTAGATTAAACTCACCTATTCACTCTAAAACTGAAAATGGAAAAACAATAATTATCAATGTTTGGCAAAATCAAATTGAGAACCTAACAGAGAATATTATTGGAGCGGAAATTTTAAAATTTAATGGAAAAGAGTTTGATAAAGTAATTGACCAATTCCCAACTGAATGTAGCAACAAAGATAATAAAACAGTAAGAGAGTGGATTGGAAATAAAATTCTTGCAGGAAGATACAATGAACCACGGAATTTAGAACTCAAACTTTTAAATGGAGAATTTATAGAGTTAAACCTTAACAGTCTTGTAATTAAAAAACATAATTCTTTACTATCATTTCATCAAACAGATGATAACATAGGAATAATTACAATCAATAATTCATTGGGAAACAATGCGCTAATAACTGAATTTGACAAAGCCTTAAATTCACTTGAAAACACAAAAGGCTTAATAATTGACCTTCGAAATACTGTTAGTGGAGGAAATTCGTATGTTGCTCGTGGAATAATGAGCAAATTTATAGATAAAGATTTACCTTATCAAAAACATCAAACCATTGATGAAAGTTGGGACAACCAACCCAAAGTTAAAAGAAGTTGGGTTGAATATGTAAGCCCAAGAGGAAAGCAATATAAAAAACCTGTTGTGATACTTGTTGGTAAATGGACAGGAAGTATGGGAGAAGGATTGGCAATTGGATTTGAAGGAATGAATAGAGCAGAAATAGTTGGTACAGAAATGGAACAATTAGCAGGTGCAATTTTTAATTTTGGGTTTAAGCACCAAAATTTTGGGTTTCAATTATCACAAGAAAAATTATATCATATAAACGGAACGCCACGAGAGAAATATATTCCAACAAATTATGCAAAACAAACTCAAATTATTGAAGATGAAATAATGAAAAAAGGAATAGAAAAAATAAAAAAAAGCAGGTAACAAAGAACTGTGTAAAAAACAATAAGGGTTTTAGTGCTTAACCTAAAGTTTAGTTCATTTTACGAAGTCCGCAAAATTTACAATTTTGCGTTAATATTTGGGAATCAAAATTGTAAATTTGGCTAATTGCTAAACTGAAAGTAAGAGCATTTAATTCCTTTACTGTTCTTATACAAACCGTTAATAAATCACTTCAATACAGGTAATTTATGCTAAATGTTAAAGGACTAATTATTTTTACCTAAATTCTTTAAAGTTATATAAACTTAATTCTGTTAATTTTAATATTTTTAATCACAAAAATATAATTAAACCCCAACTTTTATATCTGATCCGTTTTAAATCAAACGCATTACATTTTCTGTAATTCGATCACATCTACTAAATCCGAATTCAAAAATAGTTTTGTTTTCTGCAATTTTAAATAATTTTTCTTTTAATAATGTTTTCGCTCTATGAATACGAACTTTTACATTTGAAACCGAAATATCTAAACAGTCAGAAATTTCTTTAATACTCATTTCTTCTACTTCTTGTAAGATATAAACTGTTTTATATTTTGTTGTTAAACTATCAATGGTGTTTTCTAATAATTGTTTTGCTTCTTTTTGAATAATTCTTTTTTCTGGATTTAACTGATTGTTATCTGGCATTTCTAAAATAGTATTGCTATTAAAACTTTGTGATGAATCATGTAAATTAAACACTTTATTCTTTTCTTTTAATCGCGCTAAACTTTCATTAATACCAATGCGAATTAGCCAAGTTGCATAACTAGAAGCAAGTTGCATAACTAGAAGTATGTTTATTGATATAGTTTTTCAAACGCTTTTAAATGCGTGTTTTGCATAATATCTTCAATTTCAGCATAATCTTTTATGTAACTTCTAATAATACGATATAATTTTTGATTATTTCGCCTTAAAAGAATTTCAAATAATTCTTTTTCGCCAGAAAGAATACGATTAATAATGGTTTTTTCTGGTATTTTATGATTGTTGAAATCGTTTATTTTAATTACTTCCATATTGTTTTATTTTTCCTTTAGATAAGAATAAACCAAAATAGTTACAAAATTTTGTAACCTTTTTGAAACTCTCTTATCTAAAACTCGAAATTAATTTAAAAATATAAATAAAATAAATGTACAATTAGTAAAAACAGTTTTAAAATAAACTTTTGGTTTAGATATTGGCGTTTGAATTATTTCAGTTTTTTTATTTCCCTGACTTTTAAGACATAAACGAAAAAATAAATAGAACTAAAATGTATGTAGATAATCGTTTTTGTTGTTTGATAAAATAACATCACCAAACCTATTAGTATCCATTTTACCAAGATTAAATAAACCATATTCTAAGTCAAAATTATTTTTAATGTTTTCTTCATTTAATACAAATAATTCTTTTTCAATAAAATCTAATGAATCTAAATCCGACGATAGAATACCAATAGTAATGTTTTTTCTAAACTCATTAATTTGAAAACGAATTATTTGTACAATGCCTTCTTTTATTATTATACTTTTAAAAACACTTCTTTTTTTATTTTTTAAAGTATATTTTTTAAGAAGTTTTAGTTCCTTATTATAATGTTCTATATAGTAGTTTTTTGTATAACCGCTTAAACCTATTTTAGCGGTTTTTATTACTAATAAACCTCCTTTTCCATTATCTTCTGAAAACAATAAACTAGTGTTTCTAACTTTATCTCTATAAATTTCACTTTTTTTTATATCAATATTTATGTCTTGACTAAAAATATTAGTTACTATAAAAAATAATAGTATTGCTAGTTTTTTCATCTTTGTATTTTAAAAATTTATTCTTTATCTGTTTTTAAAGCAGCAAAAATTTTGGTTTCTAATTCATCCATAAGTTCTGGGTTGTCTGCTATTAAACCTTTAACAGCATCACGACCTTGACCTAATTTAGTTTCGCCATAACTAAACCACGAACCACTTTTTTTAACAATATTATGTTCTACCGCAAGATCTAAAATTTCACCAACTTTAGAAATTCCTTTACCGTACATAATATCAAATTCTGCTATCTGAAATGGTGGAGCAACTTTATTTTTAACCACTCTTACTTTAGTTAAATTACCAATAACTTTATCGCCATCTTTTATTTGTGTTCTTCTACGGATATCTAAACGTACCGATGCGTAAAATTTAAGTGCATTTCCACCAGTTGTAACTTCAGGGTTACCAAACATTACTCCAATTTTTTCACGTAATTGATTAATAAATATTACGGTACAGTTTGTTTTACTAATTGTACCTGTTAATTTACGTAAAGCTTGTGACATTAAACGTGCATGTAAACCCATTTTAGAATCGCCCATTTCGCCATCAATTTCTGATTTTGGCGTTAATGCAGCAACGGAATCTATAACTAAAATATCTATAGCACCAGAACTGATTAAATTATCGGCTATTTCTAAAGCTTGCTCGCCATAATCTGGTTGTGAGATTACTAAATTATCTATATCTACGCCTAAATTGGCTGCATAAAAACGGTCAAAAGCATGTTCTGCATCTATAAATGCTGCGATTCCGCCTGCTTTTTGTGCTTCGGCGATTGCATGAATTGCTAAGGTGGTTTTACCAGATGATTCTGGTCCATAAATTTCGATAACTCTTCCTCTAGGATATCCGCCAACGCCTAATGCTAAATCTAAACCTAATGATCCAGATGAAATTGCATCTATATCTACGTGAGCAACATCACCTAACTTCATTACAGCACCTTTACCGTAACTTTTATCTAATTTATCTAATGTAAGTTGTAATGCTTTTAACTTTGCTTCTTTTTCTTTGTCTGCTTTTGCCATAATATTCGTTTTTTGTAGTTTGCTAAATTAAGTATTTTTATTTTAAAGTATTTATCCCGAAGTATCGGGAATAAGTGCCTAAAGTTTTATGCTTTTTAATTAATAATACTGCAAATATAAAATGGTTTAGTGACAACAGTATGTCAGCTAGTTTTTTTGACGTGGATTTCACAGATTTTTCACAGATTTAAAATCTAAGTTAATGAACCTCATCTAGATAGTTGCTTAATTTAAAGTCTTTAAAATGTTCAAAAGATTTATTGCTGATTTTAAGCGTTTCTATTTTATCTAATCTAAATTCTCTAATTGCTTTTCTTAGAAGACAAAAAGCTATTAAAATCCAATCGTTTTCTGTAAAATATAAAGCTAGTGGTTTTATGTTTCGTTTGGTAAGTTCGTTTTTATATATGGAAATATAGGTAATATCTAATTCTAAAAAATCGGTTATTCCTGTTTGAATTTTAGATAAAAAATCACTTTTGGGATCTACTTTATATTTATTGTCTGCACTAATTCTTTCTGCTAATAATTCGATTTTTTCTTTTTGTTGATTTCTTAGAACTGCTTTTATTTTAATTAATGCGGAAGTGTAATTTTTAGATAAGGATTTTTCATTTTTCTGTTGAACAAGTTTATCTGCTGTTATTAATGCGTTTGCTTCATCTTCGGTAAACATAACTGGTGGCAAACGATAACCTTCTACAATAAAGTAACCAATACCATTTTCTGAACCAATAGGTACACCTGCTTCTTGTAAGGATTTTATATCTCTATAAACAGTTCTAAGACTAATTTCGAATCGGTCTGCAATTGTTTGAGCTGTCACAATTCGTTTTGATTGTAATTGAGTTAAAATTGCTGTTATTCGGTTTATTCGGTTCATTTTAAACGTTTTATAATCACTTTTTAATCATATAAATATGTGGAATATCATCTTCTAGATATTCAGTACCTTCTTGAATAAAACCTAAATTATTATAGAATTTTTTTAAATATGTTTGTGCAGAAATAGCAATTATAGTTTCGTTAAAATTATTATTAATAGCATTAATAGATACTTCCATTAATTGGTAACCATATTTATGTTTACGTTCTTTTTGAGTAACAACTACTCTACCAATACTAGCAAATTCAAAATAATCGTTTGGTTTAAAAATACGTGTATAAGCAATTATTTTATCGTTTTTATATCCTAAAATATGTAATGCTTTTTGATCTTTATTATCTACATCTTGATAAGGACAATTTTGTTCTACCACAAAAACTTCAGCACGTAAACGTAATACTTCGTATAATTCATCTTTTGTTAATTGATGATAGGATTTTGTTTTAAAAATAAGTGTATTCATTTTAAATCAAAATAATTTAAGAACAAGATATTTTAGCAACTCTTGTTTGATGTCTTCCGCCTTCAAACTCTGTATTTATAAATATTTTAACAAAACCTAATGCTTGTTGTAATGAAACAAATCTTGCTGGTATTGCTAAAATATTTGCATTATTATGTTGTCTTGCAAGAGTAACTAATTCATTATTCCAACATAAAGCAGCTCTAACATTCTGATGTTTATTTGCTGTCATTTGTGCACCATTACCAGAACCACAAATAATAATTCCTAAATCTGCTTTATTATTTTGTACTTCATAAGCTGCAAGATGAATTGTATCTGGATAATCCATACTATCTGAATCATCTGTACCAAAATTAACAACTTTATGATTTTGTTGCTCTAAATATTTAATAATTTCGAATTTATATTCGGTTCCTGCGTGATCGTTAGCTATGGCAATTTTCATAAAATGATTTATTGATTCTTAACAAAAATACTACTATTAACAATATAAAAATAGATTGTTAATACCATTTTATAAATATATAATTTTTAAAGAGTTATATAAAGTATGAATTGTTAATAGTTTTTTATTTAAAAAAGAAAAGAAAATTTTGATTTTAAAATTTATATTCTAATACAATATTAGTATTGATATTAATAAAAAATTTATCTATTTTTAAAGGTAGTTTATTAACATAAAAATAGATGCTTATTAAAGTTATTAATAAAATAGTTATTAATAAATATGGTTAATTACTGTTATTAACAATCTGTGAATAGTTACTTATTTATAATTGATTTTTAATTATTTACAATATGAATAACTTGTTACTAATTTTTAATAAGTAATAAATACAACTAATTTTTATTATTTTATTGTAGCTATTAACAGACTATAATACCCATCATTAGTTTTTTAAAATTTTAAAAATAAAATAATATTATGTATATAAATGTTAATAACTGTTTTTGAAAAATAAAAAAGAGTAACAAATAAAATAATTTATTACTCTTTAAAAAATATTACTTTTACTTTATAAAGTAGCACATGCTTTTTGTATTCTACTTATTGTTTCTTCTTTACCTAACATACTTGCAATATCAAAAATATGTGGTCCTTTCATTGCACCAACTAGAGATAATCTAAATGGTTGCATTATTTTACCAAAACCTATTTCTTTAGAAGTTATCCATTCTTTTACTTTTGTTTCTATGTTTTCGGTTGAAAAATCAGTAATTGCAGTTAATATTACAATTAATTCTTCCATTAAATTATTAGTATCTTCTTTCCATGCTTTTTTAGATGCTTTTACATCATATTCTAATGGTGTTATAAAAAAGAAGTTAGATAAATTCCAAAAATCACTTACAAAAGTTGCTCTTTCTTTTATTAATGAAATTACTTTAGTTCTATATTCAGTATTAAAATCTTTAAAACCATTACCATCTAAATTAGCATCTATTATAGGATTAAATAATTCAACTAAATCTGTATTATTTTTATTTTGTAAATATTGGTTTTGAAACCATTTTGTTTTATCTAAATCAAACCTTGCTCCTGCTTTATTTACTTTTTTTAAATCGAATACTTGTATTAATTCATCTAAAGAAAATAGTTCTTGTTCTGTACCAGGATTCCATCCTAAAAAAGCGAGCATATTTATTAATGCATCGTTAAAATAACCATCTTCTTTATAACCTCTAGAAACTTCATTGGTAGTTTCGTTTAGATATTCCATCGGAAAAACAGGAAAACCTAATTTATCACCATCACGTTTACTTAATTTACCTTTACCTGTTGGTTTTAAAATTAATGGTAAATGTGCAAATTCTGGTGCTTTCCAATCAAATGCTCTATATAATAAAATATGTAATGCCATTGATGGTAACCATTCTTCACCTCTAATTACATGACTTATTTTCATTAAATGATCATCTACAATATTTGCTAAATGATAGGTTGGCATTCCGTCAGATTTAAATAATATTTTATCATCTAAAACATTTGTATCAATTTTAACTTCACCTCTAATAATATCTTGCATTATTAAAGTTTCGTTGGTTGGTGTTTTAAAACGTATAACATATTTATCACCATTTTTAATACGTTTTTCTACTTCTTCGGTTGATAAAACTAAAGAATTCACCAAACGTCCTTTTTCTCTATTATGCCAGTTATAGATAAAGGTTTTTTTCTGTTCTTCGTGATTTTTTCGTTCTTCATTTAATGCTTCTGCAGTATCAAAAGCGTAATATGCTTTTTCGTTTTTAATAAGAAAATCGGCATATTTTTTATAAATTTCTTTTCGTTCGGATTGTCTATACGGTCCAAATTCTTCATTTTTATTTGGTCCTTCATCAAACGGAATATTACACCATTTTAAAGCATCAATTATATATTGTTCTGCATTAGCAACATATCTATTTTTATCGGTATCTTCTATTCTTAAAATAAAAGTTCCGTTATATTTTTTAGCAAATAAATAATTAAAAAGTGCTGTTCTAACACCACCAATATGTAATGGTCCTGTTGGACTTGGTGCAAATCTTACTCTAACTTCGTTGGTCATTTTTTTATTTTTATAAGTGCAAATATACTGCTTATTCTTAATTATAAATTTAAGAGTTAATTAAAAATAGGGTGTTTTTCCCCTTTTTTAATTTAATTAATTTATCTTTCTTTGCAAAAAGAACCTTAAACCTTAATAATTATGTCTAAACAAATTTCTCCAGTAACAGCAACACAATTATGTGATAATTATGATACAAAATATGTCGAGTTATGTAAATTAATTAAAAAAGATGATAATCGCTCTTGTTTATTTTCATTAACAGAATTAAAAAATTATATAGATTATTTAGAAAAATCAAGTAGTAATATTGATGGAATACGTATTTATTTAGGTTCATATAAAAACAATAAAGGACCTCAAAAAGCTATAAGTAATGATTTAACCACAATGTTTTTAGCACCTACATCTAATGGGATAGATAACACAAAATTAAATGCATTTAACTTTGTTGACCCAAGAATTCCGCCTAAAAAATATAGTAAATAGTAATATTTTATGCCGAAAATTTCATTTTATTTTATATGTTTCGCCACTATTATGGCTTTTTTAAAGTACAATAAATTTAAGAAATCTAAATATCAATATTTTAGTTTATATATTGGATTTATTTTTATTTTGGAAACACTTTCACTTAAATTTTTTAATTTTAATAATTTACCATTTTATAATACATTAATAATATTATCCTTTTTATTTTATTTTTATTTTTATAAAAATATTTTTAGAATTAAAAAAAGTCAAAGGTTAATGAGTATTTTTAGTATACTTTTTATTTTATTTGGACTTTTTGATTTAATAATTTTAAAAAATAATTTTTTAAATAATTTTTTAAATAACACATTAGTTTTTGGTAGTTTTTTATTGATAATTACAATTATTGTATTTTTAATAGAAATTGTTAAAAATGAGGATATTGTATTTAATATTAAAAAGTCTTTTATTTTTTGGGTTAGTATAGGTATATTATTATTTTATATAGGTATATTTCCTATAATGATAACAATAAATTATTTAAAATACGGAAGTTACCAAATATATGACCTTGTTATAACCATTTTAAATTTCATAATGTATAGTTGTATAATTATTGGTTATCTTTATTCAGATCCAAAATATAATTACTAAATTAAAAATGCTATGAAAAACTATTTTAATTTAACAGAACAATTGATTATAACCTTTACAATGGTGTTATTATTATTAGGTTGTACCATTATTTATTTATTTATATTTATTCAAAATCAAAAGAAGCAAAAGTATATATTAACCAAAAAATTAGATGAAGTAAAAATAAATAAATTAAACTAAAAGTTATGGAAACTATATCTACATTAGTCGTAACAATAGCAACTATAATTAGTTTATTTTATTATAAAAAGTTTATTAATACGCCTTATGTATATTTTATTTATTATTTAACCTATACTTTATTTACAGAGGTTATGGGTGTGTTATTTGGACACATTTTATTAATTTATAATGTTTTTATATATAATATTTACACTATAGTTACCTTTATTTTTTACTTTTTGTTTTTTCGTTTACTTTTCAAAAGCAACAAACTAAAAAAGTTAATGGTTGCGTTTCTTTTGTCTTATATTCTTTTTATATTCTTAGATTTATTAGTTTTAAAACCTAATTTTTTTAAGAACTCATACACACATATTTTTGTTTTTGGTTCTATATTATTAATTAGCACACTTATCTTATTTTTAATTGAAATTATTAATAATAAATTTGCTATATTTAAATATAAAGAAACTTTAATTTTTTGGATTTGTATTGGCACTTTATTATTTTTTATTGGAGTTCTACCAGTAATGATTTCTGTTGAATATTTAAAGTATGAGGGTTTATACGATATTGTAGTGGCAACCCTTAATATTATAATGTATGGTAGTTTTTCTTATGGGTTTATTAATTCTAATCCAAAATATAATTATTAAATAATAATATGCCAAATTTATTTTTTTATATAACTATTGCATCTACATTAACGGCATTTTTATATAAAAAAAAGTGGGAAAATACTAAAAATCAATATTTTGTATATTTTTTATTCTTTACATTTTTAATAGATAAGATTTGTTACTTAAATAGATTGTTTCATGTAATTAGTATAGATGGTATGAATAATAACAATCCGTTTTATAATTTTTATAGTGTGGTGACTTTTCTTTTTTTTCTTATTTATTATAAATTTCAATTTAAAAAACAATATTTTAAAAACACCATGAATTGGTTTTTAGGATTGTTTGTAATAGTTGCAGTTTATGAACTGTTTTATTTAAAAACATCCTTATTAAATGGTTTTTTTATGCCAACTACTATTTTTGGTTCGTTACTATTTATTATTACATTACTTTTATTTTTATATGAGATAATTGTAAATAAGCATATTATTTTTAATGTAGAAAAATCTTTAATTTTTTGGATAAGTATTGGTTGTTTACTTTTTTATATTGGCGTAATACCAATTGTTATTTCCTATAAAAGGTTAAATGTTGATGGTCTTTTTGATATTGTTCTTAATATTTTAAATAGTATTGCACACCTTTGTTTTATAATTGGTTTTATTTTTTCAGATAAAAAATATAACTATTAAAAAATGTATAACTTTGTTAAAATATTTAGTTACAATTTGATACAACAACAAAACATAAACGAAACCACAAAAATTGCTACCAATGTAGTTGAAAACACAACGGAATTAGTAATTATTGGCACAACAATAATTGTTTTATTATTGGCAATTACACTTATATTTTTATTTTTATTTATTCAGAAAAAAAAACAAAAACACTTATTAGATAAAAAAGAATCAAAACAAAAATATGCAAAGGAATTAGCACTATCACAAAATGAAATTAGAGAAAAAGCATTAGAGAATATTAGTTGGGAAATACATGATAATGTAGGACAATTATTATCTGTTTCTAAATTACAATTAAATAGATTAGAAACAAAAGTTTCCAAAGAAAATAAAGCAGCGTTACATGAAGTAACTACCTTAGTAAGTAAAAGTTTACAAGACTTAAGAGCATTATCTAAATCTTTAAACCCTGTTTCTATTCAAAAAACAGGCCTTATTGCTGCATTACAATTAGATGTTGATAGATATAACCGATTAAATTTTATTAAGGCAAACCTTAAGGTTATTAATGAACCATTTCGTTTACCAAAAGAGAAAGAGACTATTTTGTTTAGAATTGTTCAAGAATTCATTCATAATTCTGTTAAGCATTCAAAAGCAAGCGAATTACACGTTACTTTATCTTTTCAGGATAACGATATTGAAATAATCGTAAAAGACAATGGTATTGGTTTTGAAATCGAAAACGAATCTACAAAAAGAGGTATTGGTTTATTAAATATGAAAGGAAGAGCAGAATTAATTAAAGCAGAATTTAAACTAACCTCTAAATCAAATAAAGGAACTACAGGTTATATAAAGTGTAGTAAAGATAAAATTGAACTTTAAAAAAAGAGTATGAAAAAAATAATAATAGTAGATGATCATATTTTATTTTCACAAGCATTAAGAGGTTTAGTAGATGATTTTGATGATTTTGAAGTTACAGAACAATTTAAAAATGGTAAAGAATTACAAGACTTCTGTTCTACTTGTACACAACCACCAGATTTAATTTTGATGGATGTTCAAATGCCAATTGTTAATGGTATTGAAGCAACACAATGGTTAAAAGATAAACACCCTGAAATAAAAGTATTAGCATTAACAATGGAAGATGATGAATTAACCATTCTAAAAATGATTAGAGCAGGAGCAAAAGGTTATTTATTAAAAGATATTCATCCAACAGTATTACACCAAGCAATACACGAAACAATAAACAAAGGTTTTTATTATACAGAACAAGTGTCGGATACTTTACTGCATGCACACGAAATAGAAACAAAACCACTACATAAAATTGATTTAAAAGATAGAGAGTTAGAGTTATTAAAATATGCAGCACAAGAAATGACTTATAAACAAATAGCCGAAAAAATGTTTTTAAGTCCAAAAACAATAGATGGTTATCGTGAAAAACTGTTTGTAAAATTAGATGTGAAAAGCAGAGTTGGTTTAGTTCTTTATGCCATTAAAGAAGGTTTAGTAGAATAAAAAACACCTTTGCTTTTAAAAACAAAGGTGCTTGATAAAATATTTTAAATTAATTAAATTTTGATAAATTTAGTATTAATTTTTTCTTCATTTTCCGTTATAACGGTTAAAGTATAAACTCCTTTTTTTAATCTATTAATTGAAATATTATTTAAGTTATTTTCTGAGATTACTTTGTTTGATATTTCAACCCTTCCAAAAATATTACTTATACTAAAGGAAGTTACTTTACTTTCAGATTGTATAGATATATAATCATTTGATGGATTAGGAAAAATATTAACTTGTTGCTTTTCTTGAAAATGTTCATTTCCACCATCTTCACCATTACCAATAACACCCAACAAATCTATTATCTCTTGTTGTTGTCTAATTGATAAACCATTAACTCCACTTGATTGAGATCTATGATTAAAAGTTAACTGATACGTAAAACTTTCATCTACACAACAATCAGGATTTGGTGGTGTATAAAGACCAATTATGTACATAGTATCTTGAGCAAAAGTATATAGTGGGAATTGTGTTGTTAAATTCCATGTTCCACTTGGGTAAAATGCTCCTGGAGGATTAATATACACACCAGAAGTATTACCCCAACTTAAAGGACCAATAGTTATTGATGGATAGGTTAAAACTTCAGCAACAAACCAATAGTAATCATCACTATCACAAACTAATTGATCATCACTTGGGCTAATTGTATCAACAGATGCTGTAATTACCTGTGGATTTCCTTGATGTTGAACAGTTATACTATACTCAGGATCAGGCATTTCTTGTAAAGAAATATCATCTATTGCTAAATCATTTCCATCATTAAACTCATCTTCTTTTAATACAATTTGAATATTTACACTACCAGAAGCTGTAAAATCAAAACCTTCTAATTGCCATGCACAAGGATCTGATGCGTTTTGATTAATCGTAATTAAACCAGAATTTGCAGATGCGCCACCAGTAACTCTTATTTCAATTTTAGGTAAAATATCAAAAGTTGCTTGAGGCATATTTTTAAAGTTTGCACAAAATTTATATAACGCTTTTTCTTGTGTATTTAAAACAATGTTTTGCTCCCAAATAACACTTTCTGTTCCACTTGGTTGTGTAGTTTTTCCGTTTACAAATAATACCTTATCGTTTGTACTTGCTATGGTACAAAATGAATGATCGTTTACATCCCAAAGAGGAGAAATTGCCAAACCATCTAAATTAGTACCTACATAATATTTACCAGGGTTTGTACCATATAAAGTATTTGCTCCAATAGTATAAGCGGAACTAAAATCTATATCGCCTGCTTCAAAATTTCCGTTTTTAACTAGGTTTCCATCTAAACCACAACAATAATCTGAATCTCCTTGGTCATCTTCACAAAAACAAACATCATTATCTAATCCTGGTACTTCGCCATCTTGTACGCCATTTACTACTTTAGAAGAAAGTTGTGTTACTGTTTGTAAATTTCCGTTAAGATCAATTAAATCAAAAGTAAGCACAGCAACTAAGTCATAGCAAGTTCCGTCAGTTTGATCAGGGAAATCGGTTGGTTGTAATGTAAAACTATAGTTTGGTGGCGTAAGTGTTACGCTTGTAAGTGTATTTACTAAAACATTAGATTGGTATATTTCTAAACTAATGTTTACGTTAGTTGCACCTTCAGGAACACTAAAAGCTCCACCTACTAATTCAGGGAAATTTAAACAATTATCTTGATTTAAATTTAAATTAATGTCACCTTCATTACTAACACATTCTTCACAAACATCATCAACATACGTATAACCTTTGTGTCCGCCTGCAGAACAATCCGAATTAATAAACATAACCACCACTTCTTGACCAATATGACTAGATAAATCTAAATAAGCACATCGCCAATCTCTATAATAAGTAGAACCATTATTTACAGCATTAATAAATGGGTTACTAGGGTTTGCTACATCTACTATTTTATCTATAGTTGCTCCTGATAAATCGGTTGCTTCAGCAATAAAAAATACTTCCGAACCATTTACAGATCCATCGGGACTTGAATGACTTCTGTCCATTACAATTGCATATTGAAAATAGTATTTTGAATTTGCCGCAGTTACCATAAACCTTTTAGCAACTCCTTCTGCGCCATAACCTGGTTGATTATTACCTAAACGTAATGATTTAGAACCGGAAGTTCCAGGTGCAGTTCTTTGTAAATTATACGCAGGCGTTGCTACAGAAACTATAGGATCTAAACCAGTCGTTTCTATTGAGGTGTAATTTTGACCAAAACCAGTACCTGTAAGTGGTAAAGGTAAAATACCAGGATTTGTAATTAAGCCATTTTCAATAGGTGAGCTTGTGTTTTGATGTTTAAGACTCAAACCTGTCCAATCTGAATAATCGTCTTCAAAACCACCATTTCTACAAGCATCTTGACTAACAGGTATTTCTGATAAAATTTGTGATATTGAAGCAGATGATTTAAAGGCATTACTAATTTTATCTGTTCTGAATTTATTTATTTCTTGTTTTAATTTTTCTTTTGACCATGATATTTTATAATCATAATGCGTGTTTTTTCCATTTATATTTAAAATGGTGTCTTTAATTTGTCCGTAACTGAAACTAGTAATTATTAGTAATAGTAGTAGTAAATAATTTTGTCTTGGTAGAAATTTAGTTCTAGCAGAACCATTTCTTTTAAGTGTTGATTTTTTCATAATATTATAAATTTTAATTTTTTCCTACTCTTTTAGGCTTTTCGGATGCCGCCATTTGTTTATTTAATATTATATCAAAATGGTTTCTGTTTTGTTACCATTTTAATTTCTTGAACAAAAATATTTAGAATAACTGTTTATTTAAATAGTGAAAAGACTAACTGTTAGTTTTAATTGATTAACTGTTAATACTATTTTATTAAGTAATATATTGACCTTAACAGTATTTTATAACTTGTTTTTTGAAATTAGTTGTACTTTTAGCATTTAAACACAAATTGTATTTTGACAAAATTTCAACACATACAAAGTAAACTAAGTGCTTTTATTAAAAAGTATTATACTAATGAACTCTTAAAAGGGTTAATTTTATTCTTTTCATTTGGGTTACTTTATTTAATATTTACCCTTTTTATTGAGTATTTTTTGTGGTTAAAACCAACCGCAAGAACCATCCTTTTTTGGTCATTTATTTTAATTGAATTAGCTTTACTTACCAAATATATTATCTTACCGTTAATTAAACTCTTCGGTTTACAAAAAGGAATTTCTTACACAGAAGCCTCCAAAATAATTGGAAAACACTTTACGCAAGTAGATGATAAGTTGTTGAATGTTTTACAGTTATATAATAAAGAGGAACAATCGGAATTACTTTTAGCAAGTATCGAACAAAAGTCAATTTCTTTAGAACCGATACCTTTTAAACAAGCAATTAATTTTTCTAAGAATAAAAAATATTTAAAATATCTAGCAATACCAATAATGATTTGGTTGGTTACTTTTTTAACTAATAAATCACTATTTAACGAAAGTTTAGATCGTGTAGTAAATTTTCAAAAAGAATACATTCCTCCTGCACCATTTTCTTTTTTGATTGATGATAATTTAACTTCTATAGAAGGAAAACCATTTAACCTTAATGTAAAAATTGCAGGAAACACGATTCCAGAAAATGTAAAAATTCATTTTAATAAAGAAAATTATTTTTTACGCGAAGAAAGTTTAGGTAATTTCTCACATACGTTTTCCGATTTAAAAGAAAATCTAAAATTTTATATTCAAGCAAACGGAATTAAATCTAAAACCTACGAAATAGAAATTATTAAAACCCCAACTATTTCTAATTTCGAATTATTTTTAAATTATCCAAATTATACTTTAAAAACCAACGAAAGAATAAAAAACACAGGTAATGCCATAATTCCTGAAGGAACTACAATTTCTTGGAAGATTTCGACCCAAAACACAAATAAAGTAGTTCTAAACGACTTAAATTCCGATAAGGTAATAGAACTCAAAAAAAACGAGAAAAACAATTTTACACACACTAGAAAGATCAAAAAAAATCTAGATTATAGCATAAAAACGTCTAACCTAGATTTAAAAGATTTTGAAAATTTACAATTTGCTATAAATGTGATTAAAGATGAATATCCTAAAATTATTATAAAAACCGATATTGATTCCATTTCTAGAGGTAATGCCCAATTTATTGGTCAAATATCGGATGATTATGGCGTAAGTAACTTACAATTAAAATATTACAATAAAGAAGACAAGAATACTTTAAAAAATCATGCTATTTCGATTAAAAACCAAACTTTTCAAGAATTCTACTATATTTTTCCTGAAGGTTTAGATTTACAAAAAGGAATTGAGTACGAATTCTATTTTGAATTATTCGATAATGATCAAGTAAACGGAAATAAATCAGTAAAAACAAAAGTTTTCCATTACAAAAATAAAACGGACAAAGAATTAAATGAAGATATTTTAAAAGAGCAGAAGCAAAATTTAGACGATTTAAATTCTACTACTAAAAGTTCTGAAAAACTAAATAAAGCCTTAGAAGATTTTTCGAAGAAAATGAAAAATAAATCTAAAATGGATTGGCAAGACAAAAAAAATCTAAATCAGTTTTTAAAACGTCAAAAGCAATATCAAGAAATGTTGCAACGTAATACACAACAATTGCAAAATAATTTAGAGGAATTAAAGAAACAAGATAACCCTAATTTAGAAGAAAAGAAAGAAGAACTTAAAAAGCGCTTAGAAGAAATTAAAGAAATGCAAAAGCGTGAAAAATTATTAGAGGAATTAAAAAAGTTAGCAGAAAAAATTGATAAAGCAGATTTTATAAAAAAATTAGATAAACTTACTGAAAAAAACAAGCAAGACGAGAAATCATTAAAAAGAATACTCGAATTAACAAAGCGTTTTTATGTAGAAAAGAAAGCAGAAGAAATTGCTAATAAATTACAAGACTTAGCAAAAAAACAAAAAGATTTATCAAAAGATAAAAATAACACTTCCGAAAAACAAAAAGAATTAAACAAAGAGTTTAAGGAATTGCAAAAGGAAATGGAAGAACTTCAAAAGGAAAATAAGAAGTTAAAAAGTCCGATGGATATTCCTAAAAAAGAAGCAGAACAAAAATCTATCGAAAAAGATATGAAATCTGCCGATGAAAAGTTAGAAGAAAGCGAAGAGGAAGAAAATGAAAGTGGAGAAGAAGAGCAAAAGTCAGAAGAAGAAAAACAAGAAAGTAAAAGTAAAGCACAAAAAAAACAAAAATCTGCCGCTAAGAAAATGAAAAAAATGGGTGCAAAAATGCAAGCGGCAATGGCAGCTTCTGGAGCAGAAATGGTAGAAGAAGATATTGATAATTTAAGAAGAATTATAGAAAACCTTATCCGATTTTCTGTAGAACAAGAAGATTTAATGTTAGATTTTGATGTTGTAAATGCTTCGCATCCCGATTTTTCTAAAAAAATTAAAAGACAACAAGTTTTAAAAGAACATTTTGAGCATATAGATGATAGTATTTATTCACTTTCATTAAGAATGACTAAAATGACCGCTAAGATTCAGAAAGATATTACAGACGCTCATTATAATATTGATCAATCTTTAGAAAACATTGCAGAAAATAAAATAAGACAAGGTGTTACAAATCAGCAATATACAATGACTGCTGCTAATAATTTAGCCGCTTTTATGAGTGATATGTTAGATGCTGCACAAAATCCTTCTATGGGAATGGGACAAGGTTCAGGGCAAGGCAAAGGTAAAGGAATGGGAAAAGGTAAAGGCAAGGGAAAAGGTTTTAGTTTACCCGATATTATTCAGAAACAAGAAGAAATGATGGGGAAAGGAAAGAAACCTGGTGAAAAAGGCAAAGGCGAATCTGGTAAATCAGGAAGTAGTGGAGAATCTGGAGAAGGTGAGTCAGGAAAAGGTGGCAAAGGAAAAGGCGGAAAAGGCAAGAATGGAAAAGAAGGTAAAAGCCCAGGCGAAGGCGAAGGTTCTGAACAAATGAGTGGAGAAATGTATGAAATCTACAAACAACAAAACGCATTAAAAGAAGCATTTAAAGATATTATGTCTCAGGCAGGTCTAAAAGGAAGTGCAGGAAATAAAGCTTTAAAACAAATGGAAGACCTCGAAAAAATGTTATTAGATAAAGGTCTTAATCAACAAGCAATGATGAAAATGCAACAAATAAAACACGAGTTGCTAAAGTTAGAAAAAGCAAATTTTGAACAAGGCGAAGATGATAAAAGAAAATCAGACACTAATAGAACAGAATTCAAAAAAAGAGATATTAAACAAATTGAGTCAAAAAAATTATATTTTAATCCTAATGATATTTTAAACCGACAAGCATTACCTTTGCGCTCTGTTTATAAAAAGAAAGTGCAAGAATACTTTCAGAAAAATGAATAATATTTACTCACACCCGTGATTCTAAGTCACGGTGTGAGTTTAAAATTTCTATTTTAAAACAATAATTTCATGTAACCTTATAAATGATTTACTACAATTTCGAAACAAATTTTGAATTAAAAAACCAGGAAAAAACTTCTAATTGGATAGAGAAATCCATTCTAAATGAAGAACATAAACTAGAAGAAATATCTTATATCTTCTGTGATGATAAATACCTTTTAGAAAAAAACATACAATTTTTAGAACATGATACTTTAACAGATATCATAAGTTTTGATTATTCGGTTGGTAAAATAATCTCAGGTGATATTTTTATTTCTATAGAAAGAGTAGAAGAGAATGCCATTAAATTTAAAGTTGATTTTTTAAACGAACTACACAGAGTTATGATTCATGGTATTCTTCATTATTGTGGTTATAAAGACAAAACCCAAGAGGAGAAAAAAATCATGCGTGACAAAGAAAATTATTATTTATCTTTGCGAAAAATTTAATTACACAAATTAATGTTTCACGTGAAACATTCTTAAAATCTTTGCGATCCTCGCGTGTTTTCTTTGCGGTCTTTGCGGTTACATAAAATGAATATATTCCAAAAATACGATGTTATAGTAGTTGGTGGCGGTCACGCAGGTTCCGAAGCAGCAGCAGCATCTGCTAATTTAGGTGCAAAAACCTTACTTATTACAATGAATTTGCAAAACATAGCTCAAATGAGTTGTAATCCTGCCATGGGCGGCATTGCAAAAGGGCAAATTGTAAGAGAAATTGATGCGCTTGGCGGTTATAGTGGTATAATTACCGATAAAACAGCCATACAATTTAAGATGCTTAACAAGTCAAAAGGTCCAGCAATGTGGTCGCCAAGAGCACAATCTGACCGTATGCGATTTGCAGAAGCATGGCGCTGGCAATTAGAAAGTTTACCAAATTTAGACATGTATCAAGATGCCGTAAACGGCTTAGTTTTTGACCAGAATAAAATTATTGGCGTTAAAACTGCTTTAGGGATTACCATATACTCAAAGTCTGTTATTATTACTGCAGGAACTTTCCTTAACGGATTAATTCATATTGGCGAGAAAACTTTTGGTGGCGGAAGAGCAGGCGAAAGTTCTAGTATTGGTATTACAGAAGATTTAGTAAAAATGGGTTTTGAATCTGGTAGAATGAAAACAGGAACACCACCAAGAGTTGATGCAAGATCTTTAGATTTTTCTAAAATGATAGAACAACCAGGCGATGTAAACCCACAAAAATTCTCTTATTTAGAATCTATTAAACCATTAACGACACAACGTTCATGTTACATGACATATACTAATCTAGATGTGCATGATATTTTAAGAGAAGGTTTTGATCGTTCGCCAATGTTTAATGGTAGAATACAAAGTATCGGGCCAAGATATTGCCCAAGTATAGAAGATAAAATAGATCGTTTTGCATCTAAAGAAAGACATCAAATGTTTATTGAACCAGAAGGTTGGAAAACAAATGAAATTTATGTAAACGGATTTTCAACTTCTTTACCAGAAGATATTCAGGTAAAATCATTAAAGCAAGTTGTAGGTTTTGAGAACGTAAAGTTTTTACGTTTTGGTTATGCGATTGAATATGATTACTTTCCACCAACACAATTAAAGTATACTTTAGAAACTAAATTAATTGAGAATCTATACTTTGCTGGTCAAATAAATGGTACAACTGGCTATGAAGAAGCAGGTGCGCAAGGTTTAATGGCAGGTATAAATGCTGCAAGAAAAACACAAGAAAAAGAAGCGTTTATTCTAAATAGAGATGAAGCATATATAGGTGTTTTAATAGATGATCTAATTACAAAAGGCACAGAAGAACCATATAGAATGTTTACATCTCGAGCAGAGTTTAGAACTCTATTAAGACAAGATAATGCTGATATTCGCTTAACGGAAAAATCAAATAAAATTGGTTTAGCATCCGACTTAAGATTAAAAAGAGTAGAAGAGAAGATTGAAAAAACAGCTTTGTTTGAAAAATTCTTACGTGTTACTAGTATAAAGCCAGACGAAATAAATCCGATTTTGGAAGCTAAGAATTCTGCTTTAGTAGATCAATCTATGAAAATGTTTAAACTAGCATCTAGACCACAATTAGATTTTAATGATGTAAAAACATTTAAAAAAGTTAAAGTGTTCCTTGAAGAAAATGGTGTTGATGATGAAATAATTGAACAAACCGAAGTGCAAGTTAAATATTCAGGTTATATAAAAAAAGAAATTAGTAACGCTAAAAAACTCTCTAGGTTAGAGAATGTAAAAATACCTTTAAACTTTAACTTTAACGAAGTGAAATCTATTTCAACAGAAGCAAAGCAAAAACTAACCAAAATACAACCAGCAACAATAGCACAAGCAAGTAGAATTTCAGGTGTATCGCCTAGTGATATTTCTGTGCTTTTGATTAGTCTTGGTGTTTAATTTTAGAAATGTTTCACGTGAAACATTTTAAAATTGTACAAATTATATCAAAAGAAAAGGTTTAAGTAAATAATATTAGTATTAGAAATTCATAATGAAAAATCAAAATTCACCTTTATCAGAGTCTATTTTATCTTCGTTTTTACAATGTAAAGATCACACTGTTTCACGTGAAACATTTTTTATATTAAAAGATGAAACATTAGAAATATTAATTACTTCGCCAAAACCTAACGATGAAGAATTAAGTAAGTATTATGAAAGTGAAGATTATATTTCGCATACAGATTCTAACAAAACATTTATTGATAAAATTTACCAGAAAGCAAAAAATTATGCGATAAAGAAAAAGGTAAAATTAATAGTAAGTTTATCAAACCAAGATAAAGTCGAAAATCAAAAATCAAAAACGGTATTGGATATTGGTTGTGGAACAGGTGATTTTTTAGCAGCATGTAATAAATCTGGTTTTTTAGTTTCAGGAATCGAACCAAATAAAAATGCTAGAGTTAGAGCAAAATCTAAGTTGGGAATTTTAACTTCAAAATTAGATGTTTTTGATGATTCCCCAGAAATATTTAATACAATAAATGAATTAGAAAACAAAAAGTTTGATGTTATTACTATGTGGCATGTTTTAGAACACGTACCTAATTTATTAGAATATATTAATAAGCTTAAAGAATTACTTAATGAAAATGGTAGATTAATAATAGCGGTTCCAAATTATAAATCTTACGATGCAAATTACTACAAACATTTTTGGGCTGCTTATGATGTACCAAGACATCTATGGCATTTTTCTCAAAAATCAATTTCTTTACTTTTTAAAAAAGAAAATATGCTTATTGAAAAAACAATACCAATGAAATTAGATTCTTTTTATGTTAGTTTATTGTCTGAAAAATATAAAACAAAAAAATCAAATTATCTTAAAGCATTTTTTATAGGTTTATTATCAAATTTTAAAGCAATTAGCACAAAAGAGTATTCTTCGCTGATTTATGTTATAAAAAACGCTAATAGTTAATATAACAACCTTTTAATTAACCTTTGTTTTAAAATAGTGTTGTTTCATCTTAATAATATAAAAACCTCTTAGATTAAAAGTATATGCTTAGTTTTTATCAGTAATATTTATCAATTTCCTAAGAACAATTAGTTTTATTTATAATTAAATTTTAAACTATGGAACCATTAAAAAATATTTATACGCAAAATTTTATAGAACAATTTTCAAGTTCTATAAAAATAGTAATTTCTGATTTTAATTCTGAATTATTCCAAAAATCAATTTTTGATAAAGAATGGAAAAATAGAGAACTCAAACAAAGAATGCGTCATATTACATTAACTTTAAAATCACAATTATCTAATGATTTTGAAATTATGATCAATTCTATTTTAAAAATAGTTTCACAACTTCAAAAGGAAAAAACAAAAGGGCAAAGTTTTGAATGGATGTTTTTACCAGAATTTATAGAATTATATGGTTTAGATAATTTTGAAATATCCGTAAATGCATTTGAAATTTTAACACAATTTACAAGTTGTGAATTTGCTGTTAGACCATTTATTATAAAATTTCGCAAACCAATGATATCTAAACATTTAGAATGGTCAAAACACAAAAACGAACATGTAAGACGCTTAGCATCAGAAGGTTGTAGACCAAGATTGCCTTGGGCAATGGCATTACCAGAACTTAAAAAAGAAGCAAAACCGATAGTGCCAATTTTAGAAAATCTAAAAAATGATACATCGGAATATGTACGAAGATCTGTCGCAAATAATTTGAATGATATTGCTAAAGATGATCCAGAATTAGTTATAAAAACAGCAAAAAAATGGCTTGGTAAAACACCTCAAACCGACAAGTTAATTAAACATGCTTGTAGAACACTTTTAAAAGCAGGAAATCAAGAAATAATGCAGTTATTCGGTTTTGGTTCAGTAAAAAAAATTGAAGTTAATAATCTGAATATTAAAGAAGTAGAAATTAGTATTGGTGATAATTTAGAATTTTATTTCAACTTAAAAAACCACCTGCTTTGCAGGTGGTCATGTTCTGAGGGCTTTGCCTATCTTTGCAACTATGAGTAAATATAGAAAGTTATCACATGTAATA
>Ga0256834_1000616_pt1 | contig 25248 bp, 22 predicted proteins | sample 4281140metaG_FD_190536 | JGI IMG/M metagenome (GOLD analysis project Ga0256834, IMG submission 190536) | Hydrothermal vent microbial communities from East Pacific Rise, Pacific Ocean - 4281-140 | ecosystem: Environmental > Aquatic > Marine > Hydrothermal vents | place: Pacific Ocean: East...
ACAATTGCCACAGTACGCGAAGCCTTGAGAATCATCCATTCCCGACCACAACTACGCACCGAACTCTGGGAAAATGCGAATCTGTTATATAAAGGCCTCAAAGGTTTAGGTTTTAAACTTGGCCCTGATCCCAGTCCGATTGTTGCAATCCGTGTGGCAACCAGGGAAAAAGCTCTGTTCGCCTGGAAAGCACTATTGGACCAAGGTATCTATGTCAATCTGGTTTTCCCACCGGCAGCCCCGGCAGGCATGAGTCTGCTACGTTGCAGCGTCAGTGCGGCCCATACAACTGAACAGATTAATTTTATTCTAAAAAGCTTTGCCGAATTACAACTGTTAATGACCAATCAAGACTAAGCTTTGCTCAACGACTCAAAACTGCATCAGGAAGAAACTTTGATGGCTGCATCGCCCTCTACAATCATTATGCCGGTGGAAAATCAGGTCCGCGAAATGGACGCCAAGATTCTGCTTTCATGCGTGGCAGCAGAGCGTGGCTACCCGGTTTTGATCGGCTCCCGTGCATATATCCATTTTGCAGTGGCCTCAATCCCGCGTGGTGTCTATATGGCGAAAAGCATGAAGACACGCAGCATACGCATGTTTAAAATCCTTAACCAGCTCGGCCACGACATTCTAGCCTGGGACGAGGAAGGCCTTTTGCGGGAACCGGATGAGATCTACCATCGTTGGCGGCTCTCCTCCGTAGCAATGAAGCGTATTGCCTTCCTGACCACTTGGGGAGAAAACAATGCAAGCGCTTTTCGTTCTTTTGAGGGTTACGAAAACACTCCCATAAAGGTCACCGGGAATCCAAGGATAGACTTGTTGCGCCCTGAACTTCGTGAGTTTTATCGGTCTGAGGCAGAGGCCATTCGGGAGCAATTCGGAAATTTCATCCTCATCAATACAAACTTCAGCAAGGTCAATCACTATTACCCGGAACTTGGCGAACTGAAACAAGCAGTCGAAGGCAAGAAATCTGGAAAAACAGAACCTTACGACATAGGTAAAGGCCGCCACAAACTTGCCATCTTCGAGCACTTCAAAAAAATGTTGCCGGTGTTTTGTGATGCCTTTGCTGACTACACGGTGGTTTTACGGCCCCACCCCTCCGAAAGTCACCAGACATGGCTGGACGTTGCCAAAGACCACCCGAACCTGGTCGTCACCAACGAAGGGAACGTTCATCCCTGGCTGATGGCAGCCAAAGTGGTGGTTGCCAATGGTTGCACAACCCTGGTGGAATCAGCAATACTCGGCACGGCTGGCGTCAATTACGAGCCGGAAGCTGTCGCAGAATATGACTTCGCCATCACCAGTGATGTCAGTCGTCGAGTCTCTACCCTTGAAGAGTTATTAAAGACGGTTCGATCAATCGTCGATGGGGAAACAGGACCACTCGATTACGCAACTAGGAAAGCCGCTATGGAGCCGCACATTGCGGCACTGGAAGGACGTTTGGCTGCGGACCGCATGATTGATGTTCTGGATGAGGCTGGTTACGGAGAGAAACAGCCTTCGGCTCCGCCTGCGATCGATCGATTCTGTGGTTGGTATCACACAAAGATAAGAACGTATGAGAAGCGTATCAACATGAATAAGCGTGGTCATCGCAACAACATCGCTCTGCATGACCACCGTTATCCTGGCATAACGGCTGAAGAGATGCTGAATACTATTGACCGGTTCAGGCAGCTTCTCAACCGGTTCCATGGCCTGCAGGTTGAAAAACACTCTGAGCACTTATACTGGATACACAAATAACCAACTTAGTTACGATCTTTTTACTGGGAGAGACCCCTTATGTACAATGTCAAAATTCTTGGTGCAGGTTCCATTGGTAATCACCTGGCAAATGCCTCACGACGTTTGGGTTGGCAGGTTACTTTATGTGATAAAGACCCCGCCGCCCTGCAAAGAACGAAGGAGGATATTTATCCCGCACGCTATGGCCAATGGGATGATTCGATTCAGCTCTTCACCTCTGCAGAGGTGCCTCAGGGAGGCTTCGATCTGATCTTCATCGGGACACCACCGGACTCTCATATGGATCTCGCTATTCAGGCCATCAGTGAAAGCCCAAAAGCCGTGTTGGTGGAAAAACCACTTTGTACGCCAGCACTTGAAAAAGCCGACGAATTATATCGACTGGCGGCGGAAACCGGTGTCGAAGTTTTTGTTGGATACAATCACGTTGTCAGCACGGCTGCCGACAAGGTCGTTGAACTCATGCCTCGTCTTGGCGCTATCGAGACCCTTGATGTCGAATTTCGCGAGCACTGGGGTGGCATTTTTACCGCCCACCCATGGCTTGACGGCCCACAGGACAGTTACCTGGGCTTTTGGCAGAAAGGCGGCGGCGCGAGCGGTGAACATTCCCACGCCATCAATCTCTGGCAACATTTTTCACGAAGTCTTGGCGCAGGCCGCGTTACAGAGGTCGTAGCGAGCCTGGAATATATAAAGACGGAGTCACTCGACTACGACAAGTTATGTCTATTGAACCTGCGCACTGAAAATGGTCTTGTCGGTCGCGTTGTTCAGGATGTCATCACCCAACCAGCCCGCAAATGGGGTCGCATCCAGGGTAAAGAGGGTTTCGTCGATATTACCATTGGTAGCGAGGATCTTGTGCAATGGGCCCATGATGGCAATCCGAAAGAAGAAATGCTTATTAAGAAGACACGTCCTGATGATTTTATTGCCGAGCTCAAACATGTTGATGCAATTCTTAAAGGAGAACGAGGAGACAGCGGCATCTCGCTGGAATGCGGCCTGGACACCATGCTGGTGGTCGCGGCTGCACACCTTTCGAACCGTGAGGGACAACGCGTTTTTATCGACTACAGTAAAGGTTATTCTCTGGACGCCTTAATTTAACGGACTTATACCCCAAACAAGGGCAAAACGTAACTATTCAGCACTGGCTGCTGGAGCATTTCATTGCTCCTTGGGACCCCCCTCAATCCCCCCTGTGAAACAGGGGGGAAGCGAGTGCAACGAGCAAGGGGGGGAGGCGAGAGTCTCGATAGTAGAACCGACACTATAAATGGAGGTCAAAGTGGACCAGAAATTTGATTTTAAAGATCTTTTCGTCCTGGATATGGCAAACAACCACCAGGGTGATGTGGAGCACGGGCTCAAGATTGTGCGCTCCTTTGCCAAGGTTGTCAAAGACCGAAAGGCCCGGGCCGCACTGAAGTTTCAATTCAGACAACTCGAGACATTCATCCATCCAGATCATCAGAAGAACAGTGACCACAAGCAAGTCCAGCGCTTCATGTCGACCCGTCTGCTCCGTGACAAATACCAGACCCTACTTGACGAGGTGCGTTCCCGGGGACTGGTCTCCATGTGTACCCCTTTTGACGAAGCTTCCGTCGACGTCATTTGCGACATGGATTTCGACATCATCAAAGTAGCGAGCTGTTCCGGAAAAGACTGGCCGCTACTGGAAAAGGTTGCTGATGCAGGCAAACCGGTGATCTTTTCTACTGGAGGTTTGACACTTCGGGATATTGACAATCTGGTCAGCTTCTTTCAGCATCGCGGTGTTCACTTCGCAGTCATGCACTGCGTTGCCATCTATCCCACCCCCGACCAGAATATGAATTTGAATCAGATTGCGCTGCTGCGCTCCCGCTACCCCGGCATTCACATCGGCTGGTCTACGCACGAGTCACCATCAGATATGGTGCCCGTGCAGTTGGCGATTGCCCTCGGTGCAGAACTATTCGAACGTCATGTCGGCATTGAAACCGAGGAAGCACCGCTGAACGCTTATTCATCAACACCTGACCAGGTTGCCCAATGGATCGAGACCAAGCAGAGGGCCCAACTGCTTTGTGGGCCGAAAGAGCGTCAGCCCGCGTCAGATGCCGAGCAGAGCGCCATTGACGGCTTGAAACGCGGAGTCTTCGCAAAATCTAAAATCCGCAAAGGAGTTGTCATTGAGAGTGACCAGGTTTACTTTGCGATCCCCTATAATGAAGGACAGCTTGACAGCGGCAACTTCAAAGCAGGAATCACCAGCTTGAAAGATTTTGCGGCAAACGCACCAATTTATGAGGACAAGGTTAACCTTCCTGTATCGGAGGACGAACTGGTCATCAAACACGCCGTCCATGATGTCAAAGCCCTGCTTAACGAAGCCAAAATTCACCTCGGGCCTGAATTCAAAGTTGAGTACTCGCATCATTACGGCGTACCGAAGTTCCTCGAAACGGGTGCGGTTCTAATCGAATGTGTCAGCCGTGATTACTGCAAGAAACTTGTTGTACAGTTGCCGGGCCAGCAACACCCCTCTCATTACCATGCCCGCAAAGAAGAGACCTTCCAGGTCCTCCATGGAGAACTGGAATGCACGGTTGATGGTCATCACAGGAAACTTATACCTGGAGAAAGCGTGGTCGTTATGCCTGGCGTCTGGCACTCATTCGGGACTGAAAGCGGTGTCATCTTTGAAGAGATCTCCAGCCGCGACTACGATAATGACTCTTTTTATGAGGACAAAAGCATCAACAAACTGGCCAGAGCTGAAAGGAAAACGGTCGTGGACCACTGGGGACGCTTCCAGATAAACGCTTAAGGACGCTGCCTGGAGTTTTTCAAGCATGATAAAATGTGTGGTCTTTGATTTTGATGGCACACTGGTCGATTCCAACGCCATTAAAAAAGAAACATTTTTCGCTATAGCTCGTCCGTGGGATCAATCCGATGCGGTTGTTGCTGAAGTCTTTGAACGCTGGCCTGCGGCTGATCGCTATGAAAAAACCCGTAAAATCGCCGAGGGGCTAATCTCCATAAAGCTGCTGCCGAAAGGGTCCTCTGCGCAGGAATGGGCTTCTCGGCTGGCGAGTGAATATACGAAAGAGTGCGAGAATGCAATCGGAGCTTGTGCCGAAATGCCTGGTGCGACCCGAACCCTTAACGAACTCGCTGAAAAAGGTTTGCTCTTATTCGTCAACTCAGCCACACCCGTTGAGCCGTTACGAAAGATATTGGAATTGCGTGGCTGGATTCACTTTTTTCGAGGCGTTTACGGAGCCGAAGCGGCCAAAGCGGACAATCTTGGTCAGATTGCCGTAAGGACAGGTACGAAGCCGCATGAAATTGTTCACGTCGGTGACCAGCCAGACGATCTGCTGGCGACAAAACAATTCGGCTGCCACTTCGTGGCCATGGCTGCTCATGATACCAGGCCGGTCGCCAAAGCAAGTTCTCTTGTTGTGCAGGAATTGAGGGGGCTGTCAGACCTTTTATCAAAGCTCAACCAGGAGGCAGCATGATCAAAGGGCAACGGATCCTTGTGGTCTGCCCGGCACGGGGAGGCAGCAAGGGCATCCCACTCAAGAATCTCCAACCGTTTCTTGGCGTTCCTCTGGTTGCACGAGTGGGCCACCTGATCGCCGATATCCCGGGGATAGATCGGGCAATTGTCTCTACTGATTCCGAAGGTATAGCCACCGTTGCCAGAGAATCTGGACTCGACGTTCCATTTTACCGCCCTGAAGACCTTTCCGGTGACCGGATCTCTGACCTTGAGGTCTTATCCCATGCTTTACTTGAATCAGAGCGTCTGGATGGGGTGAATTATGATGTTGTTGTCATGCTGCAACCGACCTCTCCTCTGAGACGAGCAGAGCATGTCAAAGACACGATCAACATGCTCATTGATGGCGAATGGGATGCAGTGTGGACAGTCTCCGAAACAGATTCCAAGAATCACCCCTTGAAGCAACTTACCGTTAAGGATGGCCATCTCGACTACTATGATCAGGATGGCAAGAAAATCATCGCACGGCAACAACTGATTCCTGTTTACCATCGCAACGGTGTTGCTTATGCGATCAAACGCAATTGCCTTCTGGAGCAAAAGAGTATCAGTGGGGAGCGCACCGGGGCACTTGTGCTGGAGGGGAATCTGGTCAGTATTGATACTTACTGGGATTTGGAACTGGCGGAGTTTATCTATTCGATGCAACGAAAAGAGAGCTGATTATTCCAGTTCCTTTTACTGATGGGCTGTCGCCCAGATGAAGGGGGATCATCCCCTCTGCCAGCCTGAATAAAAATCAATGGCTCTTAACCATAAAAACATTCTAGCCCGATTTTACACCGCATTCCTAACGAGAACCGCCCCATTCTACAAGCTCGCCTACAAAACCCTTCGCAAAGCTCCAGGCCAAAATCGGCCAAAACGTATCGTTCTGCTTATCAGCAGAACACATGATATTGAATTACTTATCGAGCTTCATAAAAAAGCCCTGGGTCGCAAAGATCTCAGCCTCTCTTTCTGGGTTGTCGATAAGTGCGCCAAGAGGCATCCTAAGCTCCTGACTGAGTTGAAGGAGAAAAACGTTTATGTCGAGATGAGAGTCAGTTTTCTCCGACTAGACAAGGTCCTGAACAAACTCATGTGGACCGACGCATTTCTGTCCACGGTAGAGTCGACCACAGCCAGGCATAAGCTACCTTATGTCCTTACCGGGCTAGCAAATGCCGTCGGCATCTCAACCTATACCATGCAACACGGCTTCGAGAATGTCGGTCTGACTTACCATGATGAGATTCATGACGCCGATGTGAAATTCTCTTCAAAGACCGTACTCACATGGGGGCCCACAGAGGAACTGCCAGCCTGGGTCGGAAAAGATACCCGCGACAAGTGTGTCACAGTAGGCTGTCCAAAGAAACTGGTTATAAACGAAAACGCCCCTTCAGCAGAAAAGGACGAGCGGCCCATTATCGGCGTATTCGACAACTTGCACTGGCATCGTTATGATGAAAAATATGTTTCAACATTTTTCAGCCACATGGAAGAGTCTGCAAGACAACACAAGGAGTTCCGTTTTGTCTTGAAGTCTCACCCTGACTCAGTCCGTAATCGTAGCAAGGAGCTTACAGCAAGGCTTCGGAGTATGAAGGATGTCACTATCGCTGACCTGTTTGGTGAGGAAGAACCCCCTTTGACAACACCCTGGTTGCTGACTCGTGCCCTGGGCGTAATCACAACCCCATCGACCATCGCTTTGGACGGTGCATTGGCAAAGGTTCCTGTAGCGGTTACCAGGTACGGGTTGAACCTAGATTACTATACGCCATTAAGCTTTATCGACAATCTTGAAGATTGGCAATTATTTCTCAATCGCCTCAAGGATAATCTCGGATACATCCATTTGAAGCAGAATGGAGAGCGTTTTCTGAACAGAACGCTCATTTCTGGTGATTCTGCAGCGAGAATACTTGACATCATGGCTGGGCCGTCAACGTGAGAAATACTTGATATAAAGAGGGAATGTACTCCCCTTTCTGTTCAACTTCCTGCTGCGACGCACACCTCCCCTCAATCTGGCAGTCAAACCATGAATTTCATGATTGCGAATAGTGCCAAGACAATCACATTGTCAGTTCTACCCACCATACAACTTCTTGACGTGGAGAAAACTCGACTTGATTATTCGGCAAGTTAACTCATCGATTGCAGAATGGTATCGTTCATCAAGCGCTTTGACCCTGTCGTTAACCTCCCATTGCTTAAGCCGTGCTTCATTGAACAATTTTTCCGCTAACGCAAAAAGATCTGAAGACTTGTCAAATATATCTATTTCGTGAAACTCTTGAGACAACCAGATGTTCTTATGTGTTTTGATATCATAAAGCAAACTCGGAATCCCGAATTTAAGAGCAAAGATCGCCATGTGGTACCGTCCGCCAATATGGAGAGCACAATCCTGCAACTTCTTCTCGGCATCTTCCAGTGTTGCCGTTTCAAGAAAGTCCCCACCAGCGCCTTTTATAAATTCTTTTCTGGAGGCAAAGCGTTTGACACCTTTGGTTAATACGAACGGTTGCAAACCGCTTTTTTCTGCGTACTCCAGCGCTTGATCAATGATGAACAGGTCTTCATCTGCTGTGTTCCTAGCACCTGTCGTAATCAGCAGTTTTTTCCTGTCATGGTCACATCTGGAAGTGGTCTGATATGCAAAGGCAGCATCGGGGATAAAATCACAGCCATAGAGCCTGGCTGTGACCCTGTCTCTTGCTGACGCATAGAAACAGTTTTTAAACAGATAGTTGACCAGGTCCTGAATAGCGCCAGTGTATTCTGGAATCGTTCCGTTCAGGCAAATGACTTTCTTCCCAGCCAGAATCGCAAGGATAGATAACGATAAAAATCCAACAACTGTAATATAGTCCGAATCGTCAGACAATGTCCCTTCTGGCTGGAAGAACACATAATCGGCCGCTAATGCCAAGCTTGTTGGCCCCTTGCCGTATTCGGCATGAGCCAGACATTTCAGCCATGCTGGAAATGAATCATTGAAAGGCCATGAAAAATATGAAGCTAGGCCAGTCTCAACTTTCTCTATTTTGTGCCATATTCTCGATATCCTTCTTTTCCTCTTTCTGAAGAGATAAGGGACGGAATCGACCGTTAAATGACAATCATGGTTTCTAAATGCACAAATCAAACTTTGCTTCAGTGGTACACTCGTCAGACGACAGCCGATATTTACTCTTCCGTCGGTATCGTTAACCAGCACAGCTTTGATAGTCTGGTTTGATGACTTCATTCATAACTCCATGGCAGGACCAGTCCGAGTTTCCACTCCTTTGAGTCATGGAGAAAAGCACCGGCAACTCGTCTCATCGTATTCAAATCAAACATACCTCAAGCTCAGGATCTATCATCCAACAGACAAAAAGGCTGTTGTGGGTAGCAAAAGCTGCATTCGACTGTTGGCACTCAATTTACCACACTTTCAATCGGGGCAGCGACTGTAAGCATATAACATTTAGGGATAGTCGGTAAAACTGGCAGCATGACATCCTCCCTTCACTTCAAACAACATTTCAGCCCAACGTTGCTGAAAAGTCTGGCACAAAAAGGGCTCTTCAGAAATAAGAAACAGTTCATGGTTGGCGTGGAGTGATCGCACCGAAAGGTTCATACTGCCGACAGTCACCAACTGGCGATCCGGCATATCGATCAGCATAAATTTATTATGCATGGGCAACCCTTCCGGGTGGACATAACGATTGAAGGTTATCCCGTTCTTTAGCATCCCCTTTTCCACCCACGAAGGAACCCGCCGCTGCGTATCATGAGCCAGAATCTCAATATGCACGCCTTGGCGGGCCAAACTAAACAGGCGCTTACAGATACCCCTGTCGTTTAGATGGGACACAGCCATGCGCAGCCTGCAGCTGGGCCCCAACCCTTCAAAGATTTCGTCGAAATCTTTCCTTCTTGATCTCGGGAAAAACAGGATACGGGTTTTCCCTGAAGAAATGACCCGGTTACTTTCTGGAAGGAAGCGTTCCCAAGGGCCATGAGTCATTCGGAACATACGATGTGCATGCGCAAGCAGACCCTGAACAAGGACCTTGTCCAGCACTTCCACCAGAACATTATGCCCCCGATCCTGGTCGCCGATCTTGTGAATAATATCAGGATCTTCCGGTATGTTTCCGGAAGGGTTAAACGTCCCCACCAACACACTGGGAATGGGGTGACTGAAGTAATAAAGCTTTTCGTGAAGTCGGCTATTTCTCAAATACCGATTGTCGATCAGTCGATGACTGAGGGCACGAAAATTATCCCCCAACGCATCCTTACCTTCCAAAAGTTTTCTTACTCGGCTATTGATTGCTCCAGTGCGCGGGTTCCCCTCTATGACAATCCGCACCTTCACCCCCCGACGATAAGCTTGCAGGAGAGCCAGCGCTAATCTTTCATCTCTGAAATAATAGGTGACCCAGAGAATCTCACCTCCAAACGGTACAGCGTGAATCCGTTCTTCCAGAAGGTCACGCAAAGTGCGAGAGGGACAGTCTGGGCCGCCCCAAAAAACCTGGAAGGGTTCGGTTGAAGATTGGCCTTGATCTGGTTTTATGGAAATTGGCAAAATATACGCAGCCTGTTGGATGAGCTGGGAAGAAAAGCTGTGAGTTGCATAAAATCAGCATAAATCGAAAATGAGTATAAATTCAAATGGTTTCTTGCTTCAGTAGTGGATTTTTTGCGCAGCTGTCAAGATAGTCCTTCAGCGGGTGTTATGCTTCGCAAAAAAATGTTAATGTGCTCGTATATTTGCCTGCGAAAAGAGTATCGTTCTCGACCTGACTTTGAAGTATATAAGGAAGCTGACAATTCAACATGCATTTAATTCTCAAATTTGCCAGGACTTACCCCAAGCAGACCCTGATGACAATGTTGGCCCTGATCCTGGCTGGAGTAGTTGAGGGTTTAGGTCTCACAGCCTTGTTACCCTTGCTACAGAAAGCTATCAATCTGCCTGCGTCTTCCACAGTTGACCCGACATCTAACGCCGACATCGGCAATTCCATAAATTCTGCTTTAGAGTTCTTCGGCATTCCCTCAACTGTTGGATCACTGTTGACTGTCATCATGGTCGGAGTGCTTTTACGAAGCTTATTAATTCTGCTTGCCGACCGCAAGGTTGGCTATACGGTTGCTCATGTGGCCACCGACCTTCGCCTGGCTCTGTTGCGGGCTCTTTTGTCAACTCGCTGGGGGTATTTTCTCGACCAGCAAGTCGGCAGTATGGTAAATGCCGCAGGAACCGAAGTAATGCGCGCCTCGTCGTCATACCTCCAGGCAGCAACGGCTGTAGCTATGGCGATTCAAGCCTTTGCCTATTTTACTGTAGCCTTGATGGTTTCCTGGGAAACCACTTTGATTTTCACAACTGCAGCCGCTCTGATTCTGTTCATGCTCTATAATCTGGTCAGTAAAGCCAAACGAGCGGGCAGAAAACAGACCCGCCTGTTGCAGTCTCTGCTCGCGCGTCTGTCTGACAACCTGCAATCACTGAAAGCGTTCAAGGCTATGGGCCGGGAAAATATGGCTGACGAATTACTTTCAACGGATACCTTGAAGCTGAACAAGGCACTGCGTAAACAGGTTTTCAGTAAAGCAGCCTTACGCGGCATCCAGGAACCCATGATGTCCCTTCTGGTGATCATCGGCCTCTATACGATGCTGGTTTATCTACAGATGGACCTGCCCAAGGTCATGGTGCTTATCTTCCTTATGGCGCGCATGTTGACGCAGGCAGGAAAGGTACAGCGCAGATACCAGATGATGGCAATCTGCGAAAGCGCTTACTGGTCGCTCCAAGGGAAGATCGATAACGCTCTTCTTCAGAAGGAACCCACGGGTGGAGAGATTACAGCAACCCTCGAGCACGGCATCATCTTTGATCGGGTTGATTTTGGTTATGGTGACCACATGATTCTGACAAATGTCTCATTTGAGATTCCCTGTCGAACATTCACCTCCTTTGTCGGTCCTTCGGGCGCAGGAAAAACGACCCTTATCGACTTGATAATTGGGCTATTCCAACCCGTGAAAGGAGCGGTCCTGATTGACGGCAAACCGCTAGCGGAGATAAACTTACAGAGTTGGCGACGCATGATAGGATATGTCCCTCAAGACTCTATCTTGTTACATGATAGTATTTTCACAAATGTGACGCTGGGTGAACCTTCCCTCACTATCGAAGACGCACAACAGGCCCTGAGAGCAGCCGGAGCATGGAACTTCGTCAATGAAATGTCTGCAGGCATGCAGACAATCGTAGGCGAACGCGGAGCGAAACTCTCAGGTGGCCAACGTCAGCGTATAGCGATTGCCAGGGCTCTGATTAACCAACCACAGCTGTTGATCCTTGATGAAGCAACCAGTGCCCTCGACCCGGAAACGGAAGCCTCAATTTGTCAAACACTGAGAAAACTTCGAGGACAATTGACCATTCTGGCGATCAGTCACCAAACGGCTCTGGTTGATGTTGCCGACCGGGTTTTTCAGGTTGCCGACGGAAGTATTACGTTGGTCTCCAGGCAAGCTGAAATGCTTGAACCAGAGGCGTCTCCATGCTCAGACAACAACGGCCGTCCGATCAATAGTGAGTGCCTGAAATGACAAAACATCAAGCAGGACTTTTAATCTCACTTCTTTTAATACTTTTGACGGCAAATAATGTGCTAAGCCAGGTTAATGAAGAGACAACCCAAGTCAATAAAGAGACAACCGGAGACCTCCTCACAATTGATAAACTTCTTATTCAAGGTGAGACCCAGCAAGCATGGCAAGTTTTAGAAGAAATCCCTGAAGGCGACCTCGCCCCTGACGACAGACTCTGGATTATGGCTCGCGTACAGTATGAAATGGGCCGTGGGACAGACAAAAAACCCTTGGCTTTTTTTAAGAAGGCCGAGGAATATGCCCGAGCAGCAACAAAAGAGAATGCCGGCAATGCCGAAGGCTACAAATGGCTGGCAATTTCTCTTGGCGCACAAGCCAAATACAGTGATACTAAAGCCCAGGTTAGAATATCCAAAAGGGTCAAAGAAAACATCGAAAAAGCCATTGCCATTGACCCTGATGATGACATTTCTTATCTCATTCTGAGCCGCTGGCATTATAAGAATTCTGCCCTGGGAGGTATCGCTCGAGGTTTTGCCAAGGTCCTCTACGGCGGCCTACCGAAAGCCTCTCTGGATGAGGCTGAAAAGCTTTTGTTGCAAGCCATCAAACTGCACGATCGAATTGCTCATCGCTACAATCTTGCCAAGATTTATAAACGTATGGAAAAAATGGCTGCCGCAAAGGCACAATTGGAGTTGGCCCTGCTCCTTCCAATAACTTTTCCGGAAGAAACGAAAGAAAAAAGGAAGGCCGGGGAAAAACTGCAAGAGTGGCAATAGAAGAGACCTTCGGAAAGCTTTCAACCCCCTAAATAGAGCCTGTCCCAACCTAAGCAACGGCCCAGTTAGCAAGGGTTAGCAGTACAAAATAATCCAGCAAAGGAGGCGTTTGCCTCCCTTGCCGGAATATTTATGCTGTCAGCCCATCAAAAAAAACACCTAAGCGGCTATTGCCACCTAAGTGCTTATTATTGGAGCGGGAAACGGGATTCGAACCCGCGACCATCAGCTTGGGAAGCTGACACTCTACCACTGAGTTATTCCCGCAAATGAATTGTAATTGTTCTTAAATCCATAAAGGCCATACGAAACAATCAAAGAACAGACTTAATTGCTTCGCAGAGGCGATCCATGTTGTCAGGCGTCATCCCTGCGACATTGATCCGGCCGGAGCCTACGATATAGATGGAGTATTTCTCGCGCAATTGATCAACCTGCTCTTTGGTCAGACCGGAGAAGCTGAACATTCCGCGCTGATCTATGATCGATGAGAAATCCTGTTCAACACCCTTGTCTTTAAGCGTTTTGACGAACAGATGACGCATTTCGTTGATTCTGTTTCGAATTTCAGCAACTTCTTCAGTCCACTGAGCCTTTAGTCCCTCATCACCGAGTACGGTAGCAACTATCTGGCCGCCGTGTGAGGGAGGATTAGAATAGTTATAGCGGATTCTCAGCTTGATTTGACTCATAACCGTGGCGGCCTGCTCATTACTATCAGCAACAACAGTCAGAGCTCCGGTTCTTTCACGGTAAAGGCCAAAGTTTTTCGAAAAACTCGAACAAACCAGCATCTGCTTCACTCTTTTGGTCAGCTCCAACAAACCGGCACGGTCTTCTTCAACGCCATCTGCCAGCCCCTGGTAAGCGAAATCGACGAGAGGCAACACCCCCTGCTCCGCCAGCATATCACCCAGCAGAGCCCACTGTTCCGTGGTGGGATCGATACCGGTCGGATTGTGACAGCAGCCGTGCAGAAGAATCACATCCCCTTTCGGAATCTTTTTGATTGAAGCACACATGGCTTCAAAATCAAGTCCGTTGGTAGCGGGATCGCGATAGTCGTACTTTTCACAAGTCAGACCGGCTGCGGCAAAGATAGTGTTATGGTTAGCCCAGGTCGGGTTACTGAGCCATAGCTTGGCCTCGGGGTGCACGACATTCAGATAAGCACCGGCAACGCGCAACGCTCCCGTGCCGCCTGGACATTGTGCGGTCGCGGCACGTTTGCTGGTGATGATTTCGTGCCCTTCACCGAAGAGCATCTCCTGGACTCGTGCACAATAGGCCGGATCGCCGGTCATTGGCAGGTAGCTCTTGGAATCTTCCTGCTCAAGAATTTGCTTTTCGGCCTTTTTTACCGTACCCAGAACCGGAGTCTTGCCACTGGCATCTTGATACACGCCAACGGAAAGATTGATTTTATCAGGATTGGAGTCCGCCTTGAACATTTCGGTCAAGCCGAGGATCGGATCGGGGGGAGCAATTTGTACCTTCTCAAACATTCCGGATAACCTCTCTTGTTGGTGTGTAAAGGGCCAGATCAATCAGCCTAACCATATGTTATTATTGGAGCGGGAAACGGGATTCGAACCCGCGGCCATCAGCTTGGGAAGCTGACACTCTACCACTGAGTTATTCCCGCAAATTTTGTAGTTCAATAACCGTCCAAAAGAGCAATTATATGGCGTCAAAATTTACCAGTCAATCCTTATTCCGGCAATTCAGGGCAAGAAACTTGCGGGCCTCGTCTTTATTACTGACCTGCCCGGAAATTTCTGCATTTCTCAGCAGTTTCAAAGCCTTTGTCATCTCCGGGCCATCTTTGAGACCCAGTTCTCTGCGTAGCCAGTGGCCATCAAGCAGATCCTTGGGTCGTTGATCGTTAAGATGAGCAATCAGAGGTACCCATGCCTTAATTTCTGGTAAAGCAGGTGCTACATTCGGCGGCCCAACAGCCAGAGCCAGCAGGAGCAACTTAGGGTCGATACGGTAACGTGCTGCCCACCAGGAATAGGCTCTTTCATTCCTAGCAATAACCGCAAACTCATTCAGAGCAACCTTATCCAGAGCAACAATGGCTGCTATGTTCTCTTTAGATTTACGGCTGAGTAACCACTTCTCGGCCAGAAAAATCGGCAAACTGCTGTCGATTAACGACAGTATGAACGTCGAAAGCAGCAAGGTTTCATTGCTGAGGCCTTGTTCAATCTCTTGAGCCAGCCAGTCGCCGACAATGGGCTCTTCTTTGGCAAGGTGTTGCCAGTGAACACGACAGGCTGCCAAGCACTCAGTCATTTCTGTGAGCAATCTGGCAAACCCATCTCCAAACAAATGCTCCCCTGCCCCACATTCGTTAAGTAACTGAAGCCCCTGGGCAGCTTGCGCGTTTGAGAAAATTTTCCATATTTCCTGACGTATTCTTTCTGGAGCAACGCGATCCAGGCCAGCAACTTCTCTTTGCATGGCCTGTAGGGTTGTAGAGTCAACCCTTAGCTCAAGTGCCGTAGCATGCCGGACTCCCTTGATAATCCGCAACGGATCATTGGCAAAGGAATCCTTTGTGACCATGCACAGAAAGCTCTGCTGTAAAGCCTCCAGGCCGCAGTATGGATCCAGCAGAGAAGAAGCGGACAAGTCTTCATCCAACCTCAACGCCAGAGCATTGATTGTGAAATCCCGATCTAGCAGATCACGTTCCAGGTCAGGAGCGCGAAATAAAGCAAAATCGTAATTAAGACATACGGCATCGTGAGTAACGACAACACGGCTCTGCAATCGTTCCTTGTCCAGCCAGAACCAGTAGCCACCGATCTCCCGGGCAAATTCTCTGGCCAGAGATGTAGGGTCCTCGGGAAAGATAAGATCCAGATCAGTGAGCGGACTGTCAATCAAGGCATCACGAATAGCACCGCCGACCAAGTAAGCATCTTTTGTAGAACAAAGAGTATGCAGGAGATCAAAATGCGGGAAGTTTTGCAGAGCGTCAGACAGCTTGTCGATGGCGACCATTGAGGGGATTCCTTAAAGGACAATACGGGAAGCGACAGTCAATGTCTGTAATGGCACCTGGATACCGTACTTTTTGGCCACCTTCAGATTGATGACAAAGGCGACCTGGCGTGGTTTGTACATGGGGATTTTATCAATTTTCCTACCGGCAAGTACCTGCTCGGCCATCTCGGCAAGTTTTTCTCCCTGCTCAACAGCACTGGTTTCCAAAACCATGAAAGCACCGAGTTTTGCAGCTCCTGCACGCTGGGTAATAACAGGTAAATGGCGAGCGTCGGCAAAAGCCACGACATGTTTGAGATGAGAATCAGCATGCTCACTGCATGCCAGAAAAAGCCCATCAACATCGGCAGGAATATCTTTGAGGGGATCAACATGATCTTTATTGTTTTCAACCGCCAGGGGAATGACAACAACCCCCTTCTTCTCGCCACTTGCCTGCAAAACAGATTTCTGCAGGCGACCTTCCGGACTGTTGGTATTGTAAAGAACCACCAGTTTCTTGGCCTTGGTCGCCTGCACAAAATACTTAAAGAGAGCTTGAACCGGTGCATCACCTCGTATCCCGGTCATGTTACGACCAGTTCGGTTTTTGGCTGAAACGAGGCCTAGCTGTATGGGATCATAAACGTCTGCAAAGATCGTCGGGATTGGTGGAACTTCGGCTTTTGCTGCCAGGGTTGCGGCAGGACCGTAAGTTATAATCAGCTCAGCGTTTAACGCAACCGCTTTCCTGACACTGTTACGCAGCGACATGATATCGGCATTGGGAGTCTGCACATAAATTTGACAATCTTCGCCGCAGAATTCTCTGAAACGCTTAACAAAAGCAGAGTGAATGGCCTGATAACGTGGCTGTGAATTTGCCACGATGACAGCAATTAAACGCTTCTCAACGGACATGGCATCAGAAGGGAACCCGAGCCAACCACCAAAAAGAATTATGCAAAAAAGCAGTAAATGCTTCACAAAGTCCCCTCAAACCATGAAGTGAAGCGACAATTGAACATCGCACGCCCAGGTACAGTGCTTACGACTGTGAACACTACGTTAAAAGACAGTGTATTGCAGAAAAACCTTCAATACACAATAACATGCAAAAAGCATGGAAATATCAATGGCTTGGGAAAAACATTTGTCTTTTCTTATTAAAACTTCATGCGGACATGTGCCAGCAATTAAAAAAGAGTGCCGAGGACAACACCGAGGGCAGAGAGAGGGCCTGTATCGCTGACACCATCAACTGATTTTTCTACCTTATGTAACGTGGTTTTGGCATCACGGTAGAGATCATCCTCATTAACTAAGCGTCCGAGGGTTCCGTAGCCATCGTCAATCTTGCCGGCGATACTGTTAACCCGCGCCATACTTTCGTTGATATTGTCATAGAGAGTATCATCATGAACCAGCTTGCCAAGCGAACCGCTACCCTGGTTAATCTTACCGGTAAGCTCGTTAAGATTAGCAACTGCCTGTGTCGCTTCTAAATAAAGTTGATCATCAACCAGCAGTTTGCCCAAAGTCCCTTCCCCCGATTTAATCTGATCGGTAAGGTCTGTCAGATTGACCAAGGTGTGGTTTAGGTTGTCGTATAGAGATGGGTCAGAAAGCAGTTTACCCAGGGTCCCCTTGCCGCTTTCAAGTTGAGCCAGCAATTGGTTAAGACGGACAGACATAACCGTTACCTCATCGTACAGCGCCGGATTATTGATCAGTTGTCCCAGAGTGCCTTCACCTTTATCAAGCTTGGTTAAAATTTGTTCGAGACGGTTGATCGCCTTGGTAAGTGGTTCGCTGCTCTTGGTGACCATGTCACCAAGAGGGCCCAGAACGCGTTCCTGGTTACGATCAATATTGGTAATTAACTGATCAAGATTGGTCGGGTCCACCGTTCGCACCACACTGCCGGCAGGCAATGTCTTGCTAGACGGCGACCCGAAATCCAGGCCAAGAAAAACCCCACCCAGCATATTGGTCTGTCGTATTTCAGCCAGAGTATCCTCACGAATGCTCTCTTTGCGATTGACGAAAAAATCGACTCGCACATAACTGTCCTCAATACTTATCTTTTTAACCTTTCCGGTATTGACGCCAGCAATTCTGACCGGGTCGCCAACTTTCAAGCCTACGGCAGAACTGAATTTAGCGATGTATAGATACTGGTCTTCAAATGGACGCCAGTCCTCCACAAGCTCGATCATTACAGCAATCAAAATGAGAGCTGCAAGGAAAAACAATCCGACTTTCTGCTCGACTGAGATAGCCATACTATTCCTTTTCTTCCTGAATGCCTTTAGTCGTCGTATAGATAAAATTCCGCACGATTGGATTCTGACTCTTTTTGATCTCTTCCGGTGTGCCAATGGCAACAATTTCGCCATCGTGCATCATCGCTACCCGATCCGATAGGTAGAGTGCAAAATTGAGATCATGACTGACAATAATAGTCGTCAGACTAACCTTCTCCTTCAGAGACATGATCACTTTAGCCAGATCATCAGACGCCACCGGATCCAGTTCAGCTGTTGGCTCGTCATAAAGGATCAGGTCCGGGTTCATCGCCAGGGAGCGGGCAATCGCCACCCTTTTTTTCATACCGCCAGAGAGTTCCGCAGTTTGCAGATCTTCCTTGCCTGCAAGGCCAACTCTCTGTAGATTCTCCTTGATAATTTGTCGGATACGCCCTTCACCACATATCCGCTTTTCACGTAGCCAGAGACCCACATTTTCTTCAACCGTCAAAGAATTAAAAAGCGCCGAGGATTGAAAAACCATGCTGTAACGAAAATTACGGTTTGCATTTATATCTTTTGTTTCATTTATATCATGACCATTAATCAGGACCTGACCACTGTCAGAATCTACCAGCTTAACGATATGTTTGAGCAATAGACTTTTGCCGGTACCGGACGGACCAATAATAGAAAAAGTTTCACCAGGTTTGATTTTCAGGTTAATGTCTTTCAGGACATGATTATCACCAAAAGACTTGTTCAGGCCTCTGATCTCAATACCCACACCTTCGGAGCCCTCATAACCAATCTGACATACGTCATCGCCTATGATGGATGGTGCGAAACCATGTGCAAGTTTGGTCAAGAAGGAGCCTAGAGGATTCAAAGTAAAAGCCCTTACATCATCAAACGGGTCAGAAGATAGTTGGCAACCATTATCAGCAAGAAAGACAGGACGACTGACCGGGTTGTCGATTCACCTATACCACGAGCTCCACCAGTGGTCTTAAAGCCTATATAACAACCGACATGGGCGATAATCCCGCCGAAAACCATAGCCTTGAGAAGACCCTTGAAGATCTCCATATAGCCCATAGCACGGATCATATTGTCGTAATAAACACTAAAGGGAACATCAATCTGAGGATTGATGGCTGCAACGACACCACCACCCAAGATGCCTACAACCATTGCAAAAGCAGTGAGTGCCGGCACAGCAAAAAGGCAGGCGATCAGCCTCGGCATAGCCAGGTAGCGTACCGGGTTAATTTCCAGAGTCTTCAGAGCATCAATCTCTTCATAGACCTGCATGGCACCGACTTCGGCAGCCATAGCCGAACCGATACGCCCAGCGACCAAAAGGCTGGTCATGACCGGCCCGAGTTCCTTGACCATAGATATACCAACTATCGCACCAATCGCTTCCTGGGTGCCATATCTGGCTAATTCCGAGCCCGTTTGCACAGAAAGGACCATACCGACGAAAAGCGCAACCAACATGGCAATCGGCAGCGTACCAATACCGACGATGCTCATCTGGCGAAAGATGCTGGCTAAATTTCGCGGCGCTTCCTTGAAAAAGTAGATGGTCTCACAAAGGAGCGCGAGCATCTCACCTACACCCTGAGCGACAGCAAGAGATTTATTTATTATGGTAGTAAAAAAACCCATAAAACACTTAACTCACATCTGGTCGGGAGACGGTATGTCCCAGCTTAAACCCCATGGCAGATAAAACAAATTGAGCTGTTTGCCGTCGTCGCCGTTATGATAACTGATCAAACCTTTTAGAAAACTGATATCTACTTCGTTTGCCGACTCTTTGCGATACCCGAACAGGGGGAAAAGCTCCCAAGCCACCCTGTCGCCCTGTCTCTCATGCCAATAAAGGTTCCACAGCAAGCTGATCGCATGGTTGCCTTGCTGATCCCATTTCTGCTGATAAACGCGCCATAAAGGCGCCCACAAGCGCTCAATCGAATCATTCCCCGGGAAAAAAGTCTCAAGGAGTGCAAGAACGTGCAGATGGCTCACGCCGTTCTTCTGTTTGTATCCAAAGAGGGGCCAAAAATCGATACGATGCAACGAATCACCAGTTTCAAACTTGGTCTCTCTCAAATTTTGAAAGAGGAAAAAAAGGATACGGTCCCGGCGCCGTTCAATTAATTCTGAATTCAACTCCTCAATTTTATATATCGGCCAAATGTACCATCTCTCCCTCTTAACATCCATGGTTTCATCAGAATAAAACGGTAGTATTTTCACTCCGTGATATTTTTCTCCATTGGTAATACGTACTAACGGCCAGGGAGCGTTCCACGACCGGGAACCCTTGACGCGATCTTCAGTGTAGGAAAAAAAAGGCCAGAGCAGAGTTTTGGAAGTCTTGTTCGGTGACTCTTTACTGATATAGAGAGGCCAGGCAGCCCTGACCTCTATCGGATTATCACTGTCAAGCTTCAAAGATTCCGAGAAAAAAATTGGCCAGAGAAAAAACTTTTTCCGATAAACGCCTTGTTTGTGGCTTTGACCGTAAATCGGCCAGAACTTGTAACCAGATTCATTCTCACCAGATATTATGGCAAAAAATGGCCAGAGGATATTATCAATTCGCTGTGTTTTACGTTCCGTACGACTGTAGAGAGGAAAAAGAGTAAAAAAGATTCGGTCTTTGCCGAACCAGTTATAGAGAATGCCGCCAATAGGGAAAAAAGCCATGTAAGTGCCCTGGTCTTCTTCACCATAGAAAAGAAACGGGAAAAGATAGGAACGCTTGCGACTGCCTGACTCAGGCTCACCAAAATCGTAACTCAGCAAATGAAAGATATGAAAACTGGATGAGCCTTTTTCGCTTTGGTGACCAAAAAGTGGATAAAGAATGTCTGTCTCAGAAATACCTTCACTATCGACTGCTCGGTAAAAAAGCGGTCGCAGAGCATACTCCGTTTCCAAGCTTTTAGTTTCATCCTTCAGGCCTTTAGTTTCATACTTAAAAAAGGGGCCGAACATATGAAGGGCCTGGTACTCAGCAGCTTCTGAGGAACGATAATCATAAACAGGCCACAACGTGGAGATAGTGGCATCAGACGCTAGAGCGGAACTCGCACACCACAAGGTGGCAAGGATCAGGAGAAGTGGAAGGACTCGTTTCATTAAATAGACTATTTCACTGGATTGGCGAAGAATCACGTGTTCGGACTACTGGAATCATCATCTGCTTGCGATTTACGCTTTTGGGAGCGTCCAACAAAGTACATGATGCCATGGATAACACTGAAGGCTATGATGATGGCAATCACATCGCCGATACCAATATTTTGCATGATGCCTCCTTGGTTTTTCCCATGAGAAACAATGGTTATTAAATCAACTCTATCACTTTACGTGCCTGTTCGTGCTCCGGTTCTATTTCGAGAGTTTGACTCAGGGCATCAAAGGCCCCGGCCTGATCACCGGACTTAATGCGGCACATACCCAAAAGACAAAGAAAATCAGCTGATTTGAGTTCAGACATAAAATAATCATCCTCCTCAAGACGCTCCAGCAACTCCGTTGCCAGACTATAATCTTTCGCCGCATAGAGCTGCATGGCATCCCCGATACGCTCCAGATCATCAATCAGAGGATGATCCGGGAATCCCACCTCAAGACAGGATTCAAGTCTAGCCTCAATGCGTTCGGCAATTTTTTGATCAGCCTTGGCAGACTTTTGATCAGATAAGGAGGCCAAAAGTCTACGGAACTTGGTGATTGCGGCCGGATAATCACCAAAGAGAATATCGATTTCTGCTAAGAGATTCAAGGCAGACTGGTCATCTGCTTTCAGTTTTAAAAGATCCTGGCCGAAACGCATTGCCTCAAGCAGATGACGATTCACTTGCGGCAGTTCGGTAAACGTCATTGCCAGACCGTAGAACCCTTGAGAGAGCTGTGAGAGCAAGCCACTATTGACAGGATCAAGCAGGAGCAAAATTTTGAGGTAGGTGAGTTTGCGAAAGATGTAAGCAGGCTCAACATCCTTTGCGTCGAGCATGACCACATGGGCGGCAAGATCAGCCAGATAATGCGAATAACCATCGCGTAGAAGCAGCGCGTAAGTGACATTATGCAGACAATCTGGAAATTGACGCAGATAATCATAGACACCCTCCCCAATAGCATTGTCGCTGGGGTTGGCAGAATTATTATCAAAGCTGGCCTTTAAATCAGTACACTTGATCGGTAATGGGATCTGCGACAGACGAACCGGCTGTTGATCAGGGCCGACATGAATCATGTAGCTGGCAGGTGGTTGCCAAAAGACAAAATGTTTCGGATCCAGGTTATTTGTTTTGAGATTGGGCAAGGATTCAGTCCTGATCGAGTAGCCTGTCGAGTAATTTACATTTATTGAAAACTTACTAGAGTGGCTAATACAGGTCAATCATGATTTCGTGATTACTTACAAAACAGGCAAAAAAAAGCGGAGCCATAAGGCTCCGCTGCCACCTCCCTCGGAAGGTGATAAATGGTACGCCCAAGGGGATTCGAACCCCTGTCGTCGGCGTGAAAGGCCGATGTCCTAGACCAGGCTAGACGATGAGCGCATGAAACTATGTAAAGGGCAGCCCAACAATATTGTGCTTATGCCCTTGTTACTGGCTGGGGTGGGAGGATTTGAACCCCCGAATGACGGGATCAGAACCCGTTGCCTTACCGCTTGGCGACACCCCATCGATATCTATCCTTAACGCATCGTGGTCAAATGTGCCGCAAAACCCAACCTAAACAGCTTGCTTTACAATGGTTTATCATTTACCAGAACAGCTAATGATGTTCATATATAACTAAAGGTAAATGATATTTGTTTACCATTTTCATGTTACTGACAAACAAGTTGGTCATTAAAAAAATACGTTGCGTCGAGATTTGAGAAGATACTAAAGGAGTATCGTTTTGGCAAGAAAAAAGTCATTCGGCATCATTTTTTTGCAAAGTATAAAGCCTACCAACAAACTTATCGTCGACCGAGACCTTGGTAGCTGGGTGATGACTGAACATCATGTTATGAATGTTCGTCCTTGTTTATCAATTGCACGTTACGACGCATAAATCCAGAAACGCTGCTCCCAGACTTTTTTGCCAACTGCTCCAGAATTTCCTTCTCTTCACTGTTCACCCGAAAGGTAACGATGTGCCGTACCGGGTCCTCCGAATGTCTCGCCATGACTTACACCTCTTTTGTTCTTTACGCTGTATCACGCTAAAGATTTTTGATCTTCTCGGTCATCGCTGGCACGAACTCTTTGAGATCAGCCACGATCAGGACATCAGCAACTTCGCCGATAGGCGCATCCTTATCAGTATTGATCGCCACGATGAATTCAGACTTCTTCATCCCGGCCAGGTGCTGGATCGCTCCAGAGATGCCACAGGCAATGTAGAGTTTTGGGGAAACGGTCTGACCTGTGGTGCCGACCTGACGGCTGTGATCGGCCCATTCGGAATCAACCACTGGACGACTGGCACCATATTCTCCACCCAGAGCCTTGGCCAGGGACTCGATAATGGCCAGATTCTCCGGCTTACCGATACCGCGACCGGCACTGACAATGATCTCCGCCTTGGAGAGATCGACTCCGCCAGCTTCTGCCTCCTCATAGCCACAGAACTCAATCTGAGCGGCAGCATCTGTATCGATTTGTACAACCGTCGGGCTGCCGCTTGACTCATCTTCCAGACCAAAAGCTCCGCCCTGAAGCGTGACCACCATCTTATCTGTCTTAGCCTTGACATCACGTCTCAGCTTGGCATTGCAGACCGGCGCAACCGGTACACCATCTTTGATCTCGACAACTTCGGATACATGGGCAGCCTTCAGTGCCAGGGAAATCCGTGGGGCCAGATCCCAGCCATAGGAACTATGGGCAAAAACCACCATGTCCGGCTCTTCTTTGGCGATCACATCAAGCAATAGCTGCTTATGCACTGCCGGATTGAATTCGCTATATTTGCTGCTGTCAGCCAGGTAAAGTGTGCCAGCGTACTGTGGCAAGGCACTCTCTGCACCAACCAGGAACATGGCGCTATCGGCACCAAGTTGTTCTGCAAAGGCAACCAGCTCATAAGTGCTGTTGAGCAATTCGCCGTCTCTATATTCTGCAACCAGTAAGGTTTTCATTATTTCCTCCTATGCCAATACGGCAGTTTTATCTTTCAGGATCTTGATCAACTGATCCGTCAGATCACCCACATCACCCTCAAGAACCAGACCACCACCCTTCTTCTCCGGGAAATACAGCCTGGCGGTCTCCTGTTTGCCCTCAACCTTAAGCAGCTCAGCAATCGGAGTTGACAGCAGTTCCTTGCGCTTCGCCTTCATGATGTTCGGCAAAGTCGGGTAGCGTGGTGTGTTGAGGCCGAGTTGGCAAGTGACTAACGCCGGAGCCATGGTTTTGATGATCGCCTTGATACCACCTTCCAGTTCCCGTTTGACTGTGATCTGGCCATCGTCAAAGGCAAAGTCGACAATGGTTGTAATGCTTGGCAGGCCAAGTATTTCAGCAACCAGCACACCGACCTGGGCTGAGCCACGATCCTGAGATTGCATGCCGGTAAAGATCAGGTCAAATTCTTTGTCTTTTGCGTATTCCGCAATCACAGAAGCAATTTCATAGGGATCTTTTTTGAAAAAATCATCATCGGCAATATGTGCGCCGCGATCACAGCCCATAGCCAGGGCTTTTTTCATCATCTCTTTAACCCGGTCAGGACCTATGGAAAGGACCGTCAGGTCAGAGTCTGCGACCTGTTCCTTGAGCTGCACAGCCTGCTCAACGGCATATTCGTCATATTCGTTCATTCGCCAGGCAAGATCGGCATCGTTGTACCAGTTGCCTTCACTGTTGACCTTGAACTTCGATTCCATATCTGGAACCTGTTTGACACATACGAGAATTTTCATGCTAACCTCCAGAATCTGTCGTTATAGTTTTGGCTTCATAATATTTGTAAAAAACACCACGGGGCGGCCAACATTGAGAGAGAGTTTCAATAGTCTAGAAGGAGGCAACAGCCGCCCCATGGCAAATTGTGGGTCAGGCTAAGTCTCGAGTCGCTCCGCCAGAACTTCAGCGATATCCTTTGAGATAAGATTGTCCTCGACATCCGCACCTTTGATGCCATCCTCAAACATGGTCAGGCAGAACGGGCAGTTGGACAGCAGAGTCGGAGCCCCGGTTTCAACCGCCATTTCGACCCGCTTGATGTTCATGCGATCACCCAG
>Ga0256834_1000618_pt1 | contig 25191 bp, 25 predicted proteins | sample 4281140metaG_FD_190536 | JGI IMG/M metagenome (GOLD analysis project Ga0256834, IMG submission 190536) | Hydrothermal vent microbial communities from East Pacific Rise, Pacific Ocean - 4281-140 | ecosystem: Environmental > Aquatic > Marine > Hydrothermal vents | place: Pacific Ocean: East...
ACGAGCGTTGACTACGACGCCGTGAGAGAAAGGGGGGCGGAGCTTGCAAAGCTTGCACCTCCTAGACCTCCCGTCTTCTGCCCCGGATGTCCTCACTCAGCCACTTTCTACGCCATAAGAAAGGCCGTTGAAGAGCTGAAAGAGGAAGGAAAAATCGAAGATGTTGCTTTCGCTGGAGACATAGGGTGTTACACGCTCGGGATAAACAGACCTTTCTCTGCCGTCGACACTTGTATCTGCATGGGAGCGAGTGTGGGAATAGCGTGCGGCCTCAGTTATGCTCTTAAAGAAGAGGAGAAAGTTCTCGCTACGATAGGGGATTCAACTTTCTTCCATGCCGGAATTCCCCCACTGATAAACGCCCTACACACTGGAAGGAAAATAACAGTAATTGTTCTTGATAATTCGACGACTGGAATGACGGGTCACCAGCCCCACCCTGGAACAGAGGAGTTCGGGTGCGGTAAGGGCAAGCAAGTCGACATAGAGAGCGTCGTTAGGGGCATTGGTGTCGAGTTTGTTGAGGTAGTAAACTCATATAGCGTGGAAAAGCTGAAGGATGCGATAAAAAGAGCCTTAACTTTCGACGGAGTTTCGGTAGTGATTTCAAAGCAGAAATGTGCGATACTTAGGAGGAGAGAGGCAAAAAGGAAGGGTAAGGAGCTCAGACCGTACGAGGTAACAGAAAAGTGCAACTTGTGCATGAAGTGTGTTGAAGAGTTTGCCTGTCCTGCTCTATATCTTGAGGAGGGTAAACCGAAAATAGACCCAGCACTCTGCGTTTCGTGCGGGGTTTGTAGCAGAGTCTGTCCGGAGGGGGCTATAAAAATAAGGAAGTAGCAAGAGCAGAATAAAATTCCAATAAAGCAATAAAGCCAAAATGAGATCTAAAAATCAATATCAATAAAAAATCAGGAACTGGCAGGCATGACCTCCACACTTTCGTTGGCGTATACTGGTATTTTTCTAACCACAATTCCATTCTTTTTAATTAAGAGGTAGTAAGCTACTTCTTTCTCGTTCACTTTTGAGAAACTTATAGAGGTTATGTTAAAGCCTTCGCCTTTCTCTAGGAAAACTTTAACCCCAGCGCAGCTCCTCAGCACTATCACGTCGTTCGGGTTCTCCGCATTTACCATTGCCACGTACGCTATGCCCGATGCATCGGAAGGTATCACTCTAACCTGCCAGTAAAGCGTTCCATTTACTACTACAGGTATCGGCTCAACTGCCCTCATCGTCTGCCAGTCCACTTTGGGCATCGCCTGCTTTACGTAGTCAACCGCTCTAACTGGCCCTATGAGAGCTTTCGTGCTAGGTGGTTGGTACACTAGTATACTTCCAGTCCTCGCGTCCACAACGTATATCCTATATATTCCGTAGGACTGACCATACGGCTCGCACGCAATTATCCACTTTAAGCCTTGTTTGGTAGCAACGAGGAAAGGCTGCTGGTTGTTCTGCCCGGGCACGTCAGCTATCTCAAACTGATCTTTGTGGTAAAAAATTACGTTTAGTATCCCATGTGCATAATTGAAAGAATCAACGTACTGTCTCGCGAGTTCAGCTGGAAAGAGCTTCTGACCCCTCAGGATGGGGCACCTTTCAGCCTGCGATGGAGAGAGAATAGTTATGCTCCCATTGGACGCTATAAGGGCTGTTCCAGCCCAGTAGGGAGTAGTGTAGAACGTGGGAAACCTGAAGTGGAGCTGGTAGCCAATCAGGGGTACGGCTATGTAAAGAGAAGTATTGCGGGGCACGAAGTAAGGTTTCTCGCAATCCACCGTGTACTTCCTACTGTAAATCCGCCAGAGATAGTTGTCAGTTATATACATACCCTCTCCAACGCTCATCTCCTTCTCGACTATCTTCGTCCTCTTGCCGAACGCAGACATGTCCACGTATATTGCTCCCTTGTCCTTGAGCACGAACATGTTTACGAGGCCGTCGGGTATCAGGCCGTAACCCCAGTAGGGCGTTCCGTTGACGAAAACTATCGCCCCTCTGTCGATCTGGTATCTAGGGAACTGGAGAGCGTCCATAGCATACTTATCTCCAACTACCTTAGGCACTATCCTCACGACGCTAGGGTTGACTTCTGGCAGCTCGGATATGTGTTGGTAGTGGAGGTGGTGAGAGAGGTATAGGGAAGTGTACAGGCTCTGCAGAGGTAAAAGAACGAAAACGATCAGGAAGAACGCCATTATGAATATTACTGGACTCGGGAGAAGACGAGACTTACCTCTGTTCTTTCTCTCAGTTTCATCGATTTTCTTTACCCGTTTAGTCTTCTCCCCAAGGACGAAAACGTAAGGTGGTTTGTAGAAGTAGCAGAAAATGGCAGAAACAAGATAAGCGATGATGATACTCTCCGCTATGGCAGGGTTCGTGTAGACCAGCATGAATAGCGGGTGCCAAATGGGGCGAGTTAAGTATACTAGTGCTATCACAACGACTATTGCTAAGGCTTTCGCATATTTCATTCTCAACACCTTCCTGGCGTTGAAGAATTAAATCGAATTAAATCCTTTCCGGCGATCCATGCAAAAATACCAAACAAACGATAGTGCGAGTAACAAAACGTTTTTGTCCCGGCATCCAGATCTCCACGCAATGTCGAAAGCATTGCCAAGTAAGAAGGTCATCGTGCTTGTCTTGCTACTCTGCCTGATAACGAGGATCTACGCTCTCTCCGCGAGGCCAGTAGATCATGACGAAAGTATTCACGCTTGGCTATCTTACGTGCTAGAAAAGACAGGCAAATACCACTACGACCCAACATACCATGGTCCCCTCCTCTACCACATTTCTGCAGCCGTGTTCTATCTGTTCGGAGATTCCATCTTTAACGGTAGGATGATCATAGCTCTATTCAGTGTTATGGGTGTTTTGTTCGCCTTACTCTACAAGAGGTGGATGGGTAAAAATGTTTATATATTCGTCTTCATTCTCATATTCTCCCCTGCGATCCTGTACTACTCGAGGTACATGAGAAACGACATGATCCTCGTTCCATGTTTCATCGCAGCAATTTATTGCTACTTGAGGTACACAGAAACTTCAAAATCTCGCTACGCCTTTACAAGCTCTTTTTTCCTCGCCCTAATGGTATGCTCGAAGGAGAACGCTTACATCTATCTCTTCATTTTCCTGACCTTCCCACTTGTTTACGGTGTATATAAAGATGGTCTTTCCTACGTAAAGGATAAGCTTTTCAGGTGGAACAAAGACAAGATAGCTACTTTAATCGGATGCGTTGTGATATACACATTCGTCTTCGCTTTCTTTTACACAACCGCTTTCAGAAGGCCATACGGTCTTTACGAGGGAACTTTTGGTGCGATAGAGTACTGGCTGAAAATGCACGAAATGAGAGATCATTGGGCTCCGATCTACTTTTACACTAAGATATTCATTAAGTACGAATTTCTGAGCCTAGGTCTCTTCGTCGGCGGGACAATAGTATTCGTAAAGAGGCTTCTGCAGAAGCTGCCAAGCAGGTTCGAAGCTCTAGCGTTCTATTGGGCGGTAATGTCCCTGATAGCCTACCATGTCTTGAACCACAAAGTGCCTTGGTTAGTGGTTCACATGGTTGCTCCGATGGCTCTGCTTGGCTCGATATACTACAGGGACAGAAAGGAGACGAAAGTCGCTCTGGCGATAGCCATGGTCGCAACAGCTGCTGTTGCCGTACACCTCTGCTACATAGACTACAACAACTGGAAGGAGGACTTAGTTTACATCCAAGCTCAGCCGAGCATAGTCAAGCTCGCAAACAATATAGTCCAGTTGAAGAAAGAAGGACACAGCGTGCTAATATACGAGCCCAAGAACGACTACTGGCCTCTACCCTGGTACTTACGGCACTATTACATCGCGTATTCAAGTCACTGGATTCCGGGGTTCGACTACGTCGTTACTACTGTCAGGGCTCTATCTCAGGTAGAGAAGCACGGCTACAAGGTTATTGGCGTCTATCAGGGAAGGCCGGGGTGGTACTACTATCTGATGAAGAAAACCTAAGAGTGCGAATGAGAAACAGAAAAATCATAAACAAGTCTTCGCACTCAGCCCCATGGAGTTCGAAATGCTGAAGCCTCCGGAGGAGGGCAGGAAGATAGAGTATGTCGATGGAAGGCTCATTGTGCCAGACAACCCAGTTATACCTTTTATAGAGGGTGACGGAATAGGGAGAGACGTAGTTCCCGCCGCGTTGAAAGTTCTCAGTGCAGCTGCGGAGAAGATAGGAAAAGAAATTGTTTGGTTTGAAATCTACGCGGGAGAGAAGGCTTACAAGCTGTACGGTTCATATCTTCCGGAGGATACGCTCAACGCCATAAGAGAGTACAGGATCGCGATAAAAGGCCCTCTAACGACTCCCGTGGGAGGGGGCTACAGAAGTCTGAATGTTACCATAAGACAAACTCTCGACCTCTACGCCTGCGTCAGGCCAGTCTACTACATAGAGGGGGTCCCAAGTCCACTCAAAAACCCGGAGAAGGTCAATGTCGTAATATTCAGGGAGAACACCGAAGATGTTTACGCCGGGATAGAGTGGCCCAGAGGCAGCGAAGAGGCCAAAAAGCTGATAGAGTTCCTCTCAACCCTCGGAGTAAAGGTGAGGGAAGACTCAGGAATTGGAATAAAGCCGATAAGCGAGTTTGCAACGAAGAGGCTCGTAAGATTGGCAATCAGGTATGCAATAGAGAACGGGAGGAAGAGTGTAACGCTTGTCCACAAGGGTAACATCATGAAGTACACTGAAGGAGCTTTCAGGGACTGGGGTTACGAGGTTGCGAGAGAGGAGTTTGCTGATGTAACGATAACTGAAGAGGAGCTCTGGGAGAAGTACGATGGGAAGGCTGATGGTAAGATAGTGATAAAGGACAGGATAGCAGACAACATGTTCCAGCAGCTCTTGACGAGGACAGCTGAGTACGACGTGTTAGCAATGCCAAACCTGAACGGAGACTACATGAGTGACTTCGCTGCCGGACTCGTAGGAGGGCTTGGAATTGCTCCAGGCTCGAACATCGGAGATGGAATGGGCGTTTTTGAACCGGTTCACGGATCTGCTCCGAAGTATGCTGGACAGAACAAGGTGAATCCGACCGCAGAAATCTTGAGCGGAGCGCTGATGTTCGAATACCTCGGCTGGAAGGACGGGGCGGAGATGATAAAGAAGGCCGTGGAGATGACGATAAAGAGCGGAACTGTGACTTACGACATACACAGGCACGTGGGAGGAAATCTCGTTGGAACAAGGGAGTTCGCTGAGGCCGTTGTTGAGAACCTGCAGTCTCTGTAACTTTTATTTTGTTGTTTAAATTTTTAATCTTTAATCTTAGATACTTACCGCATACTTCCAGCCAGACTTCTCGACTCTACCAGTTTAGTCTGTAACTCAGAACAAAACCTCAACGATTAAATAGCGGGAATCAGAAATATCGCAGATGAAAATAGCGGTTCTCGGGGGAACGGGTAACATAGGCGTGGGTTTGAGCATGAGGCTGTCCATAGCTGGTTATGATGTGATCGTTGGCTCAAGAAACAAAGAGAAGGCAAAGGAAAAGGCAAGGGAATACGAAACTATTCTAAAAAGTATGGGTTACGAAAACGAAATAGAATACGCAGACAACAGAAGAGCTTCCGAGCTCTGCGATGTCGCAATCCTCGCCATCCCGTGCGAACACGTTTTTTCAACAGCTGAATCTCTGAAAGATGTACTCGAGGGAAAAATAGTTGTTTCTCCTGCCGTACCCATGAAGAAAGAAGGCAAAACGTTCTACTACTCTCCTCCCCCCGAAGGTTCTGCTGCTGAGAAAATAGCGTCCATACTTCACAACTCTCAGGTAGCGTCTGCCTTTCACACGATACCAGCCAAAAAGTTTGCTGACATGAAGGCCGTTTTCAGCTGGGATGTCCCCGTTTGTGGGGAAAAAAGTGCAAAAGAAGTTGTTATGGAGATTGTCAATTCAATAGACGGTTTGAGGGCCTTAGATGCCGGACCTCTTAGCTCCTCGAGACTCGTAGAGAGCGTAACACCTCTGCTAATAAACGTGGCCATAAGGGCGGGTATGAGGGATCTGAGCATCAAGTTTGTCTAAACTCCACAGATACCCGTGGCATTTCACCCATTTTTTCACAACATTTCTTACGTTTTTGCTGAGGTAAAAAGAAGGTTGCAGAATGGGCATCAAACGAAAATTATATATATTTGAAAAGCCAGAAAATTGGCCGAGGGGGTGAATAAGTATGGGAGAGCTGCCCATTGCTCCAATAGACAGGATTATCAGGAAAGCTGGTGCAGAGAGGGTTAGTGAAGATGCGAGAGAGGCAATGGCAGAGATACTCGAGGAGTGGGCGACCCAAGTCGCCAAGAGGGCCATAGAAGTAGCAAAGCACGCCGGAAGGAAGACCGTCAAGGCCGAAGACATAAAACTCGCTCTGAAGGCCTGATAGTCCAGAATTAAATTTTTATTTTTAGTTTTATCTCACTGCTTCTGCAAATTTTATGAGTTTATCTCGCAGTCTAACCCTGTGTTGATCATGACTCCAACTAACCAACTCACAAAAACTTTATCACCCAAAAGAGAGCCAAAAGGTCGTTTATCCGCGAAAAAAAGATTAACAGGGAAATTCAAGGTAAAAACACCGCGATAAAGCTTTGTAAAGCTTTAGAAATCCACCTGAATTTTAATTAATTCCAGAATAAAAAGAATGCATATATTTTCCCGTGAGAACTCTCGAGTGAGGTGATGCGAGATGAGGAAAAGTCTGGTGTGGTTGGTCGTGGTGGCAATCGCGACCCTTGGAGTGGGGTTCGCGGCTGCAATGCACCCGACAGTAAAAACACCTATAACACCCATATCAACGACTCTGCCTACGACTACGGCAACTCCAATGCCGACACCAGTATCTACACCAACACCTGCTCCCGTTCCAACTGAGACACCAACTCCATCCCCTGTATCCACTCCATCTCCAATGCCAATGACGACGACGCCTGCAATACCAATGCCCACTGAAACTTCCACTCCAGCGATACCAATGCCAACTTCAACATGCGCTCCATCGAAAATGAACAAAGTCTTGAAGAACAAGATACTTCACACCCCATGCAATTCAAACGGCACTGCTTGTACAAATAAAACCTGTATGAACATGAATTCAACTTGCAATCACCCATGTACATGTAACAAAATGTTCGCACATGCTTGCAACGCCAGCAACTCCATGGCTGGTATGGTCAGGATGAACGGAACAATGAACGGTACGATGGAGAAAGTTAGAACGAGAGAGAAGAACGCTGGAGCAAACAAGGAGCTCAGAATAAAGGTCGAAGAGAGGATAAAGAGAGTAGGAGGTTTCAGAGGGATCGAAGAGGCCTACGTCAAGGCAAAGGAGCAGTACATGAAGTTAAAGCACGAATACATGAAGCTCAAGATGGAAGGCAAGTTAGATTTCAGCCATGAGAAGAAGTTCTGCCTTGTTGCTGGAAACCTCGTGCTCAGGTGGTTCGACAGAATGGAGGCAGCGATACTGAATTCAAACCTCAATGAGACACTCAAGGACAAGCTAGTCGCACAGCTCGAGCAGGAAAAGATAAACTTTGAACAGAAGCTCAAGCTCGTAAACGAGAGCGAGACTCCTCAGCAGCTCAAGCAGGTAGTCCAAGAACTCAGGGAACAGTGGAGAGACGCCAAGAGAGTTGTCAGCAAGGTTGCTGAGGAAGTTGCCATAGCAAAGCTTGAGAGGGTCGTCAATGTAGCCGAGAAGCTCGGAGACAAACTGTCGGAAATTGCACAGAATAGTACACTGCTCAGCGATTACAACGCAAAAGTTCAGCAGGCCAAAAGTCTGATAGAGGATGCGAAGAGCAAGGTCAGCACAGATGTGGTTGCCGCGAGAGAAGACATAAAGGAGGCAGTCAAACTCCTCAGAGAGGCGTTCTTGGATGCAAGACAGGTAGTCAGGGAAGTCAACATGCACGGCAGAGAAATAATGCAGAACGCTACTAATCAAACCGGGATGAACTGGACTGGCAGTAACACAGGCCAGCTCAACGTGATGGGCAACGGAACATTCGAGTTCAGCGGCAGCGGTGTAGTGGTAGTAACTGCCACCAACGCCACGATAACTTATACAGGAGAACTCGTGAACGTAACAGGCTTCACAACTGTAAACGGAACTCTAACGGGAAGTGGTAAGGCTACTTTCAGAGGAAATGTAACAGTAAAGGTCAGTGGTGAGAGCATCCACATGTTCGTCAAAGGAGAGGGCAAGGCGTACCTGAGCGGGAACGGAACGTACATGTACAAAAACGTGGCACAGCAGGGAATCCAGAAGGAAGTACTGAGTGGAAGCGTTGAAATAGAGATAGGGGGTGGGAGCTAATGAAGGCCTCGATTAAAATCGCTCTGCTCGTAGTTCTGGTGGCGGTGGCGGCGTTCAGCATGGGATGCGCCCAGAAGGGTAGAGTGACACCCCCTGCAGGACCGACAGCTCCCACACCCACCACACCGGCTACATCGACACCCTCAGGTCCCTCAGCGAGTAATCCAAGCTCTCAGAATGTAACGCAGCTCGAGAAGACTCTCAACACGACGCTCGAAAATGTCGACCAGATACTCAATCAGCTCAACGACATAGACAACATAAGCTTTACAGTTTAAATTTCTAAAATTTAAACTAAAATTAATTTTTACTCATATTTCTACAATTTCTGATACATATAATTTTCGTTTCATCCGTTTAGCCGTACAACCCAAATCCAACTAATAACAACTATGTCGTTGAAGACTAAAGAAGAAGAGACGGCGGCGATGGTGTTATATATAGTTAGTGCACTTCGCATGGAAGAGGGGTTGCGATGGACAGCAGAAGATACGAAAGAACAGGCAGAGATTTCAGAGCACCGAGAAGTGCTAGAGGAGAGAGAAAAGAACTGGGAAAAAAGGAGAAAAAGCTCGAAGACTACGCCTACGTCATAGACTTCCTGCCGTACGGACATCCGGACGACAAGAGACCTATACACAAGAGAGAGCCGCTCGCCCAGCTTGTGGGAGAAAACTACTTCACCCTGCTTGAGGTAAGCATAAAGAAAGATAAGTCGCCCCTGATAATGGATAGACTTTACATAGGAAAAGGGGAGAGAGACATTGTCAACAAGATAAAGAGGAAACTCAGATACGACGATTTAACTCCCGCTGCGAAGTCTGAGCTGCCGTACGTCCTCGAACACATAGTAAAGCAGAACGAGCAGAAGTACGTGGAATTCTTCAACAAAGCCGAATCCATAACAACGAGACTGCACCAGCTCGAGCTGTTGCCGGGAATAGGAAAGAAGACGATGTGGGCGATACTTGAAGAGAGAAAGAAAGAACCATTCAAAAATTTTGACGACATAGCGAAAAGAGTGAGAATCGCGCACCCTGCGAAGCTGATAGTTAGCAGAATAATCTACGAACTCAAAAATCCAGATGTCAAGTACAGACTTTTCACGTAATTTTTTCACGCAGTTTGTTTGCGCAGAGCCTCCAAGTTGAAAGTCAAAACCGTTTAGACAAAAAAAGTCAAAACCGTTTAGACAAAACATGAAACTTTACAGGTCGAGAGATCAGCACATATTGAAAAATAAAAGAATTGCATACAGGATGGTAGAATACGCTGAAGTTTGCGATTCAGACATCGTTCTCGAAGTGGGGTGTGGAACTGGAGTTCTTACAGAGAAACTTCTCGAAAAGGCTGGAAAGGTCTTTGGCGTAGAGGTTGATAGCAGGTTCGTAGATCTATTGCGAAAGAAGTTTCGAGAAAGCGTAGAATCAGGAAAACTTGTGGTATTAAAGGGAGATGCTCTAAAAGTCGAGTTTCCTTCATTCACGAAGTTCGTTTCAAACATCCCCTATTCAATATCCTCCCCCCTAACATTCAAGCTGCTCGGGTGTAACTTCAGACTGGCAGTAGTAATGTACCAAAAAGAGTTCGCTGAAAGGCTAGTTGCGAGGAGGGGGAAGGAGTACGGAAGAATAAGCGTGATAGTCAAAGCCTATGCAACCCCAGAAGTTTTGGAAGTCGTTAACAGAAAGAACTTTCACCCACCCCCCAAGGTCGACTCCGCTATCGTCAGGTTCTTGCCCGATCCCGAAATAAAGGTCGAGGATGTAAAACGATTTTCCGAGTTCGTGACCGTTTGCTTCTCTATGCGGAGAAAGAGGCTTTCGAAGGCTTTTTGTTTACTCAGAAAAAGAGGTTTCGAAGTTCCAGAAGATATTGTAAAGAAATACGGAGAAAGAAGGGCCGAAGAACTCGAACCAGAAGTCTACGCCGAGATATTCGAGAATCTATAAATCTTTAAGTGTATTTTCACAACACGGCCAAAGCTTCAATAGCTATTACAAACAATTTACCACTTTTCGCTGAGACTCAGCGAAAACCGAGCGTTTTGAACAATCATTCACAACCAGCTATTTATATTTTGAAGCTAACTGCAAATTATGGGGTACATGGGTAGAGTTCTCGATGTAAACCTCAGCGAGGGTAGTGTTAGAGTCGAGAGAACAGATATGGAAATAGCTGAGAAGTACCTAGGCGGTAAAGGTTATGCTACAGCTATTCTCTACGAAACTCTAAAAGAGTACGCTAAAGAAGGGCTTTCACCAAAGGATGTGAATGCTCTTGGTGAGGAGAATGTTCTCGTCTTCGCCACCGGCCCAGCGACTGGGATAGCGAGGTTTCCCTCGTCAGGCAGGTACCACGTGATGGCTCTTAAGTCCCCTCTCACGGGCTCGGTTGCTAGTGCTAACTCTGGAGGTAAATGGGGCCCCTATTTGAAGTTTGCCGGATTTGACGCCATAATCATAAGGGGCGCTTCCCCGGAGCCAGTTTACCTCGAGGTGTTCGATGGTGGGGCGGAGATAAAGTCAGCTTCTCACCTCTGGGGTAGAACGACCTTCGACACAACGAAAATTCTTACGGATAAGTACGGGAAGTGCAGCGTCGCCTGCATAGGTCCTGCAGGAGAGAACGGAGTTCTCTTTGCAGCGATAATGAACGACGATCATAGAGCTGCCGGGAGGACCGGCGTGGGAGCGATAATGGGGAGTAAAGGCTTAAAAGCCATAGTAGTCGGAGGAAGCGAGAGACCCGAGCCAGCAGAGCCGGAGAAGTACAAGGAGCTAGTCAAGAAGGCAATAGACAAGATAAAGTCCCATCCGGTTACGAGTGAAGGTTTGCCGAGGTACGGCACTGCGATTTTGGTTAACATAATCAACAACGCCGGAATATTCCCAACTAAGAACTGGCAGACTGGTGTGCATCCAAAGGCTGATGCGATAAGTGGGGAGACACTGGCAGAGAAGTACTTGATAAGAAATGGAGCGTGTTGGGGCTGCCAGATAGGATGTGCGAGAGTTACGAAGGTAGAGAGCGGCCCATACCAGATAAAGTACTCCGAGGGGCCCGAGTACGAATCGATCTGGTCGCTTGGAGGTAGCACTTGCATAGAGGAGCTCGACGCCATAATTAAGGCGAACCACCTGTGCGACGAACTTGGTTTGGATACAATAAGCATGGGTTCTACAATAGCGTGTGCGATGGAACTTGTGGAGAAAGGTTGTGTGCCGGAGGAGATGCTCGAGGGAATCGATCTGAGGTTCGGAAACGCCGCTGCTGTTGTTGAGATGGTTTGGAGGACCGCTTACAAGAGCGGATTCGGAAAGTACCTTGCTCTTGGCAGCAAGAGGCTTGCTGAAATGTTCGGCTGTCCTGATCTCTCCATGAGCGTGAAGGGGCTCGAACTGCCGGCTTACGATCCGAGAGGTGCAAAGGGAATAGGGCTGAACTACGCCACCGCCAATAGGGGTGGATGTCACGTTACAGGCTACACGATTTCTCCGGAGATACTTGGCAGTCCAGAGAAGATTGACCCACTAACGTACGAAGGAAAGGCTATGTGGGTTAAAGCGTTCCAAGACTTAACTTGCGTTGTTAATTCAGCCGTAAACTGTCTCTTTACGACGTTTGCTTTAGGAGCTGAGGACTACGCTTACCTGCTATCTGCAGTTACGGGAAGAGAACTCACGAGCGACGATGTGATGCTTATCGGAGAGAGAATATACAACCTCGAGAGAGTGATCATGAACATGTACGGCTTCGACGGCAAGGACGACGTTTTGCCAAAGAGGTTGCTTGAAGAGCCGATGCCTGAAGGCCCAGCAAAGGGAGAGGTCGTCGACCTTGAGAGGCTGAAAGAGGAGTACTACAAGCTCAGAGGATGGGAGAACGGAAGACCGACAAAGGAGAAGCTCAGGGAACTCGGCATAGAAGTGTTCGCAGAAGTAGTCGTCTAATTTATTACCAATTTTTTATTTTATTTTCTAAAAACTATTTCAATGTTTTATTACCGAAACTAGTTTTGAGAATAAACTTTTTTTGTAAAAAACAAGACTTGCCAGTACTAACACCCGCCGTGCTTCTCCCTTATCAGGCTAACCAGATCCTTTGGAGAAGATACGCAGGACAGCTCCTCTTTCATCAAGAACACGACAGAAGATACCTCTTTTCTAACCTTTCTCTCGACTATGTATGTTGCCTTAGCTGAAACAACCTCGGAGACTCTACCTATAACTTCAGCCCTTCTCTCTATCTCCCTGACCTGCCTTATTCCAGTCAGTATGGGTTCCTCCCCCTCCTTCTGATCCACCCTCGAAACAACGTCGAAGGGTGCGTGTTTCACTGCATAAACGTCGAGTCCAATGTCTCTAAGGTGCTCAACTATCTCAGCTTCACTCTTCCCAAGTTCGACCTCCTCCCCTCTAGCTTTCTCCACATCCTCAAGCTCCGCAAAGTTCAACAGGTCTATCGCCTTTATGACGAACTCTCCGAGCACTTCCTCAAGCTTTGCGGCGTTTTCGAGGGATGTGTCGCTACCCTCTTCATACTTCTTAACCACCCTCCTCGATACCCCAAGCATTCTAGCGAGAGTACCCACGGTTATCCCAAGCTTCTCTCTAGCCTCTCTTATTTTCTCGCTGTTCAGCCTGACATAGTATCCTCCTGGAGCCGAGTAAACCATAGGAAGTATGCCTTCAACGACGAAGTCGTAGAAAGTGGCTGTATTGATGACTGGAAGCCCATACCTGTTGTAAACGACCCCTCTTTCGAGGTAATCAGATTTGAATCTCTCGCCGATAACGAGAGGAGACGCGTTTAAGAGCTTCGCGACGAGTTTCATGTCAGAAGCCATGTCCGGCTTTAACGAGTCGGCATTGTAGAGTACCTTGATTAAAAGGATAGTATCATCCCTCTTGGCGACTATGTCGAAGCACCTTGGCTTCGTTCCTATAGCCGTAACTCTAAACCCAGCTCTGTTAAGTATCCTGAGTGCAGATTCGACGACTGCTGTAAACATTGCAATATCTGATAGTCCTGAGCCATATATAAGGCTTTGCTATTCTTACGTCACTCAGCCACTCTAATTTCTAGCTTCCTCACTTTGCGTCCATTACAGCCTAAGGAGTTCAACAATCAAACGACTGGAGACTTTAGAGGTATGCGAGCAACCTTCCATCGATTTTTAAAAACAAAAAAGCATTCAAAACTTGAGAATTCCTAGAAACTCAACCAAACTTGTCTCTACCAACAAAAACCACTTCAAGAGTTCAAAAGCTTAAAGCCCTTTCAAATATCTCCTTGGCTGCTTTCTCGTCTATCTCCGGCCTCATCGCGACTAGTCTTTTTACCTCCATAGCCCTGCTAACAAGCTCGGGAATGTCGTCCACACCCAAACCCATGTCCGACAGGGAGGGTAACCCCACTTTTCTCCGCATTTCGTCTATACTCGCTCCCAAAGCCCTTCTAACATTTTCAACCCTCCCCCTACTAATGTTCTCCTCTATCCACTCCAACAGAGCCTGCCCAATAGATGCAACACACTCACCGTGAGGTCTCTCAGTCAGACTCGCTATCGCGTAGGAAGCGGCATGTCCGAAGTGAACTCCGGCGTTACCCAGAGCTACGCCTGCGACGTTGCTCCCGACGGCCACTTCTCTCGAATGCTCCCCTTTTTCCACGTAATCTGGAAGATGAGAGAGTAACTCCAGTGCCTTGAGGGCTAAAGTGTCCGTAACCTCGTTTGATCCCGAGTAAAATCCACTCTCCACCTTCTCGCACTCCAAGCAAGTGTAAGCTTCAAAAGCGTGCATAATGGCATCCATACCAGCCGAAGCTGACACTTTCTTCGGGGCTCTTATCTCCCAGTCGAGGATTGCCGTGTCAGGCAGCATCGATTCGTGTATTATCCCCTTTTTAACGCCTCCCACCTTGACGACTGAGGCGCACGTCGTTTCGCTTCCCGTACCAAACGTAGTGGGAATCGCAATAAGAGGCTTCAGGAGAAATCTTGCGAGTTGAGAGGATGGTGAAAGGAAGAACTTCATTCCCCTCCCAACGCTATAACAGGCGTTCACTAGTTTTGCTGTGTCCAGAACGCTTCCACCACCAAACGCTACGATAGCTTCGGGTTCCTCGCTTCTGACGAACTCAAGGCAGACCTCGAACACATCCTCGTCGGGCTCTCTATCCACTTCCCTCCAGACGGAGACTTCTATACCCTCCGCCTCCACGCTTTTCACAACTTCTCTACAGTAGCTCGTGCTTCCTGTTCTTGGACCAGTTACAAGCACACACTTCGAAACACCGAGCTTCTTCAGCTCGGAACCGACAAGGTTTCTCACTCCAGCCCCCGCAACGAGCCTCGAGACTCTCAGCCTAAACATAATAAATCCTCCAAATAGCTCTGATCTTTTTTTACATATTTTGTTGTAATGCCCTCCGTCAGAGTTTTAACCATCAGTGTTCAGATATCACAGCCACGACATCACCCTGACTTACCTTGTCCCCTTCCTTTACGTTTATCCTAGATATCTTTCCTCTGACCGGAGAAGTGACCTCGTTCTCCATCTTCATGGCCTCGAGTATCATTATCGGTTCTCCTTCCTCGACTCCCTCTCCCTCTTTCTTCAGGATCTTTGTTATCACTCCAGATATCGTTACCCTAACCTCGACTCCTCCTGTGCCGAGAACCACCAGCGGGTCACCCTGACTTACTTTGTCCCCTTCCCTGACGAGTATTTTCTCGACCTTTCCGTCTATCGGGGAGGCAACCTCGTTCTCCATCTTCATAGCCTCGAGTATCAGTAACGGCTGTCCGGCCTTTACCCTCTCCCCTTCTTCGACGACTATCCTGACAACAGTACCTGCCATTTCCGCTACCACTTCGTTTCCGCTCAGCTCCCTGTGCTTCTTCTCTCCTACGTTTATCAGAGTCTTCTTCCCATTCACCGAAACTTCGAAAACTGGCGGATCTGCGTTCAGGATTTCCACTTCGTAACTTCTGTTGTTGACAGTGACCCTGAACTTCATCGCCTGCGCTCCGATAACGGAGTATTAAAGCTTCACTGTTTTGCGTTTTCGCGTTTTGGCTTTTCCTCAAATTTCAACGCAGTGATGAGTGTGACTGAATAACTATTTATTCAAACGCGAGCAAAACTCGGCGTGCTCCAGATTCGAAAGTTTGCAAGAGAGGAGCCGGTACTTTTTATTCTCCTTCTAGCTTTAGCTGTACTCACGATCCTCAAGCCGGAAAATGTCGTACATTATCCCAACTATGTGGACTGGAGCACAATAGTTGCTCTTTCAGGTCTAATAGTCATCACCACAGGAATAAAGGAGAGCGGCCTTTTACACAGGGTTTCTAGAAGTCTCGTAATCAAGGCAAACAGCGAAAGGGGTATGGCCCTCACCCTCGTTCTCGTATCCGCTGCCCTATCTACTGTTCTCACGAACGACATAACACTGCTCGTAGTAGTTCCACTAACACTATCGATAGGCGAAATAGTAAAGGCCAAGGTGGAAAGACTCATAATATTTGAAACCCTTGCCGTGAACGTTGGGTCTGCCCTCACTCCAATAGGAAACCCACAAAACCTGTTCCTCTGGCACAAATGGGGGATTGCGTTCCTCCAGTTCTGCAGGGAGATGCTAACGCCCGTAGTCCTGATGCTTCTTGTTCTGATCGCGTTCGTTTTCGCAGTATTCGAAGGAAAGGAGTTGGAGATTGAAGGTAGAAGGGAAGTCAGAGTTGATAGAAAACTCGCTATCGTTTCCTCAGCCCTTGTGTGCGTCTATATCACAGCACTCGAGCTTAGGTTCGAGTTTTTCGTCTTTGTTGCCGTAATTGCGATTTTCCTACTCTTCTTCAGAAGGGTTGTAAAAAAGACGGATTGGCTGCTCATATTAATATTCATCCTCATGTTCGTCGACGTAGGTTGCATTGCTAGATTGGATCCCATAAAAAGAGTTGTTGGTTCCGTGAACCTGAGCAATTCCGTGTCGGTTTTCCTAATTTCAGCTTTTCTGTCCCAGATAATGAGCAATGTTCCGGCTGCGATGTTCATCTCACACTTCTCGAAAAACTGGAGGGCAATATGCTATGGAGTAAATGTTGGAGGGAACGGTGTTATTCTCGCCTCTCTTGCGAACATAATATCTGTGAGGTACGCCGGGAGCAGAATGCTCTTCGACTTTCACAAGTACTCGGTAGTTTACTTCGCAGTAACTCTTGCGCTCGTGGTAGTTCTTCTCCTTTAACTGTTACAATCATCAGAGCTGTCTACAGATTAGCCAAAAGTCTTAAACTCGTCAAAAAACGAATTAAAGGATTAAAGATGTCGAAAAAATATATGTTTCTCCCGAATACTAGAGAACCCATGGGCACTGTTATCGTCGGAGCAGTAAGGACTCCGGTCGGAAAGTTCGGAGGTAATCTCAAAGACCTGCAGGCTTACGAGCTTGGAAAAGTTGCCGTGAAGGGTTTACTGAAGAAACTCGGCCTGCTACCCGAGGAAGTTTTTGACCACTATCCTTCCCTACTCGACAGGGAGTGTCCGCTTGACTCCTACAAAAAAGAGTTCGAAAGTGAACTAAAATCCGAATTAGGGTCTGGGTCATTCACTGAAGTTAAAATCGACGAAGTGATAATGGGAAACGTCCTTCAGGCTGCTCAGGGTCAGAATCCAGCAAGACAGGCTGCAATTCTAGCCGGAGTGCCAAAAACGATTCCAGCTTACACAGTAAACATGGTCTGCGGAAGCGGGTTGAAAGCTATAGTTCTTGCACACCAGAGCATAGAAAGTGGGGACAGCAAGGCCGTAATTGCCGGCGGAATGGAGTCCATGAGCAATGCACCCTACGCCCTAACCAAGGCAAGGTGGGGCTACAGGATGTTCAACGGAGAGGTCGTTGACCTCATGGTGCTCGACGGGCTCTGGGAAAAGTTCTACGGATACCATATGGGAATAACAGCTGAAAACATCGTCGAAAAGTACGGGATAAGCAGGGAAGAGCAGGACAGGCTCGCTTACGAGAGTCACGCGAGGGCAATTAAGGCCATGGATAGTGGAAAGTTTGACGAGGAGATAATACCGGTGGTCGTAAAATCGAAAAAAGGAAATGTAGTCGTCGAGAAAGACGAGCACCCAAGAAGGGACACGAGCATAGAAAAGCTCTCGAAACTACCACCTGCTTTCAAAAGTGATGGAACGATTACGGCCGGAAACGCGAGCGGAATAAACGACGGAGCTGCTGCTTTAATGCTTATGGAAGAAAAGTACGCAGAGGAGCTGTCCCTCAAACCTATGGCAAAGGTCGTGTCCTTCGCCTGCTCAGCTGTAGATCCCGCGTACATGGGATTGGCCCCTGTACCAGCAGTTAAGAGAGCTGTTGAGAAAGCTGGAATTAGCTTGGACGACGTGGACATATTTGAAATAAACGAGGCTTTCGCAGCTCAGGCCATTGCGGTAATTAGAGAACTCGGACTCGAGGATAGGATGGAGGATATAAACGTCAACGGGAGCGGGATAAGTCTCGGACACCCAATAGGAGCGACGGGAGCGAGAATAACCGTAACTCTCCTACACGAGATGAAAAGGAGAAAATCTGAGCTTGGTCTTGCAACTCTCTGCGTCGGAGGCGGTATGGCTGTTGCCGTTGTCTTTGAGAATTTTTGATTGAGAGTTTTTGATTTTTTCCTTACTTTTGCTGGATTGCAAGGAACAGTGAGGTTCGATTCAGGTTTTCTGAAATGAATTTTCGGATAGCCTAAAATTTAAATAACCTTCCACGTAGGTTCGAGCATGAAGATTGCCGCTTCGACTGCAAAGGGCGGTCTCGACGACGTAGTTATCGAGATATTCGGAAGAGCTCCGTGCTTTACGATCGTCGAGGTCGATGGTGGAGAAATTAGGAATGTAGAGGTTGTTAAGAACGAGAATGCCATGGCAAGCGGTGGAGCTGGTATAGCTGCAGCTCAGCTCATGATCGATAGGGGTGTCTCTTTGGTTCTCACGGGAAACTTAGGGCCAAACGCCTACAACGTTCTGTCCTCCGCAGGAATAAACGTTTACAGAGCCGCTGGAATGACTGTTAGAGATGCGATAAACAAATTGCTCAGTGGAGGCCTAGAGACTGTAGCTCCCTCGGGCGGTGGGGGAAGAGGTATGGGAAGAGGCATGGGTAGAGGAATGGGCAGAGGTATGGGTAGAGGAATGGGCGGAGGAGCCGGGAGAGGCATGGGAAGGTGGTAGTAGCTAGTACTAACACTGCAAAAGGGTGGGTAAAATGAGAATAGCAGTGGCCTCTGGAAAAGGAGGCACCGGCAAAACGACTGTGGCTGTTAATCTTTCGGCTTTTAGTGGTCTACCACTCTACGACTGCGATGTCGAGGAGCCAAACGCTCGCGTTTTCGTTAAGGGCGAAGAGAAATCAAAGCCCGTGTTCAGGCCCGTCCCCGAACTTGGCGAGGGATGTGACCTCTGCGGCGTTTGCAAGGATGTATGTCAGTACAACGCAGTAGTCGTGCTGAAGGACACTGTTGTGTTCTTCCCCGAAATTTGCCACAGCTGCGGAGCCTGCGTTTACCTCTGCCCAAAAAACGCGATAAGGGAAGTGAACAGAGAGGTCGGAAAAGTTATCGACGTATACAAAGGTAAAAAGAAAGTTCTAACCTACGGTCTCCTGAACATAGGTGAAGTCTCGCCCGTTCCCGTGATAAAGGCAATGAAAAAAGAGATGGAGAGAGATGCGGTGATTGATTGTCCTCCCGGTGTTTCCTGCCCGATGGTTGAGAGCGTTAGAGATGCAGATTTCGTAATTCTAGTGGCTGAACCAACGCCTTTCAGTTTCCACGACATGAAGATTGCCGCAGAAGTTGTAAAAGAGCTCGGAAAACCTTTTGGAGTTGTGATAAACAAGTACGGACTCCCATACGACGTTGAAGGAAAGTGTAAAGAACTCGGATATGAAGTAGTCGGGAGGATACCCTTCAGCAGGGAAATAGCGGAAATGTACTCTAAGGGTATGCTTCTCGAGAACGTTAGAGATGTTTTTGAGGAAATTTACGACAGAATTAGAGAAGTAGCCTGAGGGTGGTGCGATGAAGTTCGAACTCACGTCAGAAAACCCGCTTAGAATTACAGTAATAAGTGGAAAGGGTGGCACTGGGAAGACGACAGTGGCAGCGCAACTCAGCTACGTTCTGTCGAGAATAAGAAAGATAGTCATTGCTGATTGTGACGTAGATGCCCCCAACCTCCACCTCCTGTTGAAGCCAGAGGTCGTCGAGGAGCGGCCTTTCTTCGGCCTAAAGAAGGCGAAGATAGGTGAGAAGTGCACATCCTGTGGTCTGTGCTATGAACTGTGCAGGTTCGATGCAATAGTGGAAGAGAACGGAGGATACAGAATAGATGAAACGAGGTGCGAAGGATGCGCCCTTTGCTACAACGCCTGCCCAGAAAAGGCGATAGAGATGGTAGAGGGTGAAAGAGGGAAAGTGTACATTTCGAACACGAAAATTGGCAGGTTCGTTCATGCTGTGCTCTATCCAGGAGAGGAGAACAGCGGAAAGCTCGTGATGGAAGTAAAGGAGCTCGCAAGGGCCGAAGCAGACAGAGAAGGGGCAGCCGCGATAATAGTTGATGGAGCCCCAGGGATTGGATGTCCAGTAATTGCTTCTCTCGCGAACACGGATGTGGCTCTCGTCGTGACCGAACCAACACTCTCCGGACTATCAGACATGCTAAGGATACTCGATCTGACGGAGCACTTCAGGATAAGATCGGCTGTCGTAATAAACAAGTACGACCTGAACGAAGACGTCGCCGAGGAAATAGAAAGAAAGTGCAGGGATAGGGGCGTAGAGGTCCTTGGGAGGGTTCCATACGACGAAACTCTACCAGAGCAGATATCGATGCTTGAGTTCCCGTTCAGAGGAAAAGCTGCTGGAGAAATTGAGAAGGTCTGGGACAGACTCAGGGAGTTCCTCAGCTAAAGTTCGAAAAAGGGCAAAACCTAGATCTCCGTTAAGCTGCAAAAAATCAAACTGGGATCACTATGTTTATCTCCGAGTAGTTAACCACCGGCCTCTTCCGGTTCCTCTTTCCCGACGTGTCAAAGTCCACAAGTCCGAAGCTGCTCAGATGCTTTAGGTCCCTCATAACAGAGGATCTGTTCCTGCCAAGGATCTTCGCTAGCTCGTAAATGCTTTCTGGATTTCTTTCTCTTATTATGCTAATTATCCTGATTCTCTCAGGAGTTAGAACCTTCCTTATCGCATCGAGCTCGCTAACGTTAGCGTGAATTACGACGCTCTTGCCTATGGCGTGGACGTAAACGGATTCCATCCTATCCCCCCGCTCTGGTAAGGCGAAGAATATATATTTGTTGTTTATAAAACTTCATAAGATTTTACAGTTTTTATGATGCTTTGATGAACCTATACCAAGCATTGTCTGTTGTTAGTTTACTGTCAGAACAGCCAAGTCAAAACGAAAGAACAAGAACTGTTTATAGTTCAAACAGTTCAAGTTCACAGCCTGAAATAGCCGAGAGATAAACAAGACATCGTCGCAACAACTGCAAGTAAAAAAAAGCGTAACGAGCCAGCCCTTCAAGCCGACTCTTCCAAACCTAATGTACTCTCCCACAACATCTGTCAGCATGATCACGAGAACCGTAAACGCGAAGAGCAAGAAGAACTCTACCGCCAGCGGTAACTTTTTCACCGAAAAGTGCTCCCATATCTTCATTGTGTAGTAGTAAACGGCAACGAACTCGATTACCGTAGCAGCTATTTGAAGAGAAGATGTCTTTCTGTGCAGGTCGAGGTACTCTCTATTTCTGAGGGTATCCAGTCTGAGAGACATCAGGCTAAATAAGTCCCTCAAACCGTTCAGTGTCTGTTCGAACTTCGACTCGTAGTACTCGAGAGTTCTCTCCTCCTCGTACGATTTCGGCTTTATCTGCAGTTCTCTGCACATTCTTTCGTAACCGGCTATAGCTTCGAAGAGTCTTTCGTTCAGCTCCTTGAACTTCATGAACTCAGAGAAAAATCGACTGTGCCACTCAGCCATCTCGTCCATAATTCTTTCAAGCTCCAAAACGTCTGCCTTTACGGCACTTACTGAAACGCTAGAGATTTTTTCAAATATCTCACTCTCAAACTCCGAGAGAGATGTTGCTTCTTCGAGGCACTTCTTCAAAAAGTCTTCACACATCTTCTGATAGCAGAACATCACAGGTAGTTTCTCGTAAAACAGCTCCTCGAACTGTTCGCCCTCCAGCTCACAGTCGACAACCAGAACTTTACCTCTGTAAGCGTACTTGCCGTACCTGAACCTGTAGCCCCTCTCGAGCTTCTCGAGCTTTACCACGAAGTCTCCACTCCCCTGCCCAACGTAAAAGTGACAGCCCCCCACACTCAAGCCTAATTACCCCTTTTCTAATGTAATCAAAAGTCCTGTTCAGTTCCTCGAAGGAGACGATGTACGTCAAGTAATTCTGCTCCACTAATTGCAGTCTCACAAATCGTATAAAAACCGATCGAGTTGATGGCAAGGAAAACAACAACAAAACTTGCACGACGATACGTTTATATACGCCTCCCTAAAAGCCTGCTAAGTCACTTTCAGGGTGATAGCATGAAGTCTGTTTACGCGTATGTAAGGGAAGCGTGGAAGAATCCTTGGGAAGGGTTCGTTGGGGAGCTGATGTGGGAGAGATTGCAGCAGTGGAGGAGAGAGCCTGCTGTTGTCAGAATAGAGAGACCAACAAGGATTGACAGGGCGAGAGCTCTCGGTTACAAGGCCAAAAAAGGAATAATCGTCGTGAGAGTCAGAGTAAGGAGAGGCGGCAGAAGAGCTACGAGGCCGAACAAGGGGAGGAAGACAAAGAACCTTATGGTGAACAGAAGGACTCCGAAGAAGAGTCTTCAGTGGATCGCAGAGGAGAGGGCAGCGAGGAAGTACCCGAACATGGAAGTCCTGAACTCCTACTGGGTCGGAGAGGATGGAAAGTACAAGTGGTTCGAAGTTATACTCGTCGATAGAGCTCATCCAGCAATAAAGAGTGATCCTCAGCTGAGCTGGATATGCAGCAAGAGAGGCAGAGTTTTTAGGGGGCTCACATCAGCAGGTAGGAAAAGTAGAGGGCTCAGAAGAAGAGGCAGAGGAGCCGAGAAAGTAAGGCCGAGTCTGAGAGCCAACTTCAGGAGAAAGGAGGATTAAACAATTTTTCTTATTCTAAAATTTTATTTTGCTACATTACAGAAGCTTGGGATCACACAACTCACAAAAAATAAAATTAAGCCCTCTGTATCTTCGCGTGAGAGCCAATTATAGACCCACTCAAATTCAGTCTCCTTATCTCGCACTCATCGTCTATCAGACTCCTCCAGATAGTGGTGTTTCTCAGAATTACATTTTTGAAGAGGACACTCTCACATACGTCGGAGTTCTCTATCAGGCACCCCTCCCCAACACACGCGTATGGCCCGATTATAGATCTGCCAACGATCCTTACACCATCCTCTATACATACGGGCTCTATTATTTTGGAATACCTGTCTACCTCCACCTTGCCAACATAGTGCTCCATGAACATCTTCAGCGCCTCTATGTAGGAGTCGGGACTGCCTATGTCGTACCACATTCCTTCGCTGAATGAGAAGCCAAACAGTTCATCTCTCTCGCAGAGCCAAGACATGAAGCTGCCTATGTTGTCCGCATCTGGAGAACTCGATACGTACTCCTGAAGGAGGTCGGCGACATAAGCTGGGAATGCGTAAATTCCTATGCCGACGAGCGTTGAAGGCGGCTCCTTCGGCTTTTCGAGAAACTTGACTATTCTATCCCCACTCAGCTCTGCAACTCCATACCTCCTCGCGAGCTCGTAATCGCCAACGTCGTAAAGGCAAGTGCAAGGTTTTCCCTTCTCCCTGTAGTAGTCAACGAACTCGGATATATCAAAAGAGAAGAGGTTGTCCCCGGCAACAACGAGGGTCTCGTCGTCTATTTCGCTTAAAACTTGAGCCAAAGCTTTCACGGCTCCAAGCTTCTCCTCCTCCCTCGTGCTCTCCTCAGCCACTATACTTACATCCTTACCCTCACTCCACTCTCTGAAGTCTCCCTCGAACCTCTTGTTCGTCGAAACAATAACATCTCCAAAATTCCTAACCTTCTCGTATATCACGTCTATTATCTTTCGTCTTCCCACCGGCAGAAGCGGTTTTGCCTTCGTTTTCGTTATTGGCCAGAGCCTCGTAGCGTAACCGCCCGCCATTATGACAACTTTCATGGATAAATTTGAGTTCGGTATTACTTAAATTTTAATGTTTTTGATTGTACAGTTTTGCCTTTCCATCCTCCCTAACGAACCCTCAAGTCGAAGAAACGACCACATTGATCTCTCCTGTGCAACTCTAGTGCTATCAAGTCCCCATCGCTCACAATTCTCACTTTACTCTCAGCCTCATATCTTTGAAGTGTTCGAAAATCCGAGGTTCAGTATGCCGAACTCTTTCATTTCCTGAGAAACTTTCTTCTTTTCTGATGGTCTCACTCTGACGAACTCACTCATTTTCAAACTTGTTCTTCCAAATATAACCTTCACTCTAGCTCATAACAACTATCATTTCAACCCACGTGAAGGAGGACTCAGAGTTGCGACGATGATTGTCAAACCCTCGCGTTTAGCTCGCAAAGCACGTTGAAATGTCTTCGTGCACATCCGGTGACCCATTAGTGGGCTCGTCAATAACATCACAGGTAGTTCATCACCCTCACTCCGACTATAGCAACTTTCTTCTCCCCCCATTCAGGTTTGTTGGGTTTCTTTCAGCCAAATGCTCGATCCTCATCGCTTTCAGAATTACCTTAACCCCCTCTCCACTTCCTCGCTCAGGCCCATGTTTGTCAGCCCGAAAGCCATGTCGCTGAAGACCGTTACGGAGAAGACCTGATCATCCGAGTTCTAAAAGACTATGTCGTCAGTTGCTTCCAGACTCTTGCCCGAGTTGTAGCTGTACCAAGCTGAGGTGATTATCGCCAAGCTTATCAGAGCTATGCAAATCGCAGCAAACTTACGCATACACGACCCTCCGAGAGTTACCAATTCCGGACTTCTGTCGGCTATGTACTGCACGACTACAGCGGTGGGAGAAGATGAGCTCCCCGATAGCGAGCAGTATCTGAGTCCGCTATTCCCATCAAGAAAGTATTAGCTCCAAGTGTTGTAATTCCACCGTGCCCGACAAAGATCTGGAAGAACAGGGCTACATTGAGATTACTATCGTTGCGAAAGGCCCGAGTATTATCGCTGCCATTGGCGTACCAACTGGATGAGAGCACGAATCCGTGACCGGGACGGGGATGTGCCAGACAGATATTATGAAAACGGCTACCCCACCAGTGCGAGCATGGGCTTGTAGCCGGGGTTCTCTGTGCTCCTCTTCCTTATCTCCCTTATACCCAGAATCCAGAACGGCACGCAAACAGCGTACCAGAAAATGCACCACTTCAAGCTCAGCATTCCGTCATTTATGTGCACTCCAACACTCCGTTTAATATTTAATTCATGTTTTCCGGATTTTTTGGTTCAATTAATGCCGAACCAATTTAACCGAAAATCCAGGTATAAATTGCCAATAATAAATCCCACTATCACTGTTATTTAAGGATGGAAAAACATTTATTCAGTATAATTTTTCAACGCCAGTGTGGAACCTGACAGTGTCAAAATGCTTCCAACTGTGTATGTAATCCTGAATACGCTTGATGGGGCAAAAACTCTCTCGAAGAT
>Ga0256834_1000619_pt1 | contig 25191 bp, 27 predicted proteins | sample 4281140metaG_FD_190536 | JGI IMG/M metagenome (GOLD analysis project Ga0256834, IMG submission 190536) | Hydrothermal vent microbial communities from East Pacific Rise, Pacific Ocean - 4281-140 | ecosystem: Environmental > Aquatic > Marine > Hydrothermal vents | place: Pacific Ocean: East...
TAATAAGTATCATAATATTTTTTAGAAAGTGATGATCAAGTGTAGAGGTAATGATAATTTCTGCAGTATGTTTTGTGAGTGATGTAATATTGATTTTAAATTCTTTTAGATCTTCTTTTAAGAGAATTAACCCTTTATCTTTATTTTGATAAATAATTTCACCAACATTTTGATGATGCATCGATTGTAGTGAGACTTCATAGGCTAACTCTCTATCCATAAGTAATATAAACTTTTTTTCTATGGCTTGTGGCTTTGCTATATTTGTGTCAAAATTTTCTTGATGTTCTTTAAGTATTTTTGGTACGTTGTTTACACTGAAAGAAGTTTTTTTATGTGCTTTGGCATTGTTCCCTTGACTTTTACGAAGCAATAAAAGAACAGCAGCAAGGAGAAGTGCAAAGAGGGTACTTGATAAAACACCTGTCACAATTCCGAGTTTTATTGCTTTTGAGAATGGAAAATTCAGAGAATAGTAAACAACAGCTATGGCTGTAAAAAGTATACTCAACGGCATTATCAAAGTTAAAAAAATATTAATATAATTTTTCATAGTTACTCCCGTCCCTAGTTATTCTTAGATAAATATTTCATCTAATATGGTATTAATATACGCATTGGCTTTAAATGAGATAAGATCTTCAGGTTGTTCTCCTGTACCAATATAAAAAATAGGCATCTTGAGCTCATCTGCAATACTCAGAACTGAGCCACCTTTTGCGGTGCCATCTAGTTTGGTGATAATTATACCATCAACACCTATAAGTTCATCAAATACTTTTGCTTGGTTAATAGAAGAACTTCCTTGTGTCCCGTCTAGAATAAGTATTTTTCTATGGGGTGCATCAGGAAGGGCTTTATTTGCTACACGCAGCATCTTTTTGAGCTCTTCACTGAGATTGTTTTGGGTATGAAGTCTCCCCGCAGTATCAATGATGACGTGGTCATAGTTTTTTGCTTTTGCAGATTCAATAGTATCATAGACTACAGCAGAAGGGTCATGTCCTTGTTGTGTCGCAACAATGGGTATGTTGAGCTTGGCTGCCCATCTACTTAGTTGTTCTATAGCTGCGGCACGAAAGGTGTCTCCTGCACCTAAGATGACCTCTTTACCTTCTTGTCGATACATATAGGCTAATTTTGATATGGTTGTCGTTTTACCAGCACCATTCACCCCTATAATCATCTCTACAAAAGGTTTTGTATCACTTTTCTTCCACTCAACATCATATTGAAAAACAGAGATAAGTGAGTTAAAAGCTTGGATTCTTGTAATGGTATTAGGTAGTCCATCTAAAAGTTTTTCTACAAGGGCATAGTTAACATCTGCTTCAAGTAAAAGTTCTTCAAACTCATCTTTTGAGATATTTTTTTTCTTTTGAGGTATTACTTCTTTAATGGCATCATTTGTTTTGCCTAAAACTTTTTTTAATAAATTAAACATAGGTAGGCCTTTATTTTTTGGTTGTTTGTAATATATCGTAGTTTAGCATCTCTATGGGAGTTGCTCCTTCAAAGTGACTGTAATATTTTCCATTTTTATAGATAATAGTTAAAGGCATAGGTTTTTCTTTTATTTGAAGGGAAGTATAGAGTAAGTTTGAAATCTTTTCATTTTCTTTATTGAAAGAAACAAAGTGATAAATATGATGTTTGTTTAAAAAAATATTGGGTGTAGATATTTTTTGGGTATCTCCAAGGAGAAGACTAATAACGATAATGTTACGCTGATACCTTGTTTGTATTTTCGATAAGGATTCCATTTGATCTAAAGAAGTGGGGGATGAAATATGAGAAATATTGAGTACAATGGTTTTTTTATGAAATGAATTAGAATAAATATTTTTATCCGCAATAGAAAATTTATATGATTTTTGTTTAGAACTTTTAATTATAAATGTATTAGGATATTGGGTATGATTGATATCAGATGTATGTTTTTTTAAATCTTTTTGGGTAAATATTGTTGTGCTATTTATTTCTGGGAAATGTGTATCATTTTCTTTTTTATTTTCACATGCAGTTAAACTAAGTAAAACTATACTGAAAATGAGAGTAGGTATTGTACGCACATAGACCCTTTAGCTATAATTTTGTAAAATGATTATAACTAAAGAGCATTAATACTAATGGATAATAATGAAAAAACTGACAAGAAAAAATAAATTTAGAAGAGATTGTTTACAGCGATTAAAAGATATTTCTAAACAAAGAAAATATAGTACAGACAAAAAAATAATAGAAAAAATATATCTACTTCTAAAAGAGAATCGTGCTAAAGAGGTGATGCTTTATTTACCTTTAAAATTGGAAGTAAATATTTATCCACTTATTTATCGTTTACGTAAGGAAAAGGTAAATCTGTATGTCCCTTTTATGGAAGGTAAAAGTTTTAGGTTGGTAAAATATAGATTGCCACTTATAGAAAAAAAGTTTGGCATAAAAGAACCAAATAATTCAAAAAAGTATAGAAAAAAAAGTATAGATATAGCTATTGTACCTATTGTTGGGCTGGATTGTACACGAAGACGTGTAGGATTTGGAAAAGGTATGTATGATAGGTTTTTTGAAAAACATAAAACAAATATAAAACAAATAGTTTTTGTAGCGCGTGAATTGTGTTACAGTAAAGAGGTTGTTACAGACCATTATGATGTAAAAGCAGACATAATTTTATCGCAACAGAGATGTCAAAGGACGAAATATGTTAGAAGTAGTCACAGGTATAGGAGGCGTAGTGCTGGGAGTAACCATTAGTTATATATGGTTAAAAAGTTCTTGTAAAAACAAGTTTATGCATTATGAATTTGAAGCAAAAGCAAAAGCAAAAGCCATTGAAAATGAGATAGAAATTTCATTTAAAGAAGCAAATGTAAAAATAAAAGAAAGAGAAATAGAACAAACAAGTGAATTTCAAAAAAGACTTACACAAGTAGATGAACGAGAACGTGGACTCATACTACAGACAAAAGAATTTAGCAGGAAAGAAGAAAAACTTAAGCAATTAGAACAAAGAGCCATAGAGAAGGAAGTACAGTTAGAAAAACTAGAAATAAAAAAACAGCATGAAATTAATATAACCATAGGCAAAATGCAGAATGTTGCTTCCTTTACGAAAGAAGAAGCAAAAGCATATATTTTAGAAAAAGTAGAAGCACAAAGCCGTGCAGATATTGCGGGGATAGTTCGTAAATATGAGCAAGAGGCGAAAGTTGAGGGTAAGAAAAAAGCCAATTATATTTTGGCTCAAGCAACTACACGTTATGCAGGAGACTTTGCAGGGGAACGTCTTATAAACCTTGTTAATTTACCTAGTGATGAACATAAGGGACGTATTATTGGGAAAGAAGGACGAAATATTAAAACACTTGAAATGCTTTTGGGTGTAGACATCGTAGTAGATGAAACACCTGGTGTCATTTTAGTAAGTTCCTTTAATATTTACCGAAGGGCTATTGCGACTAGGGTTATAGAAATACTTGTTGAAGATGGACGTATTCATCCTGGACGTATAGAAGAAGTGCATGAAAAAGTGCAAACAGAATTTGAGCAAAAAACATATGAAGAGGGTGAAAATGTATTAATAGACTTAGGGTTATTTCCTATGCATGAAGAACTTGTAAGGCTTCTTGGTCGTATGAAGTATCGGGCAAGCTATGGACAAAATGCCTTGGCACATACACTAGAAGTTGCTAAATTGGCACGTGTGATGGCAGCAGAAATGGGTGGTGATGAGACACTAGCACTAAGAGCTGGGTTACTCCATGATATAGGTAAAGCACTTACGCAAGATATGGGTGGTTCACATGTAGATATAGGTGTTGATCTCTGTAGAAGACATGGGGAGCATCCAACGGTGATTAACGCTATTTATGCACATCATGGGTATGAAGAGCCTGATTCTGTAGAGTCTGCTGCCGTGTGTGCTGCAGATAAACTTTCAGCAGCACGGCCAGGAGCGAGAAGAGAGGTACTTGAGAGCTTTACTAAGCGAGTGAAAGATATAGAAGAGATAGCACTTTCAAAAGCAGATGTAAATAAAGCATATGCCATTAACGCAGGAAGAGAGATTCGTGTTTTTGTCAATGCAAAGCATATGTCAGACAATGAAACGGTACTTTTAAGTAAAGAGATAGCTAAAGAGATAGAAGAAAAAGTACAATATCCAGGTGAAGTAAAGGTAAATGTTATTCGTGAAACTCGTGCAACAAGTTATGCAAAATAAATAGTATTGCGTTATAATTAATGTCAAAATATAAATGAAATAAAGGATAATAAAATGAAAAAATTACTTATAGGGCTTATGGTGTTATGTTTACACTATAGTGTATCGGCAAAAGAGGTAAAAAAAAGTGTGGAGCATCTTAAGAACAAGACACCAATAGTTGTGATTGAAACAAATGTCGGAAAAATAGAAGTAAAGCTTTATGCTGATAAATCACCGTTGGCTGTTGAAAATTTTTTAGGTTTGGCTAAAAAAGGGTATTATAATGGAACTATTTTTCATAGAGTTATAAAAGGGTTTATGATACAAGGTGGCGATCCAACAGGCACAGGTAGAGGGGGAGAGTCTATTTGGGGAAAAGAATTTAAAAATGAAAATTCACCTAATTTAGTTTTTGATAAACCTTTTTTACTTGCTATGGCAAACCATGGGATGCATACAAACGGTAGTCAGTTTTTTATTACCACAGTACCTACGGCACATTTAAATGGTGGTTATACTATTTTTGGAGAAGTGGTTTCAGGACAGAAAGTAGTACAAAAAATAGAAAATGTTTCTGTATCAGCAGGGGCAAATAGACCTATGTTCCCTCAAACTATGAAAAAAGTGTACATTAAAAAATAGATGGATTTAAAGTTTTTACGACAAGAACGTCAAAAATGGCTCACTTGGAAGAATATACTTCCCTATCAAGAGGCCATTAAAAACTTGCCTGAATATAAAGATTTAGAGGTGAGTTTTGGTGACAGTGTTACGATGAAAATTCCTCTATTAAGTCAAAAGCAAAGCTCCCAGATAAAAGAGACAGCATTATTAATGAAGCCTTGGCGTAAAGGTCCATTTCAGATAAATGATCTTTTCATAGATTCAGAATGGCAAAGTCAAATCAAATATAATCTTTTAGAGCCATATTTTAATCTTAAAGATAAAATAGTGGGCGATATAGGGTGTAATAATGGGTATTATCTTTTTCGTATGCTTTCGCAGGCACCTCAAAAACTCATAGGATTTGACCCCTCAGCTATTTATTATTCACAGTTTCAGTTTCTAAACCATTTTATACAATCAGATATTGTGTACGAGTTACTCGGTATTGAACATGTTGAATTTTATGAACATAAATTTGATGTTTTATTTTGTCTAGGTGTACTGTATCACCGTTCTGATCCAGTAGCTATGCTTAAGTCACTTTACAAAGGTTTAAATAGCGGGGGAGAGCTTATACTTGATACTTTCATGATTGATGGTGAAGAAGAGATGTGTTTGACTCCAAGAGAAAGATACTCTAAAATCCCAAATATTTATTTTGTACCTACGGTGAAAGCATTAAAAAATTGGTGTTTTAGAGCGGGATTTGAAAAGATTGAAGTTTTAGAGATTATGGTTACATCATCTAATGAACAGAGAAAAACAGAATGGATAGACACGCAAAGTCTTGAAGACTACTTAGATCCAAGCGATAAAACAAAAACGGTCGAAGGGTATCCTGCACCTAAACGAGTATATATAAAAGCAAGCAAAAAATAAAGATATCTTATGTCTTGACAATTATTTGACAATTTTAGTTTATACTTTGTGCAATGATTAGGTATCACAGTAAAGGTACTTTTATTTTTAAATAAGGTAGTTTTTGCTATAAATACACTAATAAATGGAAAAAGTAGAAAAACTTTAAGTTTTAGGCTTTTACATAAGAAATGGAAATAGATGAGAATATTAACTGTTGGTTTTAATGATGAGTATGTAAAAGAGCTTGAAAAAGAGTTAGAAAACTATTTTATATGTATTGTAGACAATGCAAAAGATTTATATGATGCAACAAATTTTACAGATTTTAGACATTATGAATTGGTTGTCATTGTAGATGAGGGTGTAAAGTTTTCACTTGAACGCTATGTGAATGAAGTAAAAAAGAAAAAGAGTGAAACAAAGATTATTATTTTATCTACCAATATGAACCGACAGGAAGCTTTTTTTGCACTAGGTATTGATGATGTGATTAGTAATCATTGTGAACACCCTGACCTTATCGCGGCACGTGTGCTTTCAAATATGAGACATTTATTTGGTACACATGTCAATATTGAAAAGTTAGTTATAGATATAGCCAATAAAAAGATAGAGTATGATGAGAAAATTGTTTCTCTTAATGGTAAGACATTTGATATTTTAGCATATCTTGCATTACGTAAGCAACGTGTTTTTTCTAAAGATGAGATTATTAATGCACTTTGGGAAGAACCCGAATATGTAAGTGATAATACTGTTGAAGTAGCCATTAATCAAATTAGAAAACGTCTTAAAAGTATTCTTGGTTTTCAGGTGATTCATACGGTAAGACGTCGAGGATATAAGTTCTCTTATTAAAATCTTAAGTAGTGTGCATTTTTTAGAGCAGGTTACAATTAAAAAAATCCCATAAGGTTATTTATTATGAAAAAAATCTTTATTTATCTCTTCACTATTTTAGCAATATTAGGGGTTATATTTACCTATATACTTTATACAGAAGGTTTTTTTGAAAAGATACCCGAAAAATCTGATTTGAAACCTTTTGAAATGAAATGTGAATCTGGAAAATGTGCTTCAGGAAAATGTGCAAGTGGAAAATAGATGTTAGAAGTTAGTACACATTTACAAATAGATACTGCATTATGTGGGAAAATAATTAAGCTGGAAGATGGCTATACTGAAATACTCTTACATACAACACAACAAATGAAAGTAGATGCACAAGGTTTAGTGCATGGTGGGTTTATTTTTGGAGCAGCTGATTATGCTGCAATGTGTGCAGTAAATGATCCTTATGTAGTACTTGGAAGTGCTAATTCAAAGTTTATAGCACCTGTTAAAATAGGCAATACGGTTTTATGTAAAGCGACAGTAGTAGATGCAAAAGGGAAGAAAAGAATGGTTGAGGTTAAAGCATATGTGAAAGATATGCTTGTTTTTGAAGGAAGTTTTACTACTTTTATTTTAGATAAACATGTATTAAATAGTTAAACTAATACCTAGTATTTAAAGAGTACTTTCTACTTGTGCTATCCAATAGGGGATTATTTTCTGTTCTGTTTTAAGTGTTGTACTTAATCCATGACCTGGATAGATAGTATAGTCTTCTTCTATTTTTAATGCTTTTTCTAAACTTTTGACCATATCTTCTCCACTAGAAAAAGGAAAATCCCATCTGCCTATGGATTTTTGAAAAAGAAAATCTCCTGAAAACCAAACATCTTTTATTTGGATTATACTGCATCCAGGTGTGTGACCAGGAAAAAATAGGTATTGTATATTAACACCTCCTAATTTTAAAGTTTCATCACCTATGATTTCATAGTCTGCTTTACTCGGAGGAACAGATTGACCAAGAGGGCACTTCTCAAGCATAAACGTGTCACCTTTTGGACAATATATAGGGATTTTAAGAGCATCTTGTACTGCTTGATTTGACCAAACATGATCGAAGTGAGCGTGGGTATTGAGTATAGCTACGGGGTTTGTAACATTCTGCGTTACCCATTTAGTAGCACCCATACCAGGGTCGATGATGAAATCTTTACCATCAATGGTTACGATGTAGCAATTTGTTTGCGTTGCTCCCATAGGTTGAATTTTAATTTCCATTGGTTATAATCCTCGTATGAATATCTATGCATTATTAGAGCAGTCTATCGTAAGTCATGACATTTTAGTCAAAGAAAAGTTAAGTGCTCAATGTTTAGAGTATTGTAACCAAAATGAGGTTAGGGTTGAGGATAGCTTTTGTCCACAAATATTTGACGTACCTTCTTATGCTAGTTATTGTACGATTGTCTCTCCTAAAGATTTACCTCATAGAAAAGACTTTGGAAGTAATGAAGGTTTAGCAACTTTAGTACACTCAATTGCACATATAGAGTTTTCTGCAATTGATTTGGCATTGGATGCAGTGTATCGTTATCCTGAAATGTCTATGGCATATAAGATTGATTGGCTAGAAGTTGCCAATGATGAGATTAGACATTTTAAAATGCTTGAGAGCCTTTTAGGTGAACTTGGATTTTCTTATGGTGATTTTCCTGTGCATTGTGGACTTTTTGATGCAGCCAATAACACAGCCCATAACATTTTAGATCGAATGGCAATAGTCCCTCGTTATTTTGAAGCTTCAGGCCTTGATGTGAGTCCTCAAATCATAAAAAAACTTGATAATAAACGAAAAATACCAGCTGTTGCTAAACTAATAGAAATTTTGAATATTATTTATGAAGAAGAGATAGATCATGTGTTAAAAGGGGATAAGTGGTTTAAGTATCTTTGTCAAGATGAGGGCAAGAGTGAAGACGTGTATTTTGATATATTAGACAAGTATGATTTGCTTAAGAAGCATAGACCCCACGTTAATGTACAGGCACGAAAAGATGCAGGGTTTACTTGTCAAGAAATAAAACGCCTTGGGGCGAAAGATTGTATATGAAGTATTTTGTAGAACAAATGTTTTTTAACCCTCAGTGGTATCATTATCCTTTTATGTTCTTGTTGTTTCTCGTTTCCCTTTTGTATGGGAGTATTATGTTTTTACGTAGAAAATTACGAAAAGCAAAAAGATATCATATTCCTATAGTCTCTGTAGGTAATCTATTAGTTGGTGGGTCAGGTAAAACACCATTTGTGATTGCCTTGGCTTCAACATATGAAGATGTATTTGTTATATCTCGTGGTTATGGTAGAAAAAGTACAGGTTTTAAAAAAGTGAGTTGTAAAGGTAAAATTTTAGTAGATGTTGAAGTAGCAGGAGATGAGGCAATGCTTATGGCTCTTTCCTTACCACATACTACCGTCTTAGTAAGTGAAAATAGACATAAGGCGATTGAGTTTGCACAGAGTCATGGAGCAAAACTTATTATATTAGACGATGGTTTTAGTAGGGTAGATATTGAAAAGTTTGAGATTTTACTAGAGCCAAACATTATTAAAAATAAGTATACTTTTCCCATAGGCCCTTTTAGAGAGTTTTTAGCAACACGAAGAAAAGCAGATATTTTAGCCAAAGAAGGGATTGAGTTTATACGTGAAGTGACTATAGAAAATGAAACGGATCGCATGGTTCTAGTAACAGCTATATCGAACCCTATGCGATTAGATACTTATTTACCAGCAGATGTTGTACATAAAGTTTATTATGAAGATCATGCTTATTTTAATGAAGATATTTTGAAAAAGTTATTACTGGACTATCAAGCATCTTCTATTTTGTGTACATCAAAAGACAAAGTAAAGATGGATGGGTTTAAGTTAGCTATCTCTGAAATGAAGTTAAAATTAGAGATTAAAAAAGAGATATTCATACAAATTAATGAGTATATTGAAGGACATACACATGCGTGATAATATTGAAGTGGTAAAAACACTACTAGAAGCATTACCTTATATCAAACGTTTCAGTAATGAAAAAATTGTTATTAAGTATGGTGGCTCGGCACAAACAAGTGAGAACCTTAAAGAACAGTTTGCACAAGATATTGTCTTACTTCATTTGGTTGGCATGAAACCTATTGTTGTTCATGGTGGAGGTAAGAGTATTACAGACTTGCTTACACAGTTGGGTGTTGAGACTAAATTTGTAGATGGGCAACGTGTCACAACAAAAGAAGTAATGCGTGTAGCTGAAATGGTACTTTCTGGTGAAATAAATAAAGAAATAGTTTCTCTTTTAGACAATCATGGGTCTAAAGCTATAGGAATATCTGGTAAAGATGGTGGTTTCTTGAAGGGTGTAGCAAAAGACTTTGAAAACTTTGGCTATACAGGTAATATAGAGCACATTAATCCTGAGATTGTTAATAATATTATTGAAGATGGAGCAATTCCTGTTATAGCACCTATCGCTGGGAGTAGTACTATGGGACATCCAGGGTTTAATATTAATGCAGATTTAGCTGCAAGTAAAATAGCTGTGGCGATGGAAGCTAGAAAAGTATTATTTTTAACTGATACTCCAGGTGTATTAGATAAAGAGATGAAACTTATTACAAACCTTAGTATAGAAAAAACTGAAGCATTAAAGAAAGATGGAACAATACAAGGTGGTATGATGCCAAAGGTAGATGCATGTATAGAGGCATTAAGAGGTGGTGTAAAGAAAGCACATATTATTGATGGACGTGTAGAACACTCATTACTTTTGGAGATTTTAACCAGTTCTGGGGTAGGAACATGTATAGAATTATAATAATTTGGTAATACTAAGGTAATACTTTAAGGAAGTTTCTGCTAATATACATCATACAGTTTTTTACTGTATTGAAAAAGCCAAAGTCATCGCGAGGTGGGTACGGAAAGTTTAGGGTCTCTCGTAGATAGCCAAACTACCAATAGAGTAAAAAACGACTTTTTTTAAAATACTTTTTTACTCTATTCAACTTGTATTTAGTATGTTAGAAAGTGAAGCATTTGTATGCATTGACATTCTTTTTCCCTAACTATACTTCAATAAGTATAAATGATTTCATTATTTAATATGCTAAATACTAACGATACTCTTTATCCCTCCTAAACATAGTATAAGAACCTAAAAATTGCAAGTATATAGCGGATATTGTCAGTTTTTTTAGTTATAATATTGGCTATTATTTATTACATACTTATAGGACAAATGCATGCAACTTATTGAAACACGTGGTAACGATGGATATAAACCAAAGACTGTATCTTTCTCAGATGCAATTTTAAATCCAAGTGCCAGTTTTGGTGGACTTTATGTACCCCAAAATATTCCTAATATAAATCAACTTTTTTTAGAAAAACATTTAAAAAGTCATTATAAAATCTTAGCATTAGACTTTTTACAAGCATTTAAAATTGATATTGAAGAAAAAGTTCTAATAGAAGCGTTAAATAGATATGAAAAATTTGATGACCCAGCTAACCCTGTACCTCTATCAAAAGTTGAAAAAGACTGCTTTGTTGCTGAACTTTATCATGGACCCACACGTGCTTTTAAAGATATGGCATTACAACCTTTTGGTTATATTCTTTCTAAAGTAGCACAGCAAAGAGATGAAGAGTATCTTATTATGGCTGCAACCTCTGGTGATACAGGACCTGCAACACTAGAGACATTCAAAAACCAAAAAGGTGTGAAAGTAGCTTGTTTGTATCCAGAAGGTGGTACTTCGGATGTTCAGAGATTGCAAATGGTGACAGAAGATGCCTCAAATCTTAAAGTTATTGGGGTAAAGGGAAACTTTGATGATACTCAAAATTCTTTGAAAGCATTATTGGCATCAGATGAATTTAAAGAAGAACTTAAAGAAAGAGGTATTAAGCTCTCTGCGGCAAACTCTGTAAATTTTGGTCGTATCATTTTTCAGATTATTTACCATATACATGCATACTTAGAATTAATACGTAAAGATGAAATTACTATGGGAGATAAAGTATATCTTGTGATTCCAAGTGGAAACTTCGGTAATGCTTTGGGTGCATATTATGCTAAAAAAGCAGGATTGCCTATAGAGAAAATATTAATTTCCTCAAACGTGAATAATATTTTGACAGATTGGATTAAAACAGGGGTATATGATTTAACAACAAGAACATTGATTCAAACTGAATCCCCAGCAATGGACATATTGAAAAGTTCAAATATTGAGCGTATACTTTTTGATAAATTTGGTGATACGCGTACTAAAGAACTTATGGAGTTATTGGAAAAAGAGGATAAGTTTAAACTTAGTGACAGTGAATTGTGTATATTAAGAGAAGACTTTGATGCATCTTTTTCTGATGATGATGCTTGTAATGATGTTATAGGTCAATATGCTAAAAATGGTTATATTATGGACCCTCATACAGCAACATGTATGAGAGCTTATGAAATGTTAAGAGATAAACCATTAATGACGATTGTTTATTCTACAGCAGAATGGACAAAGTTTTCTCCAGCTGTTTCAAAAGCACTCGGAGTTGACGTACCTCATGATACTGATGCACTTAAATGGGTGAGTAACAATACAAATGTTACAGTACCAGCTATGATATCTGGTTTGTTCTCAAAGCCTATTATCCACACAGTTTTGGTAGAAAAAGAGTCGATTAGAGGAGAAATGTTAAACTTTCTGTAGTTTAATATACTTAATTATATGATAAATAAATTGCTCTTTTTTTTTATTGCCACTTTTTTTATTGTGGAGGTTTCTTTTGCAAAAAATATAGTTGATTGTAGGGTAGTTGTAGGTGGGACAACAGAGTGTAACCCTTATGGCTCAAAATTAATGAGAGCAAAAGAGATTAGGTATGATACAGACAAGAAAAAGCTTATTATTTCTAAAACGTTGCCTGTTCCAAAAAAGTTCCAAATGAAAATTATCTCTGTTGAGGATTTAATAGAGAGATATATAAAGGTTGAAGATTCTTTACGTTTTAAACTTCCATTAGAAGAAGTAGCTTTAGATATAAATGTGACAAAAAGTATCTCAATGAAAGATAAAAATGTTACTCGAGTAGAAAAGAAAAAGAAAGTCAAAAAAATATTTGTTAGATATGGGAAATATAAAGTCTCTAAAGGAGATAGCTTTAAGACTATTTCAAAAAAATTCTCTATGAAAATAAAAGAACTTTTGCGTATTAATTTAATGGATAAAAAGTCTAAATTAAAAGTAGGAGAAAAACTACGAATTCCTTTTGAACAAAAGATTATTGATGCTATTCTTGATGGAGAATATACCATTGAATCTGGGGATTCTATGCATTCTATTGCAAAGAAATTTAAGTTAGATCCTCGTGAATTAGAAAGAATTAATAATATCAATTCACATACACTTATTAAAGTAGGTAAAAAGTTAAAGCTTCCTTCTAGACTGATTAAAAAACCAGTTAAATTGACAAAAGAAAAACCTAGTAAAATTTCTAAAAAGAAGAAAAATCTAGTCTCAAAAAAGAGAGTAAAACGTAAGAAAAGTAAACGCATTAAAGTCTTGCGTGCTTTTGGCAAAAGAAAACTACGTGTAACAGCAACAGCGTATAGTTCACATAGGAATCAGACAGATAAAACACCTTTCCTCGCAGCATGGAATAATCGTTTACGCCCAGGTATGAAGATTATTGCAGTTTCTCGAGATATGTTAACCAGATATGGCATGAGAAATGGTACAAAAGTACGTATTGGTGGACTTCCTGGATATTACAAAGTGCGAGATAAAATGAATAAACGTTATCGAAAACGTATTGATATCTATATGGGAGTTAACAGAAGACGTGCTTTACGATGGGGAAGAAGAAGTGTAGTTATATACTGGTAAGTTGTTGTATAGTAACTTTTTACTTCTATAGGGACTCATATATTTCTAGTATTTCTAAATATCTTTGCATCTTTTCTTCATATTCTGTTTCGGTACTTAACAGTGTTTCACTTAGGCTAGTTAGCCCTTTTTCTTCATAGCATTTAGGATCATACAAACACGCATTTATCTCAGTTATTGTTGATTCGAGGGCTTCTATCTCAAGGGGAAGAGTGTCGTAGTCTTGTTGTTCTTTGTAAGATAGTTTTGACTGTTTTTTAGCTTTTAAAGATGCATTTTTTACCTCAGTTACTTTAAACTCTTTGCTTAACGCTTCAAGGTCTTTCATTTCTTTTTCTACATCTAAGTATTCTGTGTAGGTTTGGTAAGACTCTTCTACGATGCCTTGCCCCTTAAATATGAAAAGTTTTGAGGCTATTTTATCTATGAAGTATCTGTCATGGGAGACAAAGAGTAATGCCCCTTGAAAGGCTATGAGTTTGTCTTCTAGTATGGTTATGGTTTGGATATCTAAGTCATTGGTAGGTTCATCAAGTATGAGGCACTCTACATTTTTGGTAAACAAAAGTGCTAAGGCTACACGGTTTTTTTCTCCACCTGAGAGTTGTCCTACTTTTTTAGTCATGTACTCAGCAGGGAAAAGAAAAGTTTTTAAGTAAGCAAAGACGTGCATATGTGCACCTTGTACATCCACATGGTCTCCACCATCTGGACAAAAAGTTTCTATAAGGGTATGTTCATCACTTAGCATCTCTCTGTGTTGGTCAAAATAGCCTATGCGAAACTCTCCTTTTTTGATAATTCCTGCATCGGCTTTTAATCGACCTAGTAAAAGTTTGAGTAGGGTGGACTTTCCTGCTCCATTGACACCTACGATGGCTAGTTTATCATGTTGTAATATACGTGTGGTAAAGTCTTCTATGAGTAGTTTGCCTGCTATGGAGTAGTTGAGATGTTCAACATCAAAGAGCATTTTGCGTTTTTTTAGCCCTTTTTCGCCACGCCAGCTTTTTTTTTCACGTTCAAGTTCTACTTGCATCTTGCGTATGAGTGTGGGGTTTTTCTTGGCTTGTTCTCGTAGTTCAAAGACTCTGGCTTTTCGTCCTTGGTTACGCTTCTCTCTAGCCCTCACACTTTTGCCTAGCCACTCTTCTTCACGTTTGAGCATCTTGACTAAGGTGTTGTGACTCTTTGCAAGAGAGAGCATACGCTCTTCTTTTTGTACTAAGTAGTCACGGTAGCCTCCCTTGTAGGAGACAAGTCCTTGGTTTTCTACTTCTATGACACGTGTGGCGATGGTGTCTATGAAATGTCTGTCATGGGAGATGAAAAGTAAAGTAAACTTTTCTTTGAGGAGTATCTCTTCGAGGAACTCTACCATGTAGACATCGAGGTGGTTGGTGGGCTCATCGAGTAGTAGTACATCAGGCTTTTTGAGTACTAAGGAAGCTAGAGCCACACGGCGTTGCTCTCCCCCAGAGAGTGAAATAACCAAACGCTCTTCATACTCTTTGAGCTTAAACTCTTGTAAGATACGTTCTATCTTGTCATCAATGTTCCAAGCATTGTGGTGGTCGAGAAATGAGCTTATGTGTTCTAGCTGTGTAAGCAGTTCTTCGTTCTCAAAGTCTTCTGCCATGAGTAGGCTAAGGCGTGCGTGTTCTTCTTGGGCAGTTTTGAGTTCTAAAAGTTCATTGAGTATGGCATCACGCACGGTAAGAGAGGCATCAAAGTGTGGGTTTTGGTCTAGCATCTCCACTTGTAAAGTGTTACTTACTACACGCTTTCCCTCTGTGGGTTCTTCTGTGCCAAGGGCTATCTTCATAAGCGTAGACTTCCCACAACCGTTTTGCCCAACGACTGCTATGCGTTCGCCAACATTTAAATGAAAGTTTACATTGTCTAGTAGTAACTTGATGTCATATTGTTTTTTGATGTCGAAGAGGTCTATGAGTGCCACAAATAATCCTTGAGGTTAATTGTGGCAATTATAGCAAATAGAGAGTCTTTTAAGGCTTGATTAGATATATTTCATCATTAATGTACTAAGGACATCTAATGTTAGAAACCATCATCATCTTATACTCCATCTATACCTTTATGAAAATCTACATAAGCATCATGCAGATAGGCTATATCAATGAAGAAAAACGAAAAACACCTGTACTCATGTCAGCAGATAAGTATCTCATAGCAGGTAACTATGCTGTTGCCAATGATAAACTAGGACTTATTAGCATACTGATTGACTACCTAGTATTCATTTGGTGGGTCTTTGCTGGTTTTGCTTGGTTGTCATCGTTTGTACAAGTTGACGGTATTATCCTTCAATCTGTATTGTTTTTGTTTGGTTTTATTGTTATCAACTATATCGTTGGGCTGCCTTTTGAGCTTTATCAAAAGTTTAAAATAGATGAAGACTTTGGCTTTAATAAGATGACAGTAAAAATGTATGTGCTTGACACTTTGAAATCATCTGTTCTCTTTGTGATTATAGGAGGGGCTATATTTTCTCTTTTGGCATGGATCATTTCTAGCTTTGAATCATGGTGGTTATGGGGCTTTGTGTCTATGTTTACAGTAGCAGTCCTTGCCAATGTACTCATGCCGACTTTCATGGCACTCTTTAACAAGTTTACACCCATAGAAGAAGGCGAACTAAAAACAGAAATCTCTAGCCTAATGGACAAAGTAGGACTAAGAAACGATGGTATCTTCGTCATGGACGCGTCTAAACGTGATGGTAAGCTCAATGCCTTCTTTGGTGGGCTAGGTAAGTCTAAACGTGTAGTACTCTTTGATACACTGATAGAAAAACTAAACACTAAAGAACTCCTAGCAGTTATAGGACATGAGCTAGGACACTTTACACACGGAGACATCTGGAAAAATATAGGGCTTATGGGTTTGCTACTCTTCATCGCATTTTACCTCTTTGGACACTTACCAGATGTACTCTTTACGCAAATGGGTGTAGTGCCAGAAGCAGGAGTGCAGATAGCCATGCTTATGTTACTCTTACCATTACTCTCTTTTGTATTTACGCCATTTATGTCAGCAGTAAGCCGTCATAATGAATACGCAGCAGATGAGTTTGGCTCTGCCATGGGAGGTAAGGAAAATTTGGTTTCAGCACTTATGAAATTAGTCACGGAGAACAAGTCATTTCCTAAGTCTCACCCTTTAGTCATATTTTTTTACTATACGCATCCCCCAGTGTTAGAACGTCTAAAAGAATTAGGATTTGACGCGTCTAATACCATTGTGGGTGAAGAACGTATAGAAGAGCCTGCATTGCCTACAGATGGCATCTTTGCACTTATGGATAAAGATGACCATTAAAGAAGCAATTTCTTGGGGAAGTTTAGAACTACGTGACGTTTGTGAACGACCTCAATATGAAGCTGAACTTCTTTTAGCATACCATTTAAAGCAAGATCGTACTTACCTGATAATACATGATAATGATAATATAAATATTAAAGAATATAAATATCTAATACAGAGAAGAAAAAAGAATGAACCTTACGAGTACATCGTAGGAGAGGCTAGTTTTTATGATATCTATTTAAAGGTAGAAGAGGGTGTACTTATACCTCGTCCTGAGACAGAGATACTTATAGATCTTGTGGCAGACATCATTGAAAAAGAGAGTATTACAAGCATTGCTGAGATAGGTGTAGGGACAGGAGCCATCTCGGTAGTACTTGCTAGGAAGTTTCCAAATCTTCATAGTATAGCGACTGATATATGTGATGCTCCGCTTAGAGTAGCCCAGTTAAATATTAACAAATATGAATTAGCAAAGCAGATAGAACTTCGTAAGTCTAACCTCATAGACAAGGTGAGTGAGAGTGAGCCTGTCGAACTCGTAGTCTCTAATCCTCCGTACATCGCTGAAAACTTCTTACTAGAGCCAAACGTAGTAGACTATGAACCTAAAGAAGCTCTCTTTGGTGGTAGGGTAGGAGATGAGCTACTTAAACAAATCATCTTAGATGTAAAAGAGCGGGGCATTAAGTGGTTAGCATGCGAAATGGGCTATGATCAAAAAGAACCTCTTCAAGCTTTTATTAATGAAGTTGGAGTAAAATCTATAGACTTTTATAAAGATTTAGCAGGCTTGGATAGGGGTTTTATTATAGAATTTCATAAGGATAAAAATGAATAAAAATTTTAGAATGCTAACTATGGCATATCTTATATTTCTTTCAGGGGTATTGGGTGCTATATTGTATGCTGGTATTGTTGTCACATCAGTAACGTTTAATACGCACTTGTATGTTGGATCTGAACTTTTGACACAGTTTCAAGAGGGGCAGGTGATGACAGAAAACTTTTTACGATTATCATATGTTGTCAACATACTTATATTAGTAGTTGTACTATATGAAGGGTATAAGTTTAAAAAATTTGAGAGAGATACTGTGACAACTATAACAACTTTTTTTGTATTTTCTACAGCACTTCTTTTTTCTCAGTATTATATACCAGACATTATTTCTATGCAGGCAGCAGGAGAAGAGATGAGAAAATCACTTGCTTTTGTTAACACACATAAGGGCAGTGAGATAAATTCTAAAATTCTTGCTTTTTCTCTTTTGGTTTTAATTGTTCAAAATATGCGTAAAGCATGTAAATGATAAATACAAAAAAAGAACATTTTGTTTTCTTTAGTTTTGGAAACAGAATAATTCTAAGGAAGTGGAGCCATATCGGATGAATGAAATATTAGCACATCCTTTTAAACCTATTGTCTATAAAGACACGGAAGTACTAATACTTGGGTCTTTCCCAAGTATTAAATCTTTTGAAAATAACTTTTATTATGCACATCCGAGTAATAAATTTTGGAAAATACTTGAAGCCATTACAACATACCCTGTCAATAACGTAGACCAAAAGTTGTGGTTACTTAAAGAATGTAAGTTGGGTCTGTGGGACATGATACGTGAATGTACACGTGAAAACTCACTTGATAGTACATTGGAAAATGAGGAATTAAATAATATAAGTAATATTTTAGAAACATTTAATAGCATTAATAAGATTGCCTTTACAGGTAGAAAAGCAGAGGCTCTTTTTAAGATACATTTTGCACATTTAGATATAGAGACTATTTATCTACCTTCTCCTTCCTCTGCATACGCAGCGATGAGTTTTGAAGATAAAGTAGAAGTCTATAAAAAAGCATTGGGATTTAGATAATGGCTATATGGGCTATTGGAGATATTCAAGGTTGTTATCGTTCTTTGATGGAACTTTTGGAGAAGATTGCATTTGATCCAGTATCTGATAAACTTTGGATAGCTGGAGACTTGGTAAATAGGGGTGAGGGTTCACTTGAAACATTGGAATATTTGTATAGTATAAGAGAAAGTGTAGAAATAGTATTGGGCAATCATGATATCACTCTAATAGCAGCCTATTATGGTATTAAAAAATCAAATCCTACTATCGACCCTATACTAGAGTCGTCTGAGTCTCAAAAGCTCATAAACTGGCTACGGGGGCAAAAGTTTCTTCATGTAGATTACCAACTTGGGTATTGTATGGCTCATGCGGGGATATCACCAGAGTTTGACTTAGGTATGTCAATAGAGTATGCCAAACGTATTGAATTACAATTACAGTCAGACAATGTAGAAAATTGGTTAAAAAGTATGTTTAAAGAGGGTAATAGGTATTTCGATAGAGGAGCGACATCGGTTGATATTGATAAATATATAGTTTCTTCGTTTACGAGAATGCGTTATTGTTATGGTGACCACAAGTTAGATTTTGATCAGAAAGGCTCTCCCACAGAAGAATTAAGAGCAAATGGACTTAAACCTTGGTTTGAATGTGAAAACAGAAAAGAGATAGATCTTAAAATTATTTTTGGACACTGGTCTACATTAGGGTTTTATCATGATAATAATGTACTGTCATTGGATACGGGTTGCTTGTGGGGCGGAGAATTAACTGCAGCTAGGATAGATACAGTTGAAATTGAAGTAGTTCAAGTGAGTTGTAATAAGTTAAGGGTGGAGAAGTAATGCACCCTTAATAGGTATAGGCTATTAACCAAGTAATGAATGATAGTTCATCAGTTCACTCTCTTCATTGTAAAATCCATCATCATAAAACTCATCATCATAATTATCATCTATGGCTATATCTAAATCTTCTAGTAGCTCTTCAATACTCTTATTTATTTCTTTTTTAATATTCATCTTTTTCCCTTTTCGTTAAATATGTAGGTTAATTATAAATAAGAATTGTCAAAAAATGTCAAAAAAGAGTGTTTCGGGAGATAAAGTATATTTATTAGTATTAAAGCAATTATTAAACATACCCTTTAGAGTAAGGGCAGTGAATCATAGTAAGGGGAAAGATATTATTAGGTCTAGGTAACCACATGTCCCACAAATTTAGACATATTATCTAATATTAAGTTTCCTTTTCTAAATCCTAGACCACATGCTTCATAGGCATAAAAAACACCTGCTTGATATCTATCACCTTTTTCATCGGTATCAAGTTCAGTATAAGATTGGTAGATCATTTTATGATTGTCGTAATCATCATCTACATGTTCTATGACATCACCATCTTTGTCTAAAATACTAATACTTCCTCCTTCTCGACCAAAGACAGGTTTTCTAACTTGTTTTTGTCCTACTAATGGCTCAAATGAGCTTTTTAGTAGTAGAGGATGATTAGGGTATAGATCCCACAAAATTTTGAGAAGTCCTTTACTTTGAAACAGCAGTGTGTATGCAGGATTGAAGATAATAGCTTTTTTATTTATAATTATGTTTTTTAGTATCATTGCTAAATCAGATTCTTCTAAAGCTATGTCTTCCCAAGGAATAAGTTTAAACCAAAGTTCATAGCTTTTTTCCTTATAGTAAATACCTTCATCATCAAACTGTACATCATCCATAAAGGCAAACTCTGTGTTAAATCCAGCTTCTGTTGCCATATGTTGTAATAGTCGTACCGTATTTTCTTCTTCAGCATTCGCACGTACAGAGGTAAACAAAAATTTCCATCCATCATAATGTTCATCAAAAGTAGAAACATCTTCTTTCAATGTGACAAGTCTTTTAAAGTTGTCAATCAATGCTTCATAGGTAGCATTAAACTGGCTTGACTCTTCTAAATTGTTTTGTTTTAGTATGGCCCACTGTATTATAGCTGTCTCAAAAAGTGCGGTAGGTGTGTCAGCATTAAATTCTAAGAGTTTTATGGGACTACCATCTATTCCTCCTGCCAAATCAAAACGTCCATATAGATGCCAATGTATATCATTTTCCCAAGATTCTTTGATGATATCTATAAGGTTAAAAGGTATACCTATTTCATGGAAAAGATTATTTTCAATAACATGCTCGGCAGCTTCGACGTACATGTCATATAGAGTATTTGTAGCTTTATAATATGCTTCAGCTTCAGCTTCAGTAAGTACTACAAGTTCATCTGCTATATAAGAGCTCTCATCAGAATCTGTATGCCATACAAAACCGAGTGACTCTAGGTAGTCTGTATCAATAGGTTTTGTCTTTTGTACTTTAACCACCGAAGAATCCACCTTTTCTCGTACTAGACTTTTTATTACCAAAGAAACCACCTTTTTTAGTGCTAGAAGTTTTTCTTGGTTGTGAAAAACTTTTTTTACTTTTTGAATAGGTTGAAGGAGATTTATATCCAGCTTTTCGATTGTTTTTATAGTTTTGATTTCCAAAAAGTTTATTGCCTATCCATGCTCCAAGCATTGCTCCTGCCATACTTGCCATAATGGTTTCACCCAATCCCATACCATGCTGTTGCATTTGAGGGTTTTGTTCTTTTGTAAGGTTAGAAGTCCCGTTATCTATTTTTGCAGCTTCTTCTTTGATAAGTGCATCTAGTTCTGTTTGTGTGAGTATCTGTTCTGTACCATCAAGTTTTTTTAGAACGATACGTGTTTCATCTGCAGGAAACTCATCTTTTATTTGATACTTACCTGGGGCAGTTTCTTCTATGATAACAAAAGCACCTTTTACTTGGGCTTGCTCTTCATGCTGTTGTGTGTTGCTTGTGCATCCTGTAATTCCTGATACAAGTAATGTACTTAGACCTGTGGCTGTAGCAATGCTAGAAAATTTTTTGATATATTTCATTTTACAAAATCCTAAATATGAAAGTTTTGATTATGATAGCAAAATATAGCTAATAAGTAGGGGGAAATAAGAACAAAGAAGAGGGGGATGAAACTTCTTTGTTATAGGTTTAAACTAAGAGGGGAAAGAATAACGCTTAGTCCATTTGCTTTCTTAGAAAAGTAGGCACATCTAAAATGTCTTCATTGTCACCATTATATCCACCAACAACCATTTTATTGGCAGAACGAATGGTGTTAATATTACTTGGGTTTGTTCCAAGAAGTGTTTCTTGTTTTTTTACTGATGTAGGTTCAGCAATAGCATTTTTATCTTCAAAACCTGTAGCGACTATGGTGATTTTTACTTCATCAATATCCATGTTTTCATTGGTTGTTGTACCAAAAATAACGGATGCATCTTCATCAGCACTCTCTTCGATAATATTCATAGCTTCACCAATTTCCATAATAGGATAATCTGGATGAATGTCAAAATGAACAAGGACACCCATTGCACCATCAATTGATATATTATCAAGAAGAGGAGATTCGATGGCTGCTTTGGCTGCATCGTAAGCGGCATTTGCACCTACGGCATAACCAGCACCCATAAGGGCTAAACCTCTATGAGACATTACTGTTTTAACATCGGCGAAGTCAAGGTTAATATCATTGTCACCATGAGAAAGAATGACTTTAGAAATACCACCAACTGCTTGAGCTAGAATGTCATCTACCATTCTAAAACTTTCTTTTATCCCAAGGTTTTTTTCAACAATAGAAAGAAGTTTTTCATTTGGAACAACGATAATAGAATCACTTTCACGTTTAAGTTCTTCTAATCCTTCTTTCGCAAGTTTTGTACGTTTACGACCTTCAAATTTGAAAGGGCTTGTTACAATGGCAACGGTTAAAGCACCCACTTCTTTTGCTGCTTGAGCAATGATAGGAGCGGCACCTGTACCTGTACCTCCACCAAGACCAGCAGAGATAAAGACAATGTCCGCACCTTCTAATAATTCTTTTATATCTTCAAAGCTCTCTAATGCAGCTTCTCTACCTTTATCAGGTATCATTCCTGCACCAAGACCTCTTGTTGCATTCATACCCAATTGCATTTTAAAAGGTGCTAGAGATGAGTCAAGTGCTTGTGAATCAGTATTGGCTACAATCAAATCAATAGTATGTATACCTTCACTAATCATATGATTAATCATATTACCGCCACCGCCACCAACACCGATAGCTTTTATTTTTGCACCATTTGTTTGACACTTTGTTTCAATGATGTCTATTTCGAATTCTTCCATCTCTTCCCCTTTTTTTGTGATGTATTATTTAAAAAAGTTGTTTTGCCCAGTTGGCTAACTTTTTAAACGGATTGCTATTTTCTTCAGATATATTTGGTAAATCATCAAAAGAGAATGCATCTGGATCTGTGTTTTTATTTTGTTGTTTTTTATCGATATTTATTTCTTTAATTTGTTTATTGTTATCTTCTACCTCGTTGATGGTATTGGCTATTTTTATATCATTTAAATTTTCTATATGTATGTCTTTGGTATGTAAAACTTCTTGTTGAAAATTAATTTCATATTGTGTATTTTGACCTGACTTATAAAGAAGAAGACCAAGAACTGTTGAATAGGCAGGGTCTTTTAGTTCATCAAAAAGTCCTTCTATTTTATTTGTTGCTTTTGCTATACGTACAGGCATTGCAGAAAAGATTGATTGTGCTAATTCTCGAATCCCCTTTAATTTAGTCATGCCACCTGTGAGTATTATACCTGCACCAATTTGGTCCTTTAATGAAGACTTTTCTAAGGAGTTTGCTAATATCATTAACACCTCTTCTACACGTGAATAAATGACTGAATGTACTACCTCTAAGGAAACACCATTCTTATTGTCTTCATCTCCAATAATTGGTAGCTCTATAACTTCATTACTTGTTTCAATAAGGTTTCCATGACTTACCTTTACACTTTCTGCGGTCTGTATAGGGGTATGTAAAGCCATAGATAAATCATTGGTAATATGATTTGAACCCACACCTAAAAAATCATTGTAGCGTATAGAATTACCTGTATGTATCACTAGGTTACTTGTTTGTCCACCTAAATCTATTACTGCAACACCCAATTCTTTTTCATCTTCATTGATTGTTGCAATTGCAGACGCGTAGCCACTTAATACTATGCCATCTATCTCAACACCTGCTGATCGTACAGCTTTTTTAAGGTTTGATAAATTTGATTTTTGAGTCATGACAATATTGACATCTACTTCCATTCTAGAAGCATTCATACCAAATGGGTCTTCGATAAAGTCTTGATCATCAACCCTGAAATTATAGGGAAGAACATGCACAACATCATATTCATTTGGGACATTAGCATTGTAAAGGGCAGTTTGCATGACACGTGTTATTTCTTTAATTGAAATATCTTTATGTGGTATGTTGACAACACCTGTGGAGTTTAAAGATTTTGCATAAGCATTTGAGATGGATACCGTTGCAGAGGTAAGGTTAGAACCCGCGATGCGTTTTGCATCGTTGATTGCTTTTTTGATTGCTTTTGAAGAGAGTTCAATATTGGTGATAGCACCTTTTTTAATCCCTTGTGATTTTGAGATGCCGTGACCTATAATTTTTACTTTTGAATCTTCAACTTCAGCTATTATTGCACATATCTTAGTTGAACCGATGTCTATAGCTAAAATTGTTTCGCTCAATTTATTAGTCCTTCCACGTACACTTCTGTAGGATATTGTTTGTCTAGCATTTTTAATAAATTGGATTCAAATACTTTCTTTTTTATCTGATTAACAGTTTGTTTGATACTCTCAGATTTATTTGAATCCATCGATTGTAATTTTTGTTCTACAATATTGTAAACAACCACTTTATCTAATACGCTAATGATACCCTTTTCTTTATTAGATGTAAAGAGTTTTTGTAAAAATTGTAAACTTTCTTCTGAATTTAATGCTTCCATGTTGTCACTATTATTTAAATTTACAAAATTGGATAGTATGGGGTTACTTTTGTCAAGTACATTTAATGTTGTTTTAGCTAGTGAGAATAGAGCTTTTTTCTTTGCTTGACTATCATAATTTTGTGTTACTTTTTCCTTGGCTTCTTCAAAACTCATTACTTTTGGTTTTGTGATATCATTGATTTTAATTGTTGCATATTGATCACCGACAACTTTAGGTTTCAATATGTCTCCCACTGTTTTATTTTGAATTTCTTTCCATATGAGTTGTGTTAGCTTCGGATCTCCAAACGAAAGTGATAACGTTTCACTTTCTTTAACAGTATCTTTTTTAAAGCCAATATAGGCTTTTTGTGCAGTTTTTTTTGTTTTCTTAATTCTTAAATCTTTACTAGCTGGTTCTTTTGCATCATTAAAAGAAAGTTGTTTCCCTGATGCATCGGTATAGTTAAAACTATTAGTTTTATAATATGTTTTAACTTCTTCTTCTGTTACGTTTACATCATTTGTTGGTGTCCACAAAAGTGAGAGTATGTACACTGTATCGGTAAGATAATT
>Ga0256834_1000620_pt1 | contig 25188 bp, 27 predicted proteins | sample 4281140metaG_FD_190536 | JGI IMG/M metagenome (GOLD analysis project Ga0256834, IMG submission 190536) | Hydrothermal vent microbial communities from East Pacific Rise, Pacific Ocean - 4281-140 | ecosystem: Environmental > Aquatic > Marine > Hydrothermal vents | place: Pacific Ocean: East...
AACCAGGATTAGGCCCTTTACATACAGAATTTGACGGTAAAGGAAATGCTTATACTACTTTCTTTATTTCTTCTGAAGTTGTAAAATGGAAATTAGGAACTTGGGAAGTTATTGACAGAAAACCAACGTATTATTCAGTAGGTCACTTAATGATTCCTGGAGGAAACTCTAGAAAACCATTTGGTAAATATGTATTGGCAATGAATAAAATTACAAAAGACCGTTATTTACCTACAGGCCCTGAAGTAACTCAATCTGCTCAGTTATATGATATAACAGGAGATAAGATGGAATTACTGTTAGATTTCCCAACAATTGGTGAACCACATTATGCGGCTGGAATACCTGCTGATATTGTAGCCAAAAATTCTAAAAAAATATATAAATTAGAAGATAGTAAACATAAATATGTTATTAGATCTGAATCAGAAGCAAAAGTGGTTAGAGAAGGAAACGAAGTACATATTTATATGACAATGATACGCTCTCACTTTGCTCCTGATAATATTGAAGGAATACAAGTTGGAGATAAAGTTTATTTTCACGTAACAAACTTAGAGCAAGATTATGATGTACCACATGGTATTTCAATGATAGGAGCACAAACATCAGAATTGTTAATTATGCCAGGGCAAACAGAAACATTTGTTTGGTATCCAAAACAAGTAGGTGTATGGCCATTTTATTGTACTGATTTCTGCTCTGCATTGCACCAAGAAATGCAAGGATATATTAGAGTATCACCTAAAGGGTCTAAAGTTCCTATCAAGTTTACTTTAGATGGTGATGCTGTTGATGTTGAATAATAAGTTTTTTAAAAGATAAAAAGTTAACGGGCAGTCATTATATCTGCCCGTTTTCTCATTTAAAACAAATAAGATTGTTTTATCTTTTATGTAAGTTTTATTACATATTTAAACAGTGTTGTTTTGTAAATTTGCAACTAATATTACCTTGATAACCATTAGAAATTTAAACATATAAAATTATGAAGAAATCTAAACTATTAATGATTGTAGGATCATTGTTATTATTAGGACTTTTTGTATTCCCTTTATGGAATATAACCTTGGAAGCACCGCAATATCCTATTCCATTAGGTATGGATATTCACATAAATAAGTTTGAAGACACACATGAATTTGATATTAAAAATATCAACTTAATGAATCACTATGTTGGAATGCAGTATATTCCAGAAACAATTCCAGAGTTTAAGATATTTCCTTGGGCGGTTGGAATAATGGTTATTTTAGGAGTAATAATAGGACTTAAAGGTAATTATAAATTATTTTTGGTTTGGTTTATTGTTATGAGTTTACTAGGAATTGCAGGGATGTATGATTTTTACTTATGGGAGCATGATTACGGGCATAACTTAAATCCAAAAGCAATTATGAAATTTACAAACCCTGATGGTTCAATTATGGGATTTCAGCCACCATTGTTTGGTTCAAAAGATATTTTAAATTTTAAAGCACATTCATATCCTAGAACCGGAGCTTACCTAATGTTTGTTGGAATGTTACTTACTGTTGTAGCGTTCTTTGTTGGTAAAAAGGAGTCAAAAGTTAAATAAAATTAAAACACTACATAAAATAAATTTAAACGAGTATAATCTATATGAATATACTCGTTTTAATGTATATTTGAAAACTTCTAAAATTAAAATAATGAAAATAAATTATTTGAAACCTATAATAGGCTTTGTTGTTTTATTGTTTATAGTTTCTTGCAAAGTTGAACCACAAGCTATTGAATACGGAAAAGATCAATGTAGTTATTGCAAAATGAACATTGTAGATAAAACACATGCCTCACAATATGTTACCAAAAAAGGAAAACAGTTTAAATTTGACGCAATTGAATGTATGATTAATGATTTAAGCAATAAAAATGAAGGAGATATGGCTATCTTGTTGGTTGCTAATTATGGAAACCCAGGAGAAATGATTAATGCTAAAACGGCTACATATTTAATTAGTAAAGAAATTAAAAGCCCTATGGGGGCGAACTTATCTGCCTTTTCTTCAAAAAGTAAGGCCGAAGAATTTCAGCAAAAATATGGAGGTGAGAATTACACTTGGATAACGTTAAAACAAAAGCTTTCAGATAAATAATGAGATTTAAAATTTTCTTTTTTCTTTTTTTCAGTGTCTTAAGTATCTCAGCTAAACAAATTGAGGTTTGTAAGAGTTGTAATATAAAAACCATAACGGAAGCTATCAAAATCTCCGTAGCTGGTGATGAAATTTTAGTTAAGAAAGGAGTCTATAAAGAGCAAAATATTATTATTGATAAATCAATTTCATTAATAGGTGAAAAAGGAGCCATAATTGATGGTGAAAATGAAGGAGGAATTTTAATTTTTGAAACAGATAATTTTACAATCAAAGGTATAAAAATCATCAATGTAGGGATGAGTTATACCATTGATTATGCAGCGATAAAAGTAGTAAAAGCAGAAAACTTTATCATTGAAGATTGTATATTAGAAGGAGTCTTTTTTGGAATTTTAGTGGAGAAATCAAAAAAAGGAATAATACGCAATAATACTATTTCTAGTAATAGGAAAAATGAAGCAAGCTCGGGAAATGGTATTCATGTTTGGAGTGGAAGTGAAATGGAAATATACAATAATGAATTGTTTGGACTACGTGACGGACTTTACTTTGAATTTGTAAAAAAAAGTAAAATATATAGAAATATAAGTCATGATAATATTCGTTATGGATTGCATTTTATGTTTTCAAATCATAATATCTATCACCATAATGAGTTTCGAAATAACGGTGCAGGTGTAGCAGTTATGTTTTCTAAGTTTATTACAATGTACAAGAATACATTTAAATTAAATTGGGGTTCGGCTTCATATGGATTGTTATTAAAAGAAATTTATGATGCTGAAATTTATGATAATTTATTTGAAGAAAATACCATAGGTATAAACGGAGAAGGCTGTACTAGAATTAACTATACAAATAATACTTTTTTACGTAATGGTTGGGCAGTTAAAATTGCAGGAGCTTGTTATGCAAATGTTTTTGAAAAGAATGATTTTATGCATAATTCTTTAGATTTGGCGTATAACTCTAAAGTAAATGATAATAAATTTGAAAATAATTATTGGAGTGAATATACGGGATATGATTTAAATAATGATGGGGTAGGAGACATTCCCTACCGACCTGTAAAATTATTTTCATACATTGTAAATAAAACACCCGAAGCTTTGGTATTATTAAGAAGTTTATTTGTAGATATTATCAATTTTTCAGAAAAAGTTTCACCGGTTTTTACACCAGATGATCTGATGGATAAGAGCCCTATAATGAAAAGAATCAATGATTGAATTTAAAAATTTACACAAGAGTTTTGGTAAATTAACTGTTTTAGACGGTTTAGATTTGTCAATAAAAAAAGGAGGAATTTTTGCTATTTTAGGTCCAAATGGATCTGGGAAAACAACATTAATTAAATGTTTATTAGGAATGGTAATTCCAAATAAAGGAGAAATTAACTTTAACAATAAGAGTGTTTTAAAAAAATGGGAGTACAGGAATAATTTAAATTATTTACCTCAAATAGCTAATTTCCCTCCAAATTTAACAGTTATTGAACTAATTAATATGGTGAAAAACCTTCGGCCAAAAGAATCTAAAGAATCTAAATTAATAGATATTTTTGGCTTAGAAGATTTTTTAAATAAAAAATTAGGAAACTTATCGGGAGGTACTAAACAAAAGGTAAATATTGTACTTACGTTTATGTTTGATAGTGAGTTAATAATTTTAGACGAACCAACTACAGGTTTAGATCCTATTGCACTTATTCATTTAAAAGAGTTAATACAAGAAGAAAAAGCTAAAGGGAAAACCATATTAATAACAACACACATTATGAGTGTTGTTGATGAGTTGGCTGATGAAATTGTATTTCTATTAGATGGTAGAATCTATTTTAAAGGAAGTATTGAAGCCCTTAAAAAACAAACCAATAATAACAATTTAGAGCATGCTATTGCCAACTTAATATCAAAACAATATGCTTAAAATATTAAAATATAGCTTTTATGATCTTATGCGTAGTAGATGGAGCTACGTGTACTTTATTTTTTATTTATTACTAGGTTTTGTATTACTGTTTTTAAATAATGATGTGTCAAAAGCTGTAATAACATTAATGAATATTATTATTGTATTAACACCACTTATAGGGACTATTTTTGGAGTTATGTACTATTACAATTCAAGAGAATTTACAGAGTTATTATTAGCACAACCCATAAATAGAAGTAAGATATTCATGGGGCAATACATTGGTATATCACTTTCATTAACATTAAGTTTGCTTTTAGGCTTAGGGATTCCATTTGTGGCATATGGCTTATTTAAATCTGCAGCAATTTTTAATTTTAGTTTATTGTTAGTTGTAGGATCTTTTTTGAACTTTATTTTTGTTGCGCTTTCATATAACATTGCACTTTCGACAGAAAATAAAATAAAAGGATTTGGATATGCTATTTTAATGTGGTTGTTTTTGGCTGTAATATATGATGGTATTTTCTTAATTTCATTGATGATTTTTAATGATTATCCATTAGATAAATTTTCATTAATTGCAACCATGTTTAACCCTATTGACTTGTCTAGAATATTAATTTTATTAAAATTAGATATTTCAGCATTATTAGGCTATACAGGAGCTGTTTTTAGAAAGTTTTTTGGAACAAATATGGGAATGTTACTTTCAATGTGTACACTTATATTATGGGTGGTATTTCCAGTTTTTAGAATCAATAGGAAACTTAGAAGAAAAGATTTTTAAAATTAGAAAGTTTAGTTATTTTCAAATTTTTTAAATAAACTATTTAACATATTTTCAGACATTGAATGTAAATCGAATTTTGGTTGCCATCCCCAATCTTTCTTAGCATAAGAATCATCAATACTTTTTGGCCAGCTATCAGCAATACTTTGCCTAAAATCTTTGTGATAAGTAATTTCAAACTCAGGGATGAAAGTTTTTATTTCTGAAGCAATTTGTTCAGGTGTAAAACTCATGGCAGCCAAATTATATGATGATCTAATTTTTATTGCTTCCGGTTTTGCTTCCATAATTTTTATAGTGGCTTCAATTGCGTCATCCATATACATCATTGGTAATTTTGTATTTTCACTTAAAAAAGAATCGTATTTACGATTGTGTAACGCATTGTGATAAATTTCTACAGCGTAATCGGTGGTTCCACCTCCAGGATTTGTTTTCCAACTAATAATTCCAGGATAACGTAGGCTTCTAACATCAATACCATACCTGTCGTAATAGTACTCACACCAACGTTCACCAGCAAGTTTACTTATACCATAAACAGTAGTGGGTTCCATAATTGTTTTTTGAGGCGTATTTTCTTTAGGTGTAGTTGGTCCAAATACAGCGATAGAACTTGGCCAAAATAATTTTTTAATCTTTCCTTCTTTAGCTAAATTAAGTACATTAAATAAAGAATTCATATTTAATTCCCAAGCTTTAGAGGGAAACTTTTCACCAGTTGCAGAAAGCATAGCTGCCATTAAATACAATTCATTAATTGCGTATTTATCAATAATTTTCTCAATAGCACCTTTATCTAAAGCATCTACTATTTCAAAAGGTCCAGACTGCATTAATTCCGTATTCCCCTCTCTAATATCAGCAGCAATTACAGCGTTGCTTCCATTAATTTCACGAAGTTTTAGTGTCAATTCAGTACCAATTTGACCACAAGCCCCAATAATTAAAATACGTTTATTCATATAGCTATACATCCTTTTGTTGTAGCTTCAAAGATACTTAAAATAAATTTTTAATAGATATTGGTTCGTTTTTTATCAAAACAATATTTTTTTAATAAAATAGCTTAATAATTAGTATTTTTGAAGTCAATAAATTTTAAAATGAAGCACTTATATAGTTTTTTATTAATCATTTTATTTTTAAGTTTTTCTTGTAACAAGTCAAAAACTACACAGGAAGTATCTAAAAACTCAGATTCGTTAAAAATAAGTTTAGATTATAGAATAGTTAGTAGACTTGGAGAAACATTGATTCCAACAGCAAAAAAAGCAATTTCAGATTGGAAAGAATATCGAAATGTGGATAAATTTATTTTAAGATATTATAACATTTCAAATATGGAAGCACTTCAAAATGCACGTGAACTTTCTGAATTGGTTAAGCAAATGAAGGATTCTATCAGGATTGAAAAGTTAAAACAACCAAGTGTTATTGCTCGTTTAAATGTGTTAGAAAATGAAGCATTAAGACTAGCTGATATGGCTACAATTCATTCAATTTCTAATGAAGAGGTGAAAAATGAAGTTGAAAAAATAGTTGAGATTTATTCAGCGGTTAATTCGAAGATAAATACAATTTATAAGGTAGCAGCCATTCAAAAATCATTAGAGGTAGATACTGAAACTCCAATTGAAGTTAAAGAGAAATCTATAAAAAAGTATAAGGGGTACAGAAATAAAATTATACCTCCCAAAAAAACAAAACAATGAAAAAAATAATCTATTTATTAATCATACCATTTTTGTTTGCTAATTGTGAAAAAAAACAAATACCGGTAAAAGTTAATATACCTGTTGAAAAAGAAAAAATTAATAATGTACTAGATACTTGGCATAAAAGCGCTGCTGAAGCAAATTTTGATTTGTATTTTAATGCGATGGCTACAGATGCTATTTTTATTGGGACAGATGCTTCTGAAAACTGGACAATCCCTGAATTTAAAAACTTTAGTAAACCTTATTTTGACAAAGGAAAGGCTTGGGACTTTAAACCTGTTGAACGTAATGTATATGTAAATTCAGATGGTGAAATAGCTTGGTTTGATGAGTTATTAGATACTTGGATGGGTATTTGTAGAGGTTCAGGAGTTTTAAAGAAAAATAAAGATACTTGGAAAATTGAACACTATGTTCTTTCTTTAACAATACCTAATGATAATATACAAGATGTACTAAAAATAAATAAGGAAAAAGATTCATTGTTTCTTAGGAAAATTAGAAAATAAATTAAATGATGGTATTTACAATTTTATAAACTAATTCAGATTCATAACCTTTTGATATAAGAAAAGTAGCAAGTTTATTTTTTTTCTTAAAGGTGTTTGACTCCTTTATTAAGGCTAATTTTTTTTCAGATATTTTTTGAAGAGTTTCTAGATAATCCTTTTCATTAATTTCTTTTAAGGCAGATTTAATATTATATGTCGAAATATTTTTAAATCTAAGTTCGTTAATAATTTTAATTCTTCCCCATTTTTTTATGGAGAATTTACCCCTTACAAAAGCTTTAGCAAAACGCTCTTCATTTAAAAAATTATGTTGTAATAAATGGAGTATTATTTTTTCTTTTGCTTCAGGTATCATTTTTAAATCATATAATTTTTGTTCAACTTCTTTATGGCAACGCTCTTGATATGCACAAAAATGCTCTAAAATTTTAGTTGCTTCATTAACAGTATATGATTTTTGATTTTTCATAAAATTAATTAAAAATAGAATTTACCTTAATTAGGTAAATTCTACTTAAGAGTATATTAGGTACTTTTTATATTATTGTTTTCTTTTTAATCTTAATTTTAGGTTATTTAGTAATGAAAACATTACAGGAACAATTATTAATGTTAAAAAAGTAGCAAAAGTTAATCCAAAAATAATAGTCCATGACATTGGTCCCCAAAAGGCAACATTTTCTCCACCAATATAAAACTGAGGATCAAATTCGGTAAACAACGTCATAAAGTTTATGTTAATACCAATGGCCATTGGCAGCAGCCCTAAAATAGTTGTAATAGCAGTTAATAATACAGGTCTTAAACGAGTTTTACCACCCTCAACAATACTTTCATAAATTAACTCTTTAGTTAAAGTACCTTTTTCTAAACCTTGTTCTTTTCTTTTACGTTGCATTATTAAAATAGTATAATCTATAAGCACAATGGCATTGTTTACAACAATTCCTGCCAATGAAATAATACCAATCATTGTCATTATAATTACAAATTCCATTCTAAAAATAATAAGACCAAGTAAAACTCCAATTAAGCTTAGTACAACAGATAATGAAATTATTATTGGTGTTGAAGTTGAATTAAATTGGCCAACTAAAATTAAGAAAATTAAAAATACAGCAATTAACAAAGCTTTACTCAAAAAGGCCATTTCTTCAGCTTGTTTTTCTTGCTCGCCTGTAAAAGAAATAGCCATGTTCTTAGGTAGGTTATAATTTTCTAACAAGCTTTTTATTTGATTATTAACTTCAGTAGCATTGTAATTTTCAAGTACATTCGAAAATATGGTAATAACCCTTTTTAAATCTTTTCGTTTAACTGCACTAAATGTTGAAGCCTTTTCAGCATGAGCAACTGAAGAAATAGGAACTTGAACAATTTTACCATTACTTTGATTTCTAAATGTAATTTTCTGATTAATTAGTGCTTCTTTATTGTATCTATATTTATCCATTAAACGAATATTTATAGGGTAATCGTCTTCACCATCTTTAAATGTTGAAACCTCTTTTCCAAATAATGAAGTTCTTAAAGCGTCTCCAATTTGTGCTGTAGAAATGTTTAAACGTCTTGCTTTTTGACGATCAATAATAATAGGTAATTCGGGTTTTCCTTGCTCTACATCTAATTTTAAATCTTCAATACCTAAAATATTTGCACTATTAATAAATTGTTTAATTTTTTCTGATGTTACCAGTAACTCCTCATAATTATCACCAGATACCTCAATATTGATAGGGGCTCCTGTAGGAGGTCTTTCAGAAGGACTGTCAACAGTGATATTTACCCCTGGAAAACCTTGAACTAAGTTTCTAATTTCAACTAGAACATCTTCGGTACTAATACCATTACGTTCAATAAATTTTACAAAATCTACAGTTATACGTGCTTTATTGGGAGTGGTACCTCCCTGTTGACCTCTTTTTGGGTCACTTGTTCCTTCACCAACTTGCCCAATTACCGATGTAATTAAAAAGTTTTCCCCATTTACTTCATACTTTTTAAAATAATTTTGAATTTTGGTTTCAATTGTTTCTGAAAGTTTATTGGTAACTTCAATATCAGTTCCAATAGGGTATTCTAAATAAACATATACTTGTTTTGGCGGTGTTTCAGGAAAGAAAAGAACTTTTGGAGGAAATGTACCAAAAAGCATTATTGATAAAAATAACAAACCAAAAATCCCTAAAAAGAATCTTCTCGGCCTTTTTCCTTTCAGAGCAAATCTTAAGGTACGTTCATACAAATTCTCTTGTCGGGGCAGATAGGTATTTTGAAACCAATTGGTAGCAGGGGTTAATAGTTTCGTATTTATGATTCTAAATAATCCAATTAAAGCTAGTATTAAGCCAAATGCATTAAAGCCTTTTATCCCTAATGTTAACCCTCCAATTATAAATAAAACTCCAATTAAAAATAGGATAGAACTGGAAATCAAAAGCCTCTTAAAATTAACCTCATCTTCTTTAATTTTCATAAAAACAGAAGTTAACATAGGGTTAATAACCAATGCAACAAACAAAGAAGATGTTAAAACAATAATTAATGTAATAGGTAAATAACGCATAAACTCTCCCATAATACCAGGCCAAAAAGCTAATGGTAAAAAAGCAGCGAGCGTGGTTGCTGTTGAAGCAATAATTGGCATAGCAACTTCACCAACACCGTATTTTGCAGCATCTATTTTTGAGTAACCCTCATCTAAAAGCCGATATACATTTTCAACAACTACAATACCATTATCAACTAGCATACCTAAGGCAATTACCAATGAGAATAAGACCATCATATTCAAAGTAACACCAATGGCATTTAGTACAATAAATGAAATAAACATAGATAAAGGAATTGCAATTCCAACAAAAAGCGCATTTCTAACCCCAAGAAAGAAAAGAAGAACTAAAACAACCAAAATTACGCCTAAAATAATACTGTTCTCTAGGTCTGCAACCATGGTTTTAGTATCGTTTGTTTGATCGTTTGTTTTAGAAATATTTAAGTTTGGAGGGAAATAATTTTCTTTTGCTTTTGCAATAATTACATCTATTTGAGTTGATGCATTTATTAAATTTTCGCCTCCACGTTTTGTAACATCTAACATAACTACAGGTTGTGAAAATTCACGGGCGTAACTTTGCTTTTCTTGCTCTTTAAAATTAACATTTGCAATGTCACGGAGGTAAACTATATTTCCGTGTTCTTGCTTGACAATGATATTGGCTATTTCTTTTGCAGATTTAAATTCCCCAATAACACGCACACTTCTTCGGATTCCTTCCTCCAATAAATCACCACCTGAAATGGTCATGTTTTCATTTTTAATGGCCATTGCAATATCATTAAAACTAATTTGTGAGATTTCCATTTTGTATAAATCAACACTAATTTCAATTTCTTTATCTTGAATACCGCGTATATCAACTTTAGAAATTTCAGGAACTTTTTCAATTTCATCCTCCAAGTACTTTCCGTACTCTTTGAGTTGATCCATAGAAAAATCACCAGATAAATTAATATTCATTATTGGCATTAATTCTGCAAAATTCATTTCCTGCACATTAGGATCTGCAGGTAAATCGGTAGGGAAATCTTTATCAGATTTTGCAGCATCAACCTTGTCTTTTACTTTGCGCAATGCTTCAGTTGGAGTAATGCTAAAATCAAATTTTACTTGAATAGAAGAAAAACCTTCAATTGAAGTTGAAATAATTTCATCTACTCCTGAAATGCCATTTATTTCTTTTTCAAGTGGACGTGTAATTAACTTCTCTATGTCGATTGCTGAGTTTCCAGGGTATGGCGTTGATATAAATATTTGAGGAACAACAACTTCTGGAAAAGCCTCCCTAGGCATGTTTTGATAAGAAAATATCCCAGCTAAGAAAATCATTCCAATCAACACAAATACGGTCATTTTATTATGAATGGACCATGTTGAAAGTTTAAACTCTTTTAATACTTTGTTCATTATAAGGTTTCTTCTAAGTTAATTCAAAATTTAGTTTGTAGTTATTTTAACAATTTCACCGGCTTGCACTAGCCTAGCACCTTTGTTTACAATAGTATCATTTTTTGTTAATCCTTCACTAACATATGTTTTATGATTGTACTCTTTTGTAGTAGTTATCATACTTTTTACAACGATATGCTCTCCATTTTTAGTTTTAACTGTAAACACATAATTATTGTTATTTTGATCTTGTTGTACTAAATTTGATGGAACGATAATACCATTAGCCATAAAGTCTAAAAATTTAACATGAGCCAATAAATTAGGTTTGATACTTTGATTTTTATTTGAAAGATTAATTCTTGTTTTAAAACTTCGATTGTTTGGATTTATATAATTTCCAACTTGAGTTATTTTTGCAGTTACTTTTTCATGAATTGAGGGGAAATTAATTATAGTTTCTGTACCTATTTTAATTATTGGTAAATACGTTTCAGTTACGTCAGCTTCAACGTAAACATTGTCTAAATTTAATAGACGTATAATTGCAAATTGAGGACTAGTAAGTTCTCCTTTTTTAGGGAAAATCTCATCAACAACACCGCTAAAAGGTGCTGTGATTTTCATTTTGTTTGCTTGAGTTTTTAAACTGACAAGTTTGTTTTCTAAACTTTCTTTTTTAGCTTTAGTTTGTAAATATTGTATTTCAGAACCTATTTTTTGTTCCCAAAGACGATTTTGACGTTCAAAGGTTGTTTTTGCTAAAGATAGTTGAGTATTTAATTCAGCAATAGCATCTTTAAGTTCAGTATCATCTAATTGGATTAGTGTTTGCCCTCTAGCAACTCGTTGCCCTTCTTTAATAAAAATAGTTTTTACAATCCCTCCTAATTCGGGGCGAATTTCAATATTTTTATCGGCGTGTACTACTCCCTGAATTTCTACATAATGTTTAAAAGTATCTTTTTTAACGGGTAAAACGGTTATTATTTGTAAATTCTTGCTATCATCTAATTCCGAAATTAGGTCTTCAACAGTTTTTAACTCTTTTGATAAACTATCAATTTTATCAGTTAAAATTGTTTTCTGACTTGTTAAGTCATCAAGTGAAGTTTTTTTTGATTCACTTTTACAAGATACTAGCAATATAGAAATTATTAAAAAGGCTATTATTTTTTTCATTATTAATTTTTTAGTTGTTAATAGGTGTATTTAAGGCATTATCTAAAGCTGCTTTAGTTTCAATTACTTTAAGCATTGCTTGTAAATAATTTTGCTGTAAAGTGTATAATTGTCTTTGAGCTTGTAACAAATCAAAACTTGTTGAAATTCCTTCAAAAAATTTTATTTGTTGTTTATGCTCTATGCGTTGAGCCAATGTTAAATTTTGTTTTGCAGTTTCTAATTCTTCAAGACTAAAATTGTATTCGGTCTTGGCAGCTTCTAATTGTAGTTGTAATTTTTGTTCAGTTTCAGTTAAATTGGTTCGTGCTTTTTCAAGCTCAATTTTAGCTTGTTGTGTTCTGGCACTTCTTGCCAAGCTACTAAACAAAGGTATATTTAAAGTTACACCAAGTAATGATGAACCAAACCATCGTTGTTCTTTTTTGAGAAAATTAAAATTATTCCCAAATCCACCATAATCAAAGTTTACAAAACTATTTAAAGAAGGCAGTGCTTTACTTTTTTCTAATTTCACTAGAAGTTCGTTTGCTTTTTCTGCGTTTTTAGCAATTTTAAAGTCTACGTGATTTTCAATAGTTAAATTTGAAGAAAGTAATCCTAAATCTATATTTTCTTTTGTTAATTTGTTTAATGAGTCGGTTAAAATAACATTTGTATTTATGTCAATTCCTAAAGTTATGTTTAGCATTTTATAGGCAATGGTTTTTAAATTTTTGGTTTTTGATAGCTGACTTTTAACGGATGATAGCGTAATTTTTAGTTGTTCAACGCTTTCTTCTTCACCAAAGCCATTTAAATATATCTGTTCAGTTTCATTAAGGGTTTTTTCTAAATTTTGAATATTTTTTTCTAATATCAGAAGACTTTCTTCACTTAATAAAACATTGCCATATGCATTTATTATAGCTTCTCTAATTCCTAAATCTGTTTTTTCCTTAGCATTTTCTGATATTTTTAAGTAAGTTTTGGCTGATTGTAAACCAACTAGATAGGAACCATCAAAAATTAACTGACTTAAAGTAGCAGAAGCATTCATATTGTGTTTTGTTACAAACGATACTTCTGTGAATTCTCCTGGATTACCACCAATAAATTCTGCAGGAATTAATATTAGTTGCTCTTTTAACCATTGTTTGTAATCAATTTTTGCATCTATTTGTGGTAACCCCATAGTTGTAGTTTCCCACTTTTTCTTTTTAGCTGCATCAATATCTCTTGTTGCATTTATGGATGCGTAACTATTTTTTAATGCGTAATTTATGGCTTGTTCAAGTGATAGTGAAATATTTTCTTGAGCATTTACTAAAATACTTAAAAACATTCCTATAAAAAATAATGTTATTTTTTTCATTCCTAAAATTTATTTTTTTCTAATTGCTCTTCTAAAATTTTTAAACCTTTTTTTGTTGCTATGGCTCTAGTGTGGTATTCTAAAACGCTGGTTTCTAATTTGTTTAACGTATTTTTATTGTAGGTATGCAAATTTGAATTATGGACACTCATTGCCAGTGAAAAATAAAATTTTGTAATAAGTTCTTTATCTATGTTTTTCCTGTACAAACCTTCTGAAATTCCTTTATTTAGATTGTTTGAAATACAATCTTTAAACATTGAAAATTCATCAGCCATAATTTTATGATGTATTTTGGGGTAATATTTTTCAAGCTGATACATTGGTGAATCATCCGAATTTTTAAACATGTTTTTAAACATGTTTTTTACTTCAAAATTCTCCTCAATAGCATTATAACCTTTACCACAAATACAAAAAACAGCATTATGCATGGTGTTGTGTAGAAGACTTACAGCCTCATCAACAAGTTCTTCTTTATTTTTAAAAAATTTATAAATTGTTTTTTTTGATATTGCTAATTCATTGGCAATATCATCCATAGTAACACTTTTGAAACCATATTTTAAAAATATAGTACCAGCTTTCTGTAAAATTATTTCCTTCATTCTATTCATTTTACTTTTAAACGGAATGCAAATGTACAAAAGGAAACTATAGAAACAAAAAAAGTTTCCAAAGTTTTAATAATTTAATAATATTTAAAATATAGAATGTAGGTTTAAAAATTATCTTGAATCATGTATTTTTACAGAAATTAAGAACAGGATGAAAATTATTGATACCTATAAAGAGGGGTTTATCACATTTTTAAATAAAAAAAATAAAATAGAAGAGCCAACTAATTTGTATGAACCTATACATTATATTTTACAATTAGGAGGAAAGCGTTTACGGCCTGTTTTAACTCTAATGACCTGTGATTTGTTTCATGGAGATATTCATAATGCTTATGATGCTGCTTTAGCAATTGAAGTTTTCCATAATTTTACATTAATTCATGATGATGTTATGGATAAAGCTCCTATTAGAAGAGGAAAAGAAACTGTTCATCAAAAATGGGATTTAAATACAGCAATATTATCCGGTGATGCAATGATGATTATGGCTTATCAATGCTTGGAGAATTATGAACCGGTTATATATAAAAAGTTAAATATACTTTTTAGCAAAACAGCTCTAGAAGTTTGTGAAGGACAACAATTAGACATTGATTTTGAAACTAGAAATAATGTTTCTATTGCTGAATATATAAAAATGATAACTTATAAAACTTCTGTTTTGGTTGCTACAGCAATGAAAATGGGAGCGATAATTGCAAATGTTTCAGAAGAAGATTCTATAAAAATATATGAGTTCGGTTTAAATCTTGGAATAGCTTTTCAATTGCAAGATGACTATCTAGATACTTTTGGAGATGTTAAAACTTTCGGAAAGCAAATAGGAGGAGATATTGCTGAAAATAAAAAAACATTCTTATACCTAAAAACACTAGAAGTTTCTAATGTTAAAGATGCTAAAAAACTACTAGATTTATACAATTTAAAACAGAGCAATCAAAGTAAAGTTAACGAAGTAACTCAGTTGTTTTTAAAAAATAAAATACCTGAAATTACTATAAAAGAGATTGAATTATATACCGATAAAGCATTAGGAATTTTAAAATATCTTTCGATTTCTGAAGAAAAGAAATCAATCTTGAAAGATTTTGGATTGAGTTTAATGAAACGCACAATTTAACGTAATGCAACAAAATATAGGAGCATCAGAATTACTTGAAAAAGTAGCAAATGAAAATTTATATCAAAATTTAATTATACAATTAAATAAAGATTTTCAATTGTCTAATTTGAATGAAAGTTTTGAGTTATCAAGTGAACCTAATCAATTAAAAAAGGCGTTGGCTAACATTTTACTAAAACTAATAACAAAACAATATGATGATTATTTGAACCTGTTGTATAGAATTGATGTGTCAGAAAAGGAATTATTAACCGTAAGCAGCAATAATTTAAATGTTACAGTTGAACAAATAACATACATAATTTTGAAAAGAGAGTACCAAAAGGTTTGGTTTAAAAATAGATTCTAAAAACTGGATTTAATGCTGAAGAACTAGTAATACTTCTAACTTTATCAAATAAAACATCGTAACGTAAACCCATAGAAATATTACCAGTTACATACTCAAGCCCAAAATATAATGCATTTTGCCATTGAGAAATATTATTTTCAGAATAATAGTTTTGGTTGATTTTTAAATTTTCGTATTCGGATGATACTTGTAAATAATATATAGGTTTAAAAAGAGCTAAAATACTTCCTCCATAAAGATTAGTTGTAGAGTTTTGAATTGATTTATTTTTAACATAAACATAAGTCAAACTAAATCCAGCGCCAAATTTATCGGAAAAATCATAAATAGCACTTGGAGATAAAGAAAAAGTTGAGTAATTATTTCCAACTCCTATATTAAATCCTCCTCCAAAACGTACGTTATCAATAAAACGTTGCTTATCTAAGTTAGAGTTTTGACCAAATATATTAAGATGAACGAAGCTAATAATAGCGAGTAAAAAATAGATTTTGTGCATGTTAATTATTTCTGCTAAGGTAATAAATTATTTTATCAGATAAATATTGTACATAATACAAATAAGTATTATTTTCGCACTCAGATTTAGGTCCCATAGCTCAGCTGGTTAGAGCACCTGACTCATAATCAGGGGGTCCAAGGTTCGAGCCCTTGTGGGACCACAGAAATTTAAAAGCTTTACAGAGATGTAAGGCTTTTTTTTGTGCTTAATAGTTGAGCTTTCACCTTTCCTTTTTGTATTAAGTTTATAAGAACAACGATGCGAGGTTAAAAATCCAAGGGTAAAATAGAAAAAATAACCTAAACAATATTTTACATTATATGTAAAATATTAACTAATAAGGTTTTTAAATTTCTTAAAGCGTTGTTATACATATCAATACGAAATCCTTAATTTTCGATTTGGATATATAGTCATTAATAGGTAACTTCGCATCTAAATTGTATGAAAACCTCTCTTAGAAAGGTAATTTAATACATTTTGCTATTTGAATTGTCCCCTCCTTTTCGAAAAAATATTATTAAAAACATTAAGAGTAATTGACGGCTCTTGATAAATTATTAATTACAAACCAAACATTATGAAAAAAGTAACAATTATTTCTTGTCTAGTATTAATAGCGGGATTAATTACAAGTTGTGAAAAAGAAACTTTAGAACCAATTGAAAGTGCTGAGTTTAATCAGAAAATTGAGATGCAATCTTCTAAATTAGAAGAGGAGGGTTTGCATAATAATCTAGATTATGACAATGATGGATGTCCCAATGAGGATGACGCATACCCATGGTCTAATATGAATAGAACTGTAAAGTTTGACTATTATACAGACACAGAAGTAGAGAACTATTTAGTAGACTGTGGTACTACAATGTCCGATTTAATAGATGATCTTATTCTAGAAATGAATTATGAGTATGGATGTAAGACCATGTTTTCAGAAGAGTCAGTCTTAATTATAATAAAAGACCAAGACCGTGTTGAATGGGAAGTTGTACATCGTAAATTTGTAAGAGAAATAGCTCGTTTAACGTACCGTTGGAGAAAAGACAAAATAATTACTAGAGGAGAAAGAACAAAATTATACCGTGCTGCTAAAAATTCTAGTGTACCTAATTGCAACTACAATGATAAAGTCTGATGTCTGTTACAGAGATTAAGCTATATGAAATATAGAGTCTTAAAAAGCCATCTCATTCGAGATGGTTTTTTATTTTACACTCTATTAAGTTTAATCTAGGAATTTATAAGTTGAAGGGTTATTTTTCATTTTAGAACTTGTATATATAAGCATTAATAAGTAAATTGCCTTTCGATTTTTAATGAAGTACTCTATGGAGATACTTCTAGAAAAAAGTTATTTGAATAGCCCCTCCTATTCTAAAATAAGATTAAAACATTAAGAGTAAATAACTTTTGATAAATTATTAATTACAAACCAAACATTATGAAAAAAGTAACAATTATTTCTTGCCTAATTTTAATAGCAGGATTAATTACAAGTTGTGAAAAAGAAACTTTAGATCCAACTGAAAGTGCTGAACTTAATCAGAAATTTGAAACAGAATCTTCTAAATTAGATGCTATTTCAGGGGCAACTATTCAAGATTATGACAATGATGGATGTCCCAATGAGGATGATGCATATCCATGGTCTAATATGAGTAGAACAGTAAAGTTTGACTATTATACAGACACAGAAGTAGAAAACTATTTAGTAGATTGTGGTACTACAATGTCAGATTTAATTGATGATCTTATTCTAGAAATGAATTATGAGTACGGATGTAGAGAATTAATACTACCTGGGTTATCTTTAATTAAAAAAGAAAGACTAGACCCTGTTGAATGGAAGGTTGTACACCGAAAATTTGTAAGAGAAATAGCTCGTTTAACGTACAGATGGAGAAAAGATAAAATAATTACTAGAGGTGAGCGAACAAAGTTATATCGTGCTGCTAAAAATTCTAGTGTACCTAATTGTTATTCTCCATATGAAGGTGACAATTAAAAATTGTTACGGTAAGTAAGTCAAAAACGAAGAACTATTTACAAACAAGTAGGTTTCTTTAAAAACCCCATCTTATTTTAAATATACCCATCTCATTTAAGGTGGGTTTTTTTATTGTGAATGTGTGAATTAGTGAGTAAGGAGACAATAGAAAGTTGAAAAAATATTAGAGTGTACAAATAAAGTATAGTTTAATAATTAGTTTGTTTTTTAAAACAAGCCAATTATACAACAAGTTATGTAGTTGGCTTAATAGTATTAAAAATACATAGGCAATGAAATTAATAAATTTATATTTGTTTGAATATTAGAATAAATAACTATGTTAAAGAAATTTTGATTAAAGGTTTATTATGGGAAGTAGATATTGAAATTATGGAAAAGAATGATTTGTTGTAGGTATCAATTCCCTGTTTTTTTTAGATCTAGAATAATTTAGAAAATAATATTTTTGTAAAAAAAGGACTATATTTGTATTTTTGTAGTTTTATAACAATAACCTCAACCCCAAATGAGAAGTAGATTTAATAAATATTTATTAAGTTTTTGCTTTGTGCTAATAAGTTCAACAATGTTTGGGCACAAACCACCTCCTTTACCAACAGGTGCTCCAAACCCTGGTTTGCCAATTGACGGAGGTATGTCTTTTCTACTTATCTCAGGTATTGCATATGGAATATATGAATTAAAAAGAAAAAAATAATTATTTTTCTAATAACTTAGCCACATATTTTCCTATTACATCAAATTCTAAATTAACCTCTGTACCATTTTTAAAGGTATGAAAATTGGTAAATTCATACGTGTAAGGTATTATTGCAACAGAAAAGCTATTTTTTTTAGAATTAACCACAGTTAAACTAACCCCATTAATAGTTATTGAGCCTTTTTCAATAGTAATATTACTTAAAGAGGTGTCATACTCAAAACTAAAAACCCAACTACCATTTTCTTCAATAATATTAGTACAAATTGCAGTTTGATCAACATGACCTTGTACAATATGTCCATCTAGTCTAGCTCCAAGTACCATTGCTCTCTCTAAATTTATGAAGTCTCCAATTTTTAAATGTTTAAAATTAGATTTATCAAGCGTTTCTTTAATAGCAGTTACCGTATATTCATTGCCGTTTATGTTTACAATAGTTAAGCAAACACCATTGTGAGCAATACTTTGATCAATTTTTAATTCAGAAGTGAAATTACTCTCAATTGTGATATGAATATTTTCACCTTCATTAATAATATTTTTAACAACGCCTAAAGTTTCTATTATACCCGTAAACATAATTTTTATTAATTTAATTGATTACTTTTGTGCAGTCAAAATTAAGCATAATATACCTGATTTATGAATAAATCTAAAAAAATAATAATAGGAATTTCCATTGGAGATTTTAATGGTGTTGGAATAGAAATTATTCTAAAAACATTTTTAGATAAAAGAATGTTAGACTTTTGTACGCCTATTGTATTTGGATCCACTAAATTAATTTCAGCCTATAAGAAAGGTATGGATTTAAACATACCATTCAATGGCATAAAACAAATAAATAGGGCAATACATGGGAAGTTGAATATCTTAAATATATGGGATGAAGATATTGAAATAAATTTAGGGATACCTACAGAAACCTCAGGGAATTATGCATTTAGATCATTAGAGGCAGCAACTAATTCATTGGTAAATAATGAAATAGATATTTTAGTAACGGCACCTATAAATAAAGATAATATCCAATCTGAGAAATTTAAATTTCCAGGACATACAGAGTACTTAGAATCAAAACTAAATGGAGAGAGTTTGATGATTTTAATGAAAGATAATTTGAGAATAGGTTTAATAACAGGGCATATTCCAATCTCAAAAATAGCAGCAACAATTACTCCTGATTTGATTAGGAAAAAGGTAGCTATTTTATATGAAACATTGGTTCAGGATTTTGCTATTTCAAAACCCAAAATAGCAATTTTAGGCTTGAATCCTCATTGTGGAGATAATGGTGTAATTGGTAGTGAAGATGACGAAATAATAAAACCAACGATTATAGAAATTCAAAATGAAAATAAGTTAGTATATGGCCCTTATGCTGCAGATAGTTTTTTTGGTTCTGAGAATTATAAAAATTTTGATGCAATTTTGGCTATGTATCACGATCAGGGATTGGCTCCGTTTAAAACACTATCATTTGGAAAAGGAGTTAATTTTACGGCTGGTTTAGATAAAATAAGAATATCACCAGACCATGGAACGGCATACGACTTAGCAGGAAGAGGAACAGCTAATATTAATTCATTTAAAGAAGCTATTTTTAGTGGGATTCAACTATTTAGAACTCGAAATGAATATAAAAGTTTGACTAAAAACAGTTTAAAAGTAAGAAAACAAAAAGAAAGATAATAAATTTTTAAAATTTATTTATAATTTTATATCTTTGCACGCTCAAATTGAAGTTCTAAATGAAAGATTTAAAAGAGTTTGATATTTCTTTTATAGGTTTAAAGGAAGGTATACATCAGTTTGATTACAAAATAGAAAAGAAGTTCTTTGATTTTTTTAGTTATGAAGAGTTTTACAGTTCAAATGTAAAAGTAGCATTGTCCTTTTTAAAAAAATCTACAATCTATGAGTTACATTTTGATTTTAAAGGTTGGATTGAAGTAGCTTGTGATGTTACAAATGAGTTGTTTAAGCAACCTATTGAAACATCAATAGATTTAATTGTGAAATTTGGTGATGAGTTTAATGATGTAAATGAGGAATTGTTAATATTGCCTTATGCTGAACATAAAATGAATGTAGCACAATATATTTATGAAGCAATTATATTGGGACTGCCTTTGAAGAGAATTCATCCTGGTGTAAATGATGGAACTTTACATTCTGTAGTATTAGATAAATTGAAAGAATTAGAGATAAAAGAAGAAAAAGAAACTGAGAATAAAGAAATAGATCCTAGATGGGATAAATTAAAAGATATATTAATAGACAAAAATACAAGTAATGGCACATCCTAAAAGAAAAATATCAAAAACAAGAAGAGATAAAAGGAGAACTCACTATAAAGCAGTTACACCTCAAATAGCTATCGATCCAACAACTGGTGAAGCACACCTATACCACAGAGCTCATTGGCATGAAGGGAAATTGTATTACAGGGGGCAAATTGTAATAGATTCTGAAGAAATTCAAGCTTAATTTAATTAAGTGTAAAATATATTAAAAACTCTCATTTTGGGGGTTTTTTTATTTTTTGGCTTGAAATTGACTAGAAAATGACGAAATTCAGTAAAAAATCAAAATAAATTTCATTACTTTGAGCGTCTTTTTTCATTAAAAAGAGAAATAAATTATGACAAAAATTACCGCTGCAATTACAGCCGTTGGAAAATATGTTCCTGAATATATTTTAACAAATAAAATGTTAGAAAAGATTGTAGAGACCAATGATGAGTGGATTACTTCAAGAACAGGAATTAAAGAGCGAAGAATATTAAAAGGGGAAGGCAAAGGAACTTCTTATATGGCAATTAAGGCCGCGCAACAATTAATAGACAAGAAAAAACTAGACCCTAAAGAAATTGATCTTGTAATAGTTGCTACAGCAACATCAGATATGAAAGCAGCATCAACAGCGGTTTATGTTGCTTCTGAAATTGGAGCAACAAATGCTTTTGGATTTGATTTGGATGCAGCATGTTCGAGCTTTTTATATGGAATGTCAGTAGCTTCAAGTTATATAGAATCTAGTAGGTATAGAAAAATACTGCTTATAGGCGCTGATAAATGTTCTTCAATGATTAATTATGAAGATAGGGCAACTTGTATTATTTTTGGAGATGGTGCTGGAGCAGTTTTATTTGAACCAAATACGAAAGGTTTAGGGTTGCAGGATGAATATTTAAGAAGTGATGGTATGGGAAGAAATTTTTTAGGAGCAAAAGCAGGGGGCTCAAAATATCCTATTACTAAAGAAGCAATTGATAAAGGACAGCAATTTGTTTATCAAGATGGGAAGACTGTTTTTAAAAATGCAGTATTTAACATGGCAGATGTAACCGTTAAAATATTAGAACAAAATAATTTAACAAATAATGATGTTACTTGGCTTGCTGCACATCAGGCTAATAAAAGAATTATTGAGGCTACAGCAAAGAGAATTAATTTAGACGCCTCAAAAGTAATGATGAATATCCAAAAATATGGAAATACAACATCAGCAACTTTACCATTGCTTTTAGCTGATTATGAACAGCAACTTAAAAAAGGAGATACTATAATTTTTGCAGCATTTGGAGGTGGTTTCACTTGGGGAGCCATTTACTTTAAATGGGCATATAATTAGAAATAAAAAATAACAACTAAAACAAACAGAATATGGATTTAAAAGAAATTCAAAATCTAATTAAATTTGTAGCTAAATCTGGCGCAAGTGAAGTAAAATTAGAAATGGAAGATATTAAAATAACCATTAAAACTGGGTCAGAAAAAACAGAAACTACTACAATAGTTCAACAAGCACCAATAGCTCCGCAAATTCCAGTTGCACCAACATCAGTTGAGGCACCTAGAGTTGAAGCTACAGATTCCGTTGATGAATCTTCAAAATATATTGAAATTACCTCGCCTATAATAGGAACTTTTTATAGAAGACCTTCTCCAGATAAACCTGTTTTTGTTGAGGTAGGAGATACGGTTAATCCAGAATCAATTGTTTGTATTGTTGAAGCAATGAAACTATTTAATGAGATTGAATCTGAAGTATCAGGAAAAATAGTTAAAGTTTTAGTAGAAGATGGTACGCCGGTAGAATTTGGACAACCTTTATATTTAGTTGATCCATCATAAATTTACTTTCAAAAGTTTAATATTTAAATTTCAAAAACCTATTTGAAATAGGTTTTTTATTTATAAATAAGTTAAAGCCTTATGTTTAAAAAAATATTAATTGCCAATAGAGGTGAAATAGCTTTGCGAGTTATTAGGACTTGTAAGGAAATTGGGATAAAAACAGTAGCGGTATATTCAACTGCTGATGCCGAAAGTTTACATGTACGCTTTGCTGATGAAGCGGTATGTATAGGCCCTGCATCAAGCAGTGAATCTTATTTGAAAATGTCAGCAATTTTAGCAGCTGCAGAAATTACCAATGCAGATGCAATACACCCAGGTTATGGTTTTTTATCTGAAAATGCTAAATTCTCAAAATTATGTGAAGAACACGATATTAAGTTTATAGGAGCTTCTGCAGATATGATAAGTAAAATGGGAGATAAAGCATCGGCACGAGCCACTATGATTGCTGCTGAAGTACCTATAATTCCAGGATCTGAAGGATTGCTAGAAACATTTGAAGAAGCAGAGGAGTTAGCTGATAAAATGGGGTATCCTGTAATGTTAAAAGCTACAGCAGGAGGAGGAGGAAAAGGAATGAGAGCTGTTTGGAAAAAAGAAAATTTAAAAGAAAATTGGGATGCAGCCAGACAAGAGGCTTTCGCCTGTTTTGGAAATGATGGTATGTATCTAGAAAAATTGATTGAGGAACCACGCCATATTGAAATTCAAATTATTGGAGATTCCTTTGGTAATGCTTGTCATTTATCAGAAAGAGATTGTTCTATTCAGCGTCGTCATCAAAAATTAACAGAAGAATCACCATCTCCATTTATGACCCCTTCACTAAGAAAAAAAATGGGAGAAGCAGCTGTTAAAGCAGCTAAATACATTAAATATGAAGGCGCGGGAACTGTTGAATTTTTGGTTGATAAGCATAGAAATTTCTACTTTATGGAAATGAATACTCGTATTCAGGTAGAGCACCCAATTACTGAGCAAGTAATAGATTATGATTTAATTTACGAACAAATAAAAGTGGCGGCAGGAATTCCTATTTCAGGAAAAAATTATTTTCCTAAATTGTATTCTATAGAATGTAGAATTAATGCAGAGGATCCATATAAAGATTTTAGACCTTCACCAGGAAAAATAACAACATTACATATACCTGGAGGTCATGGAATAAGAGTTGATACACATGTATATGCTGGTTACGTTATACCTGCCAATTATGATTCTATGATAGCAAAATTAATTACCACAGCCCAAACAAGAGAAGTGGCAATTAGTAAAATGAGAAGAGCTTTAGATGAATTTGTAATTGAAGGTGTAAAAACAACAATTCCATTCCATAGACAGTTAATGGATAACCCAGATTATATAGCGGGGAATTATACAACTAAATTTATGGAAGATTTTGAGTTGCAACCTGAAGAAGCCTAAAATTCCAAATTAAAATAAAAATAAAGGATATGAAAACTCATATCCTTTATTTTTATAAATTTACTTTCAATTATAAGTATTATGAAAGAAAAAGAGTTTCATATTGATGGTATAGATAAAATTATTTTAAAAAATTTAATGAAAGATGCTAGAACCCCAATTTTAGGGATAGCTCGTGAAATAGGAATCTCAGGTGCTGCAATACATCAAAGGTTACGAAAATTGGAAGCTTCAGGTTTAATTTTAGGATCGAAATTTATAATTAACCCAAAAGTATTGGGGTATAAAACACTAGCATTTATAGGTGTTTTTTTAGATGCAGCAAGTAAATATTCTTTAGCAATAAAAAGACTGAAAGAAATTCCGGAAGTAATAGAGAGCCACTATACAACAGGTAATTATGCTATATTTATTAAAATTCTTTGTAAAGATAATGAGCATTTAATGAAACTGCTTAATCAGGAAATACAATCCATCAAAGGAGTCGCGAGAACGGAAACATTTATCTCTTTAGATCAACAAATAGACCGGCAAATAAAATTATAAAATATTTTAACTGAGAGTTTAATTTTAATTCCTAGATCCAAGAATCTTAAGACCCCAATACAATAACATGGCTAAAGACCCTAAAGCTGCAACTAGATAAGTTCTTGCGGCCCATTTTAAAGCATCCTTTGCACCATCTTGTTCAGTATCTGTCAACATATTATTTGTTTTTAACCAAGCTAGCGCTCTGTTGCTTGCATCGTATTCAA
>Ga0256834_1000621_pt1 | contig 25181 bp, 24 predicted proteins | sample 4281140metaG_FD_190536 | JGI IMG/M metagenome (GOLD analysis project Ga0256834, IMG submission 190536) | Hydrothermal vent microbial communities from East Pacific Rise, Pacific Ocean - 4281-140 | ecosystem: Environmental > Aquatic > Marine > Hydrothermal vents | place: Pacific Ocean: East...
CACGCTCTCCAAAGCACAGGATATTTGCATTGTTATGTTGTCTGGTGAGTTTTGCCGTGTAGTGGTCGTGGCAGAGTCCTGCTCTGATACCTTCTATTTTGTTCGCAGCAATGGACATGCCTATGCCTGTTCCACAGACTAGAATACCGAAACTTCCCTCATCCTCTTGAACGGCCAGAGCACATTTTTTTGCAAAATCCGGATAGTCTACTCTGTCTGCAGAATCCGGACCAAGATCAATGATCTCATGACCGAGATCTGTAACGATCTCTTTGATGTAGGCTTTGACTGCGTATCCCGCGTGGTCAGTTGCAATATAAAATTTTTTATGAAGTGACATGTTATAGTTTCCTTTGTGTAAATAAGATTAGAGTAACCATTTCACAACCCATGTAACAGGCTGAAAAAAATAGTTTGATATCGGTGTTGCCAGAATGATGATCAGTATGACCATTCCATAGGGGTATATTTTATCATAAAAAGCAGTAAAGTTTTTAAGTTTCATACCCTCCGCAATATATCGTAGTGCATTGGCGCCGTCCAATGGCGGGATAGGCCAAAGGTTGAAAATACCAAGCAGTACATTGATCACCACACTCTGGTAGAGAAAGAGGGTGATGAACGCTTCTGTCATAGAGGTCGGCTGTGCCACCAGTGGGAGAAGGGTAGCACAGAATGCCGCCAGTAGAAAATTGAAGGTAATACCTGCAAGAGAAACATACACCGCTGCTTTTGTACCGCCATTTCTGATAACTGTACCGATATTGATAGGGACAGGTTTGGCCCAGCCGAAGATAAAGGGTGCACCGGTGAAATAGAGTATGGCCGGTACTAAAATAGTACCTACAGGATCAACATGTATGATAGGGTTGATACTGAGGCGGCCTTGACTTTTGGCTGTATTGTCACCATACTTGTAGGCAACCCATCCATGCATGATCTCATGACCGACGATCGCTACCACAAGGGCAAGTATCATCGACAGTAGTTTTAAGAGGTCTGCTTCACTCACTGGATCGGTTCTTCAAGCTGAATAGATTCGATACGTCTTCCGACACGTCCCCAACGCACATTAAAGCGCTGCCTGTCCCAAAGTGCTTCACAGGCTTTGGAATCTATCGCAATATCACCACAGACACGTCTAAGCCCGGCATGGTCTTTTCCTCCGCCATTGCCATTCAGTACCTGGTCATAAGAGCGATGCTCCAGGCTCATGTATATCAGCCAAGGTTTCCCGACAATGAGTTTATAGGGTACAGAACCCCAGAAACGGCTGTCATTTGAGTTGTCTCGGTTGTCTCCGATCATATAGAAATGGTCTTCTTCCACTTTTTTGTAGAATGCATTGATCTTTCTTCCACTTCCTGAAGCGTAGACCGGTGCATCCAGGTTCTCAACAAAGACAGGAGACATATCTACTTCATATCTACCTGTGATCAGTTGTGCAAAACTGCCCGCAGGATCACCATTGCTGAAAGTTGATTCAGGTTCATATTGGATCCCCGGATATTTAGTCATATAGGGGTTCTCTACCCAAAGTTTGCCCCTGAGCGTTTTGATCTGCTCTTTCGGATAATTCTTTTGAATAAAATCATCTCCTTCATGAAAGTGAATAAGGAGTTTTTTGGCAGCGAAAAGGATCTCATCCCCGCCCACTGCGATACAGCGTTTTACATAGTGTATCTTTTGGTTCTTGGGATAACGGAAGATCACAATATCTGCTCTTTGCGGTCTTGGACCTTCAATGAGGTGTCCGTTTCCGTTGAAATCAGGTAAAAGCGGTATCTCCAGCCAAGGCAGATGAGGAATGGGGATACCGTACGAGAATTTCTTTGCAAAAAGGAAATCACCGATGAGCTGTGTTCTTTTCATTGATCCTGAAGGGATAACAAAAGACTGTGCTACAAAAAAGATGAGAAAAAGTACGATGATGATCGTACCGGTCCATGAACTTGAAAATCGATAAAGTGTGGATAAGAATTTTTTCACTTAAGCCCTTTGTTTTGCAGATTTGAGTGTGTTGGAAAGGAGCATGGCAATGGTCATGGGACCAACCCCGCCGGGAACAGGTGTAATATAAGAACATTTTGGACTGACATGTTTAAAATCTACATCCCCTACAAGTGAACCGTCTTCAATACGGTTGATACCGATATCGATCACGATGGCTCCCTCTTTGACCATATCTTCTTTGATCAGTCCGGGAACACCTACACCGACAATGACAATATCAGCCTGGGAAGTATGTGCTTTGAGGTCTTTCGTGAAGATATGCGTTACAGTCACGGTTGCATTGGCATTGAGAAGCAGGGCAGCCATCGGCTTGCCGACAATGTTGCTGGCACCGACCACGCAAACGTCTTGCCCTTCGAGGTCTATGTTGTACTCTTCAAACATTTTCATGACACCCAACGGTGTGCAGGCAACAAAAGAATCAAGGTTAGTTACGAGACGACCGACATTGTAGGCATGAAAACCATCAACATCCTTTTTAGGATCAATGACTTCAAGGATCTTGTCTGTATCGACATGTTTTGGCAAAGGAAGCTGTACCAAGATGCCGTCTATGCGAGGATTTCCGTTCATCATTTCAATCGTAGCGATAATTTCATCCTGGGAAATGGTGTCAGGCATATTATGCGTGATAGAATAAAAACCAACTTTTTCACAGGCTTTTGCTTTCATTTTCACATAGGAATGGCTTGCCGGATCATCACCAATGAGGATGACTGCAAGACCCGGAACAATATTTTTTTCCTGTTTGAGTTTTTCTACTTCCACCGCGACAGAAGTCTGTACTTTCTTGGCTAGGGATTTACCATCGATAAGTTGCATAGAGCGCCCTTATAATTTTTAAGGTATTATATCAAAAAATGTTTAGGATGCTCTCAACCATGAAACGACTACTGCTTCTTTTGCCATTGTTACTGGGTGCCAATGAAGATTTTATTTCCCATTATGAATATGGGGAGATGCTTTATAATAATCCCAGAGGTGTGAGCTGTTCCCAGTGTCATGGCGATAAAGGAGAGGGTGAAGTGATCGTCAAGTATCAGGATGAAGAGGGAGAAAAGGTCATTACAGGCTCGGATATTCGTAGAGAATCTCTTTCGACGATGACCAGCAGTCTCAACAATTCTCATATGATCATGCCCCGCTATTATCTTACTGATGAAGAAGTGAAAGCCATTTATGACTATATTCAAAAAAAGAATGAAGTCTATCTTTCCAAATTTCAAGAGAGTAACAGCAGTAAATAAGTTATAATTGTCCATTACTATAAAGGATGATCGTATGCAATTCTCAACAACATTAAGTCTGTTCCTGACAGTAGGAACTATGGCGTATTCCTCTTCTTTGTCTGTGTATCAAAATCAAACTTCCTACACATATCAGCCCAACAGTTCTTATATCGGTCTCACACAGAATGTAAAAGCAAAATGTGATGGGAACAGCATGGGACTTCATGTTATCACAACCTGTCCGAGAGATAAAAGACTCTGTAAAGAGTTGGATGCTTTACAAAAAATAGAACAGACACTGAACAGTATCAAAGCCAATACAAAAGTACTCGAGCAACTGATATCTCTGCCTCAGCCGACATCCTTTGATGCAGATGAATGGATCAAATCAGCACGTACAGTCGGAAAAGAGCAAGCAAGGCTTTATGAAGAAACCCAAATAAATACTGAAGCATTCAATTTGAAGCGTAAAGCACTACAGAAACAGGCTCCTGCAAAACGTGCGCTTATCAGTGATGAAATATGTAAAAAAGAGATGGAGCTGACTTTGCCTAACGGCTATGTTTCATTTTCTACTTCTTATGAAGCCAATATCATGAATGAAAAAGAGATACAGGTCACACAATATCTTTCTATCGTGAATCGCAGTGGTATAGATATTGTGGCAGATTCTGCCATGTTTTATTACAGATCTGCCAATCCATATATCAGACCCCTCATGTTTGACCCATGGATCGTCAGCAAGTATGAGCCCCGTCCAAAAAGAAGAATGCTGAAGAAGTCTATGTCCAATGCACACATGGCGGATACATCATTAATGGAAGCTACAATGGCTCTGCCATCAAGAAGCGTACCTGTAGCAAAATATGTTGACGCCAGAGAATACCAGATCAACAACCTTAATCTTCCTTCTACAGGGATACCGGTGAATGTTCAGGTCACTTCCTGGAACACTCAGATACAGTGCGAGATACAAGCTTACCCTTATGCCCATACCGGTGCATTTCAGGTCTGTTCTTTTAAACCAAAACAGCAGATAGACAGCAATGTATGGAAAGTGAAAGAGGGAAGTGTGACCCTCAATGAAAATGCAAGAGGGGTTTACCGAGACGGCAGCTATAAGCTTTACACAAAAAAAGAAGAAGATATAAAGATCCTTCGTAAACCCATTGTTCAGAAAGAGCGAGAAACAGGTATTTTTGGTGGGACTGCACGTAAAAAAGACGGTTTTGTACTGACATTGATCAATAAATCATCAAAAAGTAAAACACTTACACTAGTCGACCGTATGCCGACATCTACAACAGATGAGATAAAAGTAAAACTTTTAGAAATTAGGTCCGATAAAAAAGTTGAGTATAAAATACTTAAAGATGGAAAAATAGAAATGAAGGTATCGTTAGCGCCTAAAGAGCGTAAGAAAATAGAGATCTTGTTTGAGATATCTTATGATAAAGAGATAAAAGTAGATTATTGAAAATTTAAGGGGGGGGAGTTGAATTTGCAGGCAGGATGCCTGCAAGTCACTACTAGAGTGGAGTTACGTTCTCAGCTTGAGGACCTTTTTGTCCTTCACCGATCTCGAATGTTACTGCTTGACCTTCAGCCAATGTAACACGTCCACCGCTATCGTTGTTTACTTGACGGAAGTGTACGAATACATCTGCTCCACCATCGTTCTGCTGGATAAATCCATAACCTTTTTCATCATTGAACCATTTAACAGTTCCGTTTACTAATTCTGCCATTGTTGTACCTTTGGGTAATAATTTTCACTTATGGGGTATCCCTAATATAAGCGGAATCCAAATTGGTGAGAGTCTTTCGGGGTTAGCAGGATTGATATACATACTGAACACACGGAAGATGAACTCGAACCTCATCTTTCATCGCAAATATTGTATCCTCTTTTTTTTACACTTAACCTTAGTTAATTATAAAAAAAGATTATTTTTTCAATTTCCAGAAAAATATCTTCTCTTCATCGCCTGCAGAAATGATGGATGTTTCATTGATAAAGAGGATTTTTCCAGGAATAGCATAGTGTCCAATGAGTCTGTCACCTTTCTTTCCATTATCCGTATTGAAAAGTTGCAGATCATGCTCAAAACCGGAAGAATAGACTCCGATACTACCACTGGGGCTCAATCCTACAGCATACACAAGAAAGTCACTTTTAATGTGATACGCCTTGGCATTTTCTCTGTAAACACCTACACGTCTGTCCTGTCCTGCGGTTATAATGGTGTTGTTGGCATAGGCAACGCGATAAATATTATCCACATGTTCAGAGGAAAAAGTTTTTAGTACTTTGGAGGTATTGATATCGATCAGTCTGACTTCGCCACTTTCATCTGAAACGATCATCTTTTGCTTATCTGCAGAGAGTACCATGCCTCCCATTGTACTCTCGGAGATATGTCTTTCATAGAGTTTTGAATTTTCATCCGTGTCATAAAGGATCACATCTGAACCGAAAGAGCCGAAAACGATCTTACTCTTGCTGCTGAAATACGCACTTTTTGGCATCATATGCTGCTTGGAATCAATGATCTTCTTCAGTGTTTTCCCATCATCGATCCAGACATTCCTGTAAGCATTGATATCACTTGTGACCATCAGTGTCTTGCCGTCAAGCCGGTCAATACAGTGTACACGGGCAGGTACGGTATCACCTCGTGATGTGAGAAGAGGGGCAAATTTTATCTGCTTGACGATCTCTTGTCTGCTCAGGTCAATAATATCCACGATACCTGCATCTGTCGCTACATAAAGGTAGCCTTTGTCTTCAACAAAATCACTCACGATACCGGAAGTTTTGATCGTAGTGATTGGGGTGATCTCTTTCGCATACAGAGAGGGTAACAGCAGTAAAAATATCAGTACTGTTTTATACATGGTCTTCCTGGTATCTGTTTTAAAAATTATAGCCAAATAAACCTATTTCGTTTTAGCCATGAGACTTTTTAGAAATGCTTCTCTTTTTTCTACACCAAGAAGTTTCTTTCTTGTAAGATCCGGGTAAGTACCGTTCAATCCTTTTCCGTCTTCGCCGTGACATCCTGCGCAGATGCTGCTGTAGAACATGGGTGCATCTTTCTCATGTGCCTGTTTGCATTTTTTTCCGGAAAGTTCAAGTACATAACAGGCGATCTTGGCGGCATCATTTGGAGATGCAAACCCGCCTTCCATTTCTCCGCCCCTGAAATTGAACTGATTGGAACCATGGTTGATCACGGAGACGATATACTCTTTGGTATATTGGCTTGTCCTGAGCCGCTTGAGTTCTTCTTCAAAATGATGTTCTTTATGTGCTTCGATATGCTTTGCATACTTAAGGTTGGTCATTTTTTCTGTTTTTTCTATAGGAGATTTTGTTTGTTTAGGCTGATTTGAGAGATAGAGTGCATAAAACAGAACAGAAATGATCACCAAGGCAGGAATCATTTGTTTCATAACTGAAGCCTAGTAACGGAGTGAGACTTGAAACGGTACAACAAGAGGTACAAAATGTACTTTCTGTATGGTCCATCGACTCTGTATCGCTTTTTGTTTCTTAAGGAGCTTCAGCACATGCTTATAGGGTACAAAAGCTGCGTTTGGATCAATATCCTGGATCATTGTATTGAATTGCTTTGTGCTCATACCGTAAATGAAGTAGAGTTCCTGTGTGTCACTTTGCTGGGCAAGTATATTGAGCCATTGTCCTTTGGGAAGGAGTATATGATATGCTGAAAGTTGTGAACCTATATAGACAGGTATGATCTGCCTGGCATCGAATACGATCCGGACAATACGTTGCAGGCTGGGTCCGAATTCATATTGCAGGTCTGTCCTTGCATGTTCATAGACGATAAGATTTCCTTGAGGTACTTGCAGGATTTTCTGATCAATAAAGAGTGTTGAAAAGTTTTCATTGTATTTGCCGATTAGCTGTCCATCATAGTATGAAGTGCTGTTTCCGCTTTGTATCATGATCCTGTCATTATAAAAATTCACCTGAGAAGTACTACAGGCAGTGAAAAGAACCATGAACGCAAATAAAAAAAACTTTTTAACCATATACTTTAAACGATCTGTGTCAGTTTTAGCATAATATCGTTAAGTTCTTCACCGACTTTTTTCGACAGTTTTTCAATTTCCACTTTGGACTCACCATAGAGATGGTAAAGTTCTTTCTGAGTATCTTCCCATTTGTCTTCAGTTTCCATTTTTGCAAGATGGGCTTTCAGTGCAGCAAGATCATATTCTTCTCCTGCATTGTCGACTAGCTTTTTTGCCTGATCCAATAGATCTTTAAATTCTTTTTCCATGATATAACTCCTTTGAAGTATTTATAATATTATAGCAGTTTTTAGGGATGAAAAATAAATGAATTAAAAACGAAATTAAAAATTAAAACAGTAAAAATGCAAGCCTGAAGTCAGGCTTGCTTGAAAAAGGTATTTTAGAACCAACCCTTAAGCATAAGGTGCCAGTACATTGGTTTAAGCATATAGAGGTCAAATGCCCACCAAAACCATCTTGGTGTTGCAGGATCCAGGAATGGCATGGTTGGAGCAAGACCCTCATAGTTAAACTCTGCCATGACGATCTTGCCGTATTGCGTCTTCAATGGGCATACCGTGTATCCGTCAAATACTTCTTTAAGTGGTTCACCGTTGATCTGTGATACCAGGTTTCCTGTAAGAATTGGCCCATGGTGTCTGGCAGATCCGCCTGTTTTTCCTTTAGGGATACCACAGACATCACCGATACCGAATACATTCGGGTATCTTCTGTGTTGAAGTGTTTTCTGATCAACTTCAAGCCAGCCTTTCGCAGTTCCTTTCTGCCATCCCAGAGGAGAATCAACCATTGCCTGAGGTGGTCCCATTGGCGGTACGACATGGATAAAGTCGTATTTGATGTCAACCATACGTTTTTTGGTGATCATATCGTATTCTTTTAGATCTTCATCATATTCACCTTTTATTTCATAACGCTCTTCAAAAGTAGCTACTTTATTTTTTACATCCATCGCTACGAGATTATGTTTGAACTTATTGGTGATCTCATCATACCTTTTTTGTACCTCATGCAGGGAGGCATCGATCGTCGGAAGACCAAAGAGTTTACCGCCGTTGGTTGCAAAAATAAAGTTTGCGCCCAGGTTTTCTTTCCTCAAGTGATCTGCTGAAAGATACAAGATCTTCTGAGGTGCACCACCACATTTAATAGGTGTATTGGGCTGTGTATAGATCGCTGTCGGTTTTTTCCCTCCTCTTGCTGCCTCTTTGAGCTCATCGAACCATATCCAGGTTACTTCAGCACCCTTGGTTGTTCCTTCCTCAAGGTTATTGAGGTAAACAGATGAAATACCGTTTGTTCCGATATCTGCTTCTGTCAAACCTTTGATCCAGTCATAGTGGTAAACGATACCGGTTGCGACGACCATATAGTCATAAGAGACTTCTTTATCTGCCCGTGTAATAACCTTATTGTTATCCGGATCAAATGTTTTGACTTCATCTTTGATCCAGTTGACATCGGAAGGAATAAAGTTTTTGTTGTGACCGACTACATCATCATGTGTGTAAAGACCCGCTGCTATAAAGACCTGACCCGGCTGATAGAGATGGGTTTCATTAGGTGCAATAATTGTAAATTCAGCATTTGGCAATGCAGAGTGAAGTCTTGCAAGTGCCATAATACCGCCGGCTCCAGCACCTACAACCAGTACTTTGACTTTTTTATCTGAACTTGGTCCTGCTTCTGCAGATACAGGCGCCCCCATCATCATTGCAGCACCACCGGTCAAGCCCATGAGTTTCATAGCATCTCTTCGGCTCATTCCACTCTCTTGGTCGCCATGAAGAAGTTCAACCAGTGCTTTGCTGTGTGATATCTTTTTTGACATATCGATCCTTTAAAGTTTTTTATCCAATTATTTTAATGAGTTATATATAGAACAAAGCTTAAACTAGAACTTTTTACGTCAAAAAGTAAAAGTAATGACAATATTAACTACAGATTATATTTATATTACTTTTTTTATCTCTATTAAGTACTTTAAAAAGCTGGCAAGTATTATAATAATCCCATTGCCAATTTTGCTTCATCTGTCATGCTCTCCTGAGACCAGGGCGGGTCAAAGACAAGTTCCACTTCTACACTCTCAAGGTACTCTTCTCGGTAAGCAATACTTTTTACCAGGTCGACGATCACTTCAGACATGGAGCAGGTGGCAGAAGTAAGTGTCATAGTGATCTTACACTCTTTAAGTGAAGTTTTTTCACTGGTCCAGCACTCGATCTGGTAGATCAGTCCCAGATCATAGATATTGACAGGAAGTTCCGGATCGTAGATCTGTTTTAACTGTTCGACCACACGTTCTACCATTTCATCGTCACTGGGGAGTTTTGCAAGGAATGCCGCCTTGTTCTCTGCCATGGCTTTTTGTATTTCCACGGACATTGGTTTGGTCGATTTGTTGGCAGCTTTTTCTACTTCGCCGGAACCCCCGAACTTTTCCTCATAAGCTTTCAGTTCTTCGGCTGTGGTAGGGATATCGTCTTTTTGTATATTATTAATATCAATCATCTTCATATTTCCTTTTATAAAATATTTGCAGGGTCGGTTTCAACCGACAATAAATCATTGGAACAACATTACCCTACAATGTGCCCTCTTTACATCGTTTGGCATACCCGTACACCATGTTCAAAAAGGCTTCCAAACTTTGTTGACGTACAGGAGAAAGTAGTTCAATGATGCCCATATCCTGTAGCTTTTCCGGGTTAAAAGAGAGTATCTCGTCGGCGCTTCGGTTACCAAAGATATCAAGCAGCAGAGTTAACATACCTTTTGCCATTTCCGAGCTACCTTCTCCCCGTAAGATAAGTGTACCGTCTTTACATTCACCCGTCAGCCAGGCAGCAGAAGCACAGCCGTGTACAAAAGTGGCATCATTTTTTTCTTCATCAGGCAGGGTAGTATGTTTTTTCCCCAGGTCAAAGATATATTCCAACTTATCATTGGCTGAAGGAAAGAGGTCAAAGTCTTCTTTATACTGTGCTATGGTCGATTCAATGCTCATGTTAAGTTCCTTATTTTGGTGCAATGCAATGTACCCTTAGGGTATTTTTTCAAATTATGCATTATGCTTTGTGGCATAAAAGACCTCTTCAAAGGCAGCTTTTATCCGTTCTTGGTGTCTCGCATCTTTGACTGTTTCTATCAGTGTATTGGCAAAAGCGATGACCAGCATCTTTCTGGCTTCCAGATAAGAGATACCCCGGCTTTGCAGGTAGAAAAGCTGTTTTTCATCCAGTTGTCCTGTGGTTGCACCGTGTGACGCTTCCAGCTCATCGATGTAGATCTCTAATTGTGGTTTGGCTACCATGTAAGCCTCTTCATGTAGAAGTATGGCTTTTGAATTTTGTTGTGCTTTGGTAAATTTGGCTGTCTCTTCCACTCTGATGAGCGCATCAAAGATCCCTCTGGCGTGACCGTCAAGGATATTCTTCGCTTCCTGCTTGGAAGTAGAATATTCTCCTTTGTGGATGATCTGAGAGACCATACCGCGTTTTGACTCCTTATTGAGGTAAAGCAAGTGTCCTGCTTCCACGTGTGCATGTGTGTCCAGATCTATTTTAAGAAGCTGAAGCCCTTTGTCTCCACCCAGGTCAAATGTTTTTAGCAGGGCATTTGCCTGCTTGGCAACATTGATCTTATGGGAGGCGATCATGTCATAGTTTTCATTTTTCATGGTCTGAAGTTTCACTACATTCAGGGTTGAATCACGGGCAATATGCATATCATAGCCGTAGAGAAGCAAAGTGTTCTGAATATCGTCCGCCACAAAATTTTCATACAGGGTGGCATGACGGTTGCTTTGGTTGTAGAGTACGATCCTGTAGTTGATCAGTGCATCGCTCTGAGTCAAATGGTGCTCAAGGTCAAGCTCCACATCTCCGTCGATCTCTATTTTGATGGTATGCCCGGAGAGTAGGTGCCCCAGGTAATACATAGGGTCAAAATGCTCAGGGTCTATCATTTCACATGGTTCATAATAGATACGCAGCCCTTTGGGTGCAGAGACCACAATACCATTCTCAATGATGATCTTCTCACCGACCTCAATGGTCTTTGGCATGTAGCTGAGGAGCTTGTATTCAGTATCCAAGAGAGATTCCACGTCAAAGTAGCGGTAGGCTTCACTTTTTTTGCTTGGCAACCCAAGGGTAGCCAGACGTTCAAGTAAAACTTCTCTTCCTTTCACATTCAAAGAAGCAGCAAGCTCATTTGGCTGTAAATCTTTTAAGCTAGAGAGTTTCATTACGCTTCCTCTATGGCATCATAACCATGCTCTTCAAGTTGTGCTACCAGTTCAGGGCCAGCAGTTTTAATGATGCGTCCGTCTTTGAGAACATGAATATAGTCTGGTTCAATATAGTCAAGTATACGGGAGTAATGCGTAATGACAAGGAAAGAACGTTTGCCGTCTTTCATCTTGTTGATCCCCTCCGATACAGCTCTGAGTGCATCGATATCCAGCCCCGAGTCTATCTCGTCAAGGATGATCACTTCAGGCTCTAAAATGAGCATTTGTAAAATTTCATTACGCTTTTTCTCTCCACCGGAAAAACCTTCATTCAGGGAACGGCTGATCATGTCTGATTTCATGCCGAGCATCTCAAGATGGCTTTTCATCAGTCTGAGGAATTCTGCTGCATTGAGCTCCTCTTTACCTTCGTGTTTACGTTTGGCATTGAGTGCAGTTCTTAAAAAGTAGGCATTGTTGACTCCGGGTATCTCTACAGGGTGCTGGAATGAAAGGAATATCCCTTCCAATGCTCTCTCTTCAGCATCCATGTCTATAATGCTTTTACCTTTATAAATAATATCCCCACCGGTGATCTCAACATCATAGTGTCCTACGAGTGCTTTTGAAAGTGTTGATTTACCTGCACCGTTGGGTCCCATGATGGCATGTACTTTTCCCGGCTCTAACTCGAGGTTCAGCCCTTTAAGTATGTTCTTGTCACCGATCTTTGCTTGTAAATTTTCTATGGTCATAATACTACCATTGTTACTTTTTGTCATCCTACACTTCCTTCTAATGTTAATTCTAATAATGCTTTGGCTTCCACTGCGTACTCCATAGGGAGTTGTGAAAAGACCTGTTTACAGAAACCATGAACGATCATACTCACGGCATCTTCCTCGTTAATACCTCTTTGTCTCAGGTAAAAAAGCTGTTCATCCGAAATTTTTGAAGTGGTTGCTTCATGTTCCACCTGTCCCTGTGTGTCTTTTGACTCAAGGTAGGGGAATGTGTGTGCGCCACATTGGCTGCCTATGAGCAGGGAGTCACACTCGGAGTAGTTCCGTGATCCCGTGGCATTAGCACCTATCTTCACCAAACCTCTGTAAGTGTTCTGACCTTTCATGGCCGAAATACCTTTTGAAATGATGGTTGAAGAGGTGTTTTTCCCAAGATGTATCATCTTTGTACCGGTATCAGCCTGCTGTGCAAGGGTGGTAACTGCAACCGAGTAGAATTCACCTACCGAGTTGTCACCTTTCAAAATACAGCTTGGGTACTTCCAGGTAATAGCAGAACCCGTCTCCACCTGTGTCCAGGAAACTTTGGAATTGTCGCCTTTACAAATGGCTCTTTTGGTTACAAAGTTGTAGATACCGCCTTTACCATTCTCATCTCCGGGATACCAGTTCTGAATGGTGGAGTATTTGATCTCTGCATCTTTAAGGATGATAAGTTCAACGACTGCCGCATGTAACTGATGTTCATCACGGGTAGGGGCTGAACAGCCTTCATTGTAAGAGACGTATGAACCTTCATCTGCTACGATGAGCGTACGTTCGAACTGTCCTGTATTGAGTGCATTGATCCTGAAGTAGGTACTCAACTCCATAGGGCAGCGTACCCCTTTGGGGATGTAAACAAATGTTCCGTCAGTAAAGACCGCGGAATTCAAAGCTGCAAAGTAATTGTCCGCCATAGGTACTACGGAGAACATATACTTTTTAATGAGTTCCGGATAATCACGTATGGCTTCTGAAATGGAACAGAAGATGACTCCGTGTTTCTTTAACTCTTCAGAGTATGTGGTCTTGACTGAAACAGAATCCACAACGGCATCCACAGCGACTTTTACGCCTGCAAGCTGCTTTTGTTCTTCCAAAGAGATACCGAGCTTTTCATAGGCTTCCAGAATCTTCGGGTCCACTTCATCCAGACTGTCGATACCCTCTTTGGGTGCAGAAAAATAGGAAATGGACTGGTAGTCTATAGGCTCATAATCCAAATGTGCCCAGTGGGGCTCTGTCATGGTCTCCCATTTTTTCAATGCTTTGAGACGAAGCTCGAGCATCCACTCAGGCTCTTCTTTCTTTTTTGAAATAAATGCAATAGTATTTTCATCCAGTCCGGGAGGTACTGTTTCTGTTTCAATGTCTATCTCAAAACCAAGCGCATATTCACCGGAAACTGCTTTGTTCAATCCTTCATTTGCCATCGATAATCCTTAATCAGATATATATACTCTTATTTATAGCACAAAAATGCCAATGGGTCAAGAGAAAAAGTCCGTATATTAAGTAATTAGTGCGAAAATTTCTCTTGAAAAGACTTTGCAGTAAGTGCCGGACTGAAAAGATACCCCTGATATTGCAGGGTATCGTCTATCTCTTTGAGGAGATTTCTCTGTTCTTCTGTCTCTATTCCCTCAATGACAATATGATATCCAAGTTTTTTACCAATATAAATGATACTCTCTACCAAAAAAATGTTTTCCGGTTTATCGAGAATATCTTTAATAAATTCTCTGTCGATTTTCAAAACAGAAAAAGAGAATTTTTTGAGATAGGAGAGGGAAGAGTAACCTGTTCCAAAATCGTCAATAGCACAGAGGATTCCCTGATCATGAAGTGTTTTGATGATCTCTTGTGTCTGTATATAATTTTCAATCAGGGAATTCTCCGTGATTTCCAGTTTGATCTCGCTTGTTTGTATATTGTACTGTTCAAGCAGTCCAAAGAACTTTTCTGTGAAATGGCTGTTCTGTAATTGTTTTGCATCTATATTGATAGAAATATACGGTATTAAAAAGAGTGACAGCTTTTTCCACTCTGAGATCTGCTGACAGGCCATGTCGATCACAAGCCAGCCAATATCATCGATCAAACCAGATTCTGCTGCTAAGGGGATGAACTCTTCCGCAGTCAAAATACCCATTGTCGGATGTTCCCAGCGCAGCAATGCTTCCGCTGCCTGCAAGCTGTCATCTTTGATATTTACTATGGGCTGATAATAGAGCTTAAGCTGATGGTCTTCGATAGCGCGGTGAAGGTCATGCTGCAAACTGAAAAGTTCTTTTCTCTCTGTATCTAATTGGAAATTGTAATAGGCGATCGTATCACTGCCTTTTCGTTTGGCATCATACATTGAAATATCTGCATATCGTACGATCTCTTCGATATTATGTGATTCCGGTTCGATTATGACAATACCGATACTACACTTGATATGGAGATGCATCTCTTCGACCAGAAAAGCTGAATTGAAGGCTTTCTTAAGATCATAGCTGTATGTATCGGCTACGTTGAAGGCTTCTTCTCTGCTGTCTGCAACAAAAGGAAGAACGATCACAAACTCATCCCCTCCCAATCTGCTTAAGTTATTTCCCCTTTTTGCCAGTTTTTTCAATCTATTGGCTACCTGGATCAAAAGTTGATCACCTACGCTGTGTCCCATCGTATCGTTGATCGTTTTGAATTGGTTGAGATCGAGATAAAAAAGAATAGAGTATTGGGTAGTATGCTCTTTTTTCTTGATAAGCTGATGCATATACTCCATAAAGTTTCTTCGGTTTGCCAAAGATGTTAAGGCATCATACCTTGCCATGTAGTTCAATTCATCAATCACCTTTTTCTCGGCTGTTTTGTTTTCTACCAAGACGATACCGCCAAGTACCTCGCCTTTACTGTTGATGATAGGAGAAGCTTTCGCTTCTATCCAAACTTCTCTTCCTTCTACCGTAGTATAGGGACCACTATAGAATTGTACACCTTCTGTCAGTGTTTTTTCAATTGTTGAAAAAGGTCTCTGGTCAGGAAGTTTACGTAGATCCAATCCTTTCAATAGTGAAACATCCGTATCATACAGTTTTGTGAAAGCTTCATTAAAGTCAACGATCTTTAAATCCAGATCAAAATAAAAAACGCCGATCGGTGCATTTTTAAAGAGAGAACTAAGCTTATCCAGTTCTTTATGAAGTACACTTTGTATGACCTTGTCTTTCTCCTCCTGTTCATACGCTTCTATCAGTGAGTGTCTGATGTTTTTGGAAATATGGTGTAAAGTGAAATAGTAAATGATCATAGATGCGGCAAGTACGAATCCCACAGCCGTTCCCAAGAAAAGAAAATGAAAAAACATAGGTGAAAAAAGGATGATGAGATAGAACATGATAATACGTTGAGACGAAGAGAACGAATTTGCTGCGCCACTTCCGATACCCATAATGAACAGGTATGCCATGAGAGAGAGATAGGAATTTTGGATATAGGGAATAAAAAAGATAATACTCCCCCACAATAAAGCTGTGATATACGCTTGATATGAGAGCTTTATATGCCATTTCTTATAAATTTGACTATAGTCATGATGAAGATATCTGTATCCATCATAAAGTCTATGGAATGTCAGTGATATTAATAAAAATCCCCATGAATAGATGATGTAGCCCGGTACAATATCTTTAAGGAAACTAAAAAAGATGACAGTCAGTGCAAATAGCGGAATAAGCGTTTTTTGCGTATTTTCATAGAGATGATACAAAAGCTTTTTTTGTATCTCTTCACTGAGAGAATCTGAAGACGGTTTTTGATCTATTTGCGGATTAAATAATTTCATATATGAGCAATATTACAGTATTTTATATTGAAATCTTTTGAAATTATTTTTGTAAGCTTTATAAGAAGGATATTATTTAAATAATTTACACAGTCAGTGATCGATTGAAGTTGATAAAAATCGGATTTTTATAAAGATGCTTCATTCTTCCAAGAGAGACTCTCTGTCATCCTTCAAAGCATAAATGTATGTATCTATATCTAACTCATCATAGCGTTCCACACTTACTGCAGTACGCACAAACTCTTCACCTTCAAAGGCATCCAGGTAGTCCCAATTGTCACAGAGGTTGTGGGAATAGAAAAGATAACCGTGCACAGTGTCACCTTCATGATCCAGCTTGATTCCAGGGTAACCCATAGAGGCTGACCAGCCCGCCCCTATGAGCTCGCCGCTGACAGTCGCAGGGACAAATTTACCGACAATATTTTCCAGTATATGCCCGTTGGGACAGTTTGGCATAAGTGTACCGTATACAAAGAGAGTTTCCATTTTTTACCTTCTGTTTTTGCCTTCTGTTTTGAAAATGGATTGTAGCACAGATTTTTGATTTTATCTATCTATGGGCATAAACAATATGCTTTTATATGTATTCATATATCTATTGACTTATAGTATTATTTAGGAGTACAATCAAAAAAAGGTGCAAAAAAAGCTGATAATAAAGAATTCAAATCCTCTAATGAATTGATCATGCCACTTTTTGAAAGAGAGAAGGAAAATTTATGACCATGATACATGCAAACATGCTTAAAACAGTTGTGCTTGTATTAATTCTCTTCTCATGGAAGATTTTTGATACAAGTTGTACTCTATTTGTCGTTACTCTGTCAATCACAACATTTTTTCTAACGATGATATTTGCAGAAGGTCGACTGCTTTATCGTAAGAGTTTGGCAAATGCTGTTTTCAAGGAAGGCACTCTATTTTACACCTGGTTTAGCCGAAAATGGTTTGTTCTTTTACTTTCTTTTATCAAGGCATTGATCCTTGGCATACTGCTTCTTGTAAGTATGATGCATTGGAGTGAACAAATAGCATTGGCAATGTTTAGTGATATCGTGTTGATATTGGGTCTATACAAGTTCTTCACAATATATTTTGCGAAGCATACGCAAAATGATGTGACAAACCTTGTGGCACGCAGATCAACCATTATTGCTAATATTACGATCATCATCCCAGTATTAACCGTTATTATGCTTTATTCTCAGCCGCCTCAATTTGTGGATAGTTCTATTGTCCAAACCGTAGCAAATGCTAAGGAGCGTACTGTAGATGCTTCCTGTCAAGTAATTTCCTTCATACAAACGTATGATAATGTCAGAGAAGGTCTTGAATGGTGGGCAATGTACAAGGCCTCATCATATTTTGAAAGTTCGATGTATTTAATCGCTGCATGGGCACTTTTTTTAATAGTGCAGACATTTTATGTTTGGGTGTTTTCACAACTTATTCTCAGTGCAACTGTATCCTGGGAGAAGATATTTTCAAAAATAGGCAAGTATAAACTGGATCACTTCTCCATAGGCTTTTTTGGTATTATTGTTTTATTTGTGGTGATCACCTTGACGTTCATGCCTGATGAGTTGATACCTGAACCGGTAGGTCTTGAAACTAATAGAACAACGATACCTTCTATCTTAGATACCATTGATAAAGTTACAAAAGAAGAACACAATACTACAGTAAAAGCGGTCAACAGTTATATAGATACTGAAGTGAGTCATGTGTTCCAAAGTGTGTATGCAAATATTCCGGCATATACAGATAAGCAGTATACCTGGTATCGTGACTACATTTCTATTTATCAGGTAGCCGTCAAAAAGATTTCGGATGCCTGGGAGATCTGGAAGTATAAAGTCAATAAATATGTTTGGAACGAAGAGGTTGTTTATCCGTCGTTGAATGCTACAAAAAGTTATGCTCAAAAAAGCAGAGATGAAATTCAACAGGTTCTCTTTGGAGATGGAGAATTTGACCGTCAGATATATGCTTTGCAAATGAGAATAAATGACTATACGCAAAAACAGATCACACAGTCAAAAGATAATCTTTTGCATGCCATCGTTAAAGATGAAAATATTACGCTCTCTGCTTCTGATCTTGAGCAGTTACAAAGCATCAAGAAAACAATTGAAGAGCCATTTTTAAAAGCAAAAAACTCTTTGGAGAAAACAGCTATGGCATACAAGGTAGGACAAGCAGGAGTGACTATTGTGCTAACAAAAACAATACTTGTAAAGCTTTTGGCAAAATCGGGTGTGAAAGCGGTTGCAAAGACAGGTACCTTCCTTGGCGGTGCGGCAACAGGACTTGCTGTTTGTGCGCCCAGCGGACCATGGGCAATTGTCTGTGGGGCAGCAACTGGAACATTGACCTGGATAGGTGTGGATTTTGCTGTGAGTGAGATTGATGAAGTATTGACTAGAGAAGCATTTGAGGCCAAACTGAGAAGTGGGATCAAGAAGAACGAGGAGGCATTCAAGTTAAAAATGCAAGAATCTTACATAAAAGGGTTAGATGAAATTTTTAGTGATTTAAGCTCCGCAGTCCATAGCCGACCTATTGATGTGATACATAGGAATTAACTCTTTACTTCCTCGTTTTTTCATTAAAATTTGATATGTAAAGTAAAGTGCTGTGGCTACGATGAGAAGCTACGGCACCGCAAGAGGAAGAAAAGGAAGGCGTAAGCACTTTTCTTGTCTATTTATTAAAAGTTGCTCAAAGCTAAAAATTCATTTGTTTTTTTAATTCTTCTTTTGCATTTTTTCTTTTTTCCTTTTCTTTCTCTTCCTGGTTAATATTTATATTTTCTTTTTTTGTTATTTTTATATTGTTTTGTTTTGATAGTTCGGAGAGTATGATATATTTTTTTCTTTCTGCTTCTTTTGAGTTGTCATATACTTTTACTGGGTACATTTTTTGTTTTAGTATTGTCCAATAGTCTATGTTCTTTTTTTTAAGTTCTCTTTGCATTTTTTGATTTTTGTTGAAGTACCAATAGTAATTTTTTTCTCCTTGTACATGTGTTTTGTATTCATAATTTCCTAGTTTTTTTAGTCCTTTGTATCCGTTGACTATGGCATTTTCTATACTTTCAAAAATCATATCTTCTGTTATTATTGGTTCTGCATTTAGAGTTGTTATAAATATGCTTGTAATTATTATTTTTTTCATCTTTGCTCCGGCCGGTGTTTATCTTAAATTAAATTTACCCAAATTTACATTTTTTCAAGTAGTTTTTTTGTTTCTTCTTGCTGATCTATTTATAGCCTGGAATGACCTCTATAACCTAGACACTTTTCAATTCAGTAAAAAGCCTCAGTTTTAGACATCTCATATTATACCTTCTTTCAAATTCACCAGCAGTATTGCGTAGAAATATACGATTGTTGTTATGAAAAATTATTTTATCAACAGGTGGAATTGCGTTAGTGATTAGAATTGGCGAGAGATTAGTATAATTGAAAGTGTGCCCAATTGTTATAGAAAAATAGTGACTTAGAGTATATTTCTTATTGAAAGTGTCTTTACTGATGATGTAGTAGGGATTTAAATTGGTTGCGGGGACAGGATTTGAACCTGTGACCTTCGGGTTATGAGCCCGACGAGCTACCAAACTGCTCTACCCCGCGACAGGGATTTATAAGTCTTCTGACTTAATTGGAGTGAGATTATAGCTTGAATAAATATATTCAACCTTAAATCCAAATGGATGGGGTAGAGGGATTCGAACCCCCGAATACCAGTACCAAAAACTAGTGCCTTACCGCTTGGCGATACCCCAATCCTCATAAGACATATTGCTTATGTGGACGGCATTATAGCACCAAATATTTCTATTGTCAAGAGCTTTTTAGAAAAAATGTAAAAATTTTTATTTTTGAGGTATAATTGCATGAATTACCAATAATTTATAATTTATTTAGAGGATACCAAATGATCAATGATGCAATAGAAAGAGTTGAAAAAGCAATAGATGACATAAAACACGGAAAAATGGTCATCATGATGGATGATGAAGACAGAGAGAATGAGGGTGATCTTGTTTATGCGGCAACCTTCTCAACAGCGGAGATGGTGAACTTCATGGCAAAAGAAGCCAGAGGGCTTATCTGTACACCTGTAACCAAAGAGATCGCCGCGAAACTGGATCTTTTGCCTATGGTAAGTAACAATGTGTCAAACCATGAAACGGCATTTACGGTCTCGATCGATTCTTCAAATGCCACAACGGGTATTTCTGCGGATGAAAGAGATGACTGTATTTCCAAACTTGCCAATCCTTTGACCGTTGCAGATGATTTTGTACGTCCCGGGCACATCTTCCCCCTTATTGCCAAAGATGGAGGAGTGCTGGTCAGAACAGGACACACAGAGGGTTCTGTGGATCTTTGTAAACTGGCAGGGCTTGCGCCGGCAGCAGTGATCTGTGAGATCATTAAAGATGATGGGAAAATGGCACGTATGGATGATCTGGAGATCTTTTCAAAAGAACATGATATGACCATCATTTACATTTCTGATATTGTTGAATACCGTTTGGCAAATGAAAAACTGATTCACCGTGTCTCGGCCGAAGAGTGTGAATTCAGAGATACAAAAGTTGAAAAGATCATTTATGAAGATCATTTGGAACGTACCCATACCGCTATCAGGTTTTATAAAGCCCATGAAACGGCCAATGTTAAATTCCATAATATCAGTACAGATATCGAACTTATACTGGATAATGAACGTTTCAATGCGTTGAATCACTCCATTGACTATTTAAAGCAAAATGGTGGCGTGATCATATTCTTAGATACTAAAGTGATCTCCAAAGAACAGGCCAGAGAGTTTGGTGTAGGCGCACAGATACTGAAAGACCTGGGAATTAAGAATATCAATCTTCTTACCAAAAATAAAGATACCGAATTTGTCGGACTGGCTGGTTTCGGCCTTGATGTGGTTGAAAAGATCGAAATAGTTTAATTTTTATATAACAATGAACATATTTAAGAATAAAAGGATCACGACCATCTATGTATGGGGTATGTTTATTATTCTTTTATTGGTCATGGTGTTTGCTTTTCTTGTTATCTATGAAGAATACAACGATTTTGACAGAGATATTATTTCTATACGGAACAAGTATATTAAGAACCAGAAAGAGACTATTTCCTTCGATACGAACAGGGTTATCAACTATATTGACTACGTCTATCATAACAGCAGAGAACATTTACCTGAAAAAGCATTAAAACAGGAAGTGTTGAACACCATAGAACAACTTTATGGACGGCAGGATGGTACAGGATATATCTTTATCTATGATTTTAACGGAACGAATCTGTCAGATCCCCTGCAATTGGACAATAAAGGTAAGAATCTTTATGATTTCCAGGATCCAAACGGTGTGTATGTCATTAAAGATCTTATCGCCGTATCTCAAAAACCGGATGGTGGATTTGTTGAGTATATGTGGAAAAAACCTGTCACAGAAATACCTACAGCCAAGATTTCCTATGCCAGAGCATTTAAACCTTGGAATTGGATGATAGGTACAGGTGTCTATCTGGATGAAGTTGAAAAACTGATATTGGTACAAAAGAAAGCGTTGAAAGACCGATTGATCAAATATATGATGGAGATATTCTCCTTAACGGTCATTCTTTTCGGCATAGGATTGACAGGTTTGGGTTTGATCAATCATTTGATTGAAAAAGAGATCAATGCCTTCACCCGATTTTTCAAAGAGGCAGCCAAAAGCCATACTACCATAGATGAAGAACAGATCCATCTTTCAGAATTTAAAAAAATGGTTAGGTACATCAATGAAATGGTTTCCACGATCCATAAAAGAAAAGAGAAACTGCAAGAACTCAACCTTGATCTTGAAAAAAGGGTAGAGCAAAAGACAAAAGATCTCAGTGAACAGAACAGACTGCTTGAAAAAGAGAAGGAGTTCAGTGATTCTTTGGTAAAAGCACAGGATTCATTTATTAAACACTCTATCCATGAGATCAATACACCGCTTACGGTCATTATGATGCATATTGATATACGTAAAATGAAATTTGGTGAAGATAAATATATGTCAAAGATCGAAGCAGCAAGCAAGATGATCGCGACTATTTATGATGACCTTAGTTATATGGTGAAGAAAGACCGTTTTGAGTATGAGAAGCAGTGGATCTTCTTTTCTCTTTTCCTCGAAGGGCGCATAGCTTTTTTTGAAGATATTGCAAAAGGGAACAGGCATAAGATCGTTTTTGAGATAGAAGAGGGAATCAAAATACTTTTTTCAGATATAGAGCTACAGAGAATTGTTGACAATAATCTTTCCAATGCGATCAAGTATGCCAATAAAAATACAGACATTAAAGTCACATTGAAAAAAGTCAGGAATCGGGCAGTGCTGGAGTTCATGACTTACTCAAAACAGATAGATGATACCGACCGGATCTTTGAACCTTTCCATCAGGAAGAAGATGAACAGGGAGGTTTTGGCCTGGGACTGGAGATCGTGCACTCTATTTGTAAAAAAGAGCATGTTCTGGTGGAAGTAAATTCCAATGCAGAGATAACGATATTTAGCTATACTTTCAGTAATAATATCGTGTAAGGTTTGCTATCGATGAAAATTTTATTGCTTGAAGATGAATTGATGCTGCAGAGTGCCATTGTAGAATACTTGACAGATACAGGATATGACATAGATGCATTTGAAGATGGACAGGAAGCATTTGAAGCTTCCATGGAAAATGCCTATGATCTTTTTATTTTTGATATCAATACTCCAACCATCGACGGTCTTACTCTTCTTGAAAATCTGCAGAAAGAGAAGATCTTTGTACCGACTATTTTCATCTCTGCTATTACACAGATAGAACAGATATCAAAAGCCTATGAACTTGGCTGTTACGATTACCTGAAAAAACCTTTTCATCTCAAAGAACTTACATTACATATGGATCGACTGCTGAAAATGGCAAAAGTAGAATCTAAAAGTATTGTGAAGATCTCTAAAATGTACACGTATGACCTTAAGAAATGCAGATTGTTTTTTGACAAGGTAGAGCAGATATTGACGCCCAAGCAGGCACAGATCATTCACCTTTTTGCCAGTAACATCAACAAAATCGTTGATTTTGACATGCTAAGATACTATGTGTGGGACGATACCCCGGTTGACAATGCCACAATAAGGGCAGAAGTACACAGAGTAAGACAAATGCTTAAAGAAGATCTTATTGAGAGTCTGAAGGGCATAGGATACAAGATCAACAAACATTATTGAATATTAACTGATCGTTAACAAAAGTGTAACTAAACGATACAAGTTTATTTTTTAAGTGTCAAATTTAAAGTAAAAACCTCAATGCTATTTTAATGCTATTTTTCTATTACATACTAAACTTGTGAAATTTACAAGGAGAAAGATATGAAATTAGTAAAATTAAGTCTTGTTGCAATGCTTGCAGCAGGTATGGCGCAAGCTTATGATACACCAAGTATTGATGGAATGATCACTCATGGTGATTCGGTGCTTGACACTATTCATGACGGTGACAAGAAAAACGGCGAGATCTTTGGGCAGGCAAGATCTTTTTATGTAGATAGAACTTACCTTTATGCAAATGGTTCTACAAATAACCGTAATGCATGGGCTGCAGGTGGTTATATTGGGTATACCACCCCTGACTTTAATGGTTTTTCTGCAACAGCGGCAGTGTATGGTACTTATGCTTTTGAGATCCATGACCAATCACTTGAAGATGACTTCCGAGATGGGTTGGGTACAACAAGATATGACCCCTCACTTCAAGGATATAATGGTGACAATTATACCTTTATCGGTCAGGCATATTTGAAGTATAAAACAGGTAATACTACGCTAAAAGCTGGTCGTATGAGATTAGATACACCATTGGCAGGGGCTGATGATGCCCGTATGCTTCCAAACCTTTTTGAAGCAGCATTGGTTACCAATACAGATATTGAAGACACTACGTTGATTGCAGGTCATGTGTTCAGAGAAACAGTTGGGACATTTTCAAATGTGTATATGAAACATGATCTTACACAGCCAGGTTCAATGCTTGCGCTGCATAGTGGTTATGGTTTAGGTGCTGAACTTGGACTGAGTGGTAACTTTGTGAATATGGGAACCATTGCTTTGGGTGATGAAACGCAAACAGGTCTGGATAACAGTACGGCAGGTGTTACAGCCATTGCAGCGGTATATAGTGGGATAGAAGGATTAAAACTACAGGCATGGGATTATATCGGATGGGATATTCTTAATGCGGTGTATCTGCAGGCAGACTATAACTATAAGTTAAATGAAGATGTAGGTATCTTTGCTGCAGCACAATATATTAACGAGAGTGATATTGGTACTTACCTTGAACGTTTGACCGGAGCCGGAATAAGCAGTAATTATGGTGCAGGAAAGATCGGTGTAAAATATGAAGGACTTACTGCCTATGCGGCATATTCTACTTCAGGTAGTGCCAGTGGTTCTAACAACCTTGGAACGATCACTCCTTGGGGTGGTATGCCGGCCTTTACACAGGGTATGGTAACAAGACATATGTTCTTTGCCAACACAGATGCGTGGAAAGTAGCGGCAACATATAACTTTAAAAAATTGGGTCTAAACCTTAAAGCAACAACATACTACACCAGTTTTGATGTAGGTGAAGAGAATGCTTACAGCCCTGGAAATTCCTGGACTGCAACTGAAGCTGGTTTTGATTTTATCTATACACCGGAATCTGTTAAAGGACTCCAGTTGAGATTTAGAGGAAACTTTCCAAGAGATTTCTCATATAGTGGTACAGGATGGGATGAGTACAGACTTATTGCCAATTACAACTTTTAAAAAGGAAAATTATGACAAAAGAACAAGTAGAGCAGGTTAAAAATAACCCGAAATATCAGAAACTCGTCAAAGAGCGAAGCAGGTTTGCATGGACACTTTCCATCATTATGCTGGTGGTTTATTATTCATTTATTTTGATCAT
>Ga0256834_1000622_pt1 | contig 25170 bp, 21 predicted proteins | sample 4281140metaG_FD_190536 | JGI IMG/M metagenome (GOLD analysis project Ga0256834, IMG submission 190536) | Hydrothermal vent microbial communities from East Pacific Rise, Pacific Ocean - 4281-140 | ecosystem: Environmental > Aquatic > Marine > Hydrothermal vents | place: Pacific Ocean: East...
ATAATTGATAATTTCTTCATATCAAATCCTGATTGTTGTAATTCTTTTACTACTTGTTCTGCTTCTGTGTGCGTTTTGCATACTGCAACTGCTACACTTTCTTTGTTTTTTGACATTTTATTTATTGTTATAATAATTATTTATTCTGAACTTTATTTGATAATTTATTTAGCCATTCTGATGTTCCTGACAATGAAGAACTAACCCATTGTTTAGTATGGTCTTTGGCACTTGTTTCAAGATGCTTAACAGCTTCTTTACTTTTATCTTTTACCTTATGCAAATCGTTTATCGTATGTTCTTTTAGGTTTTTAGACTTCTCTTTTATAAAATCTTTAATTCCTTTTCCTACCGCTTCAATTTTATCTTTAGCTTCAATGTTGTACTTATGTAAATCATGTAGTGCTTTTGAAACCTCTTCTTTAGAAGCTTCTTTTACATCTTTCATCTTGCCTTTTACTTTACTAGCTTCATTAATTAATTGATGCTTTGTTATTTCTGCTTTTTCTTTAGCAATTTGAATGTTATTTTGAGTTTTTTCTTTCGTCAATTCAACTAAAGAATGGGCAACTTTTGCAATAGTTTTTCCTTTTTCAACACTTGCTTCTTTTAAGTGATTTAACGATTTTTTTGTTTTTGATTTTGCGTTTTCAAAACCTTCGTCAACACTTGAAAGTGTTGCTTTAGAATGTTCTCTTAATGCAGCAGCAGTAGTTTCGCTTTTGTTAAGAATTTTTTTAAACCCTTCTTTTGATATTCCAATAATTTCATGATCAATATCTCTCCCTTTTTCAATTATTTTTGAAACTTCTGTTTTGAGTTTTTCTTTGACTGACATAATTTATCCATTTAAGTGATGATTAACAGTACAAAGGTATTATGGAAACTCTTGTCTGAAAACACCTAAAGGGGCTTAAAAAGTATTTTAACAAAATTTTAAAAGTATTTTGAATTTGGCAGAAAAATTATTTGAATTGATTACTGTATGACTTTTGTAATCAAAATTGAATTTTAGCCTATATTTTGGAGTTGTTCAATAGGCAAGTTCTATGATTACAATAGAAATTTATGTTCTTTGAGTTTATTTAATAACCCTTGAAAATTTTTAATTTCAATATGTTTGCGATCTATATGTAATATGTTATCATTTTTTAACCGTTGGATATGTCGATTAATTACATTTTTTGAAGTGCCAATTATTTTAGCAATCTCACTATGAGATAAGTTATTGATTAATTTAAGTTCAGACCCATGTATATTTGCTTTTGTATGTTTAACAAAAAGTTTTAGGGTTCTAGTCCAAGTGTCAAAAAGAGCAAGATCATTTGCTTTTTCCTCCATTTTTCTAAACTTATCAGCTAAGTAAGGTAAAAATATTTTATTAAAATCGGGATGTCTTAAAATCCAATTTCTCACCATTTCAATAGGAGCGGCCAATAACGTAACATCATCTAATGCTTCCATTTGAATGTCATGTTTTTTTCCATCGAGTAAGCAGATAACATCAAAAATATCTCCAGGTGCATTTAGATATAATATAAACTCATTTCCATTATTTGGATGAAGTCTATACATTTTTATTCTACCTGAAACAACAAAATAAAATGTGTGTAACGTTTTGTCGTCTCCAAAAGACAATTCTCCTTTAGACCATGTTTCAAGGTGAAAATTATTTAAAAATCCATCTATTATTTCATCTGATAACTTAGAATAAATGGATGACTTCTTTAAAGAATTAAAGTAAAATTGATAATTAGGAGAATCTTTTTTCATTTTTTGTTTATGACTTGACTAATGTAAGTTATTATTTTCCATAATGATAATATTTCCTTAATTTTTCTTACAATTATAGTATTGACTAAAAATATTTATGTAAAAGATGTTGAGTTGAAGTTTCCTTGATTGTTAAGCTAAAAACTCTCAATAAAAATAAAATTTTGAATAATTAGGTTTTTTTAAGGCATGTATAATTAGGTGAAACTTATTCTATTTTTATTCTATTTTCATCATATAAACCAATCAGAAGACTATTTCCTTGATTATCTACCTTTACTCCTCCATATTTAGCATTTTCATATTTCTCTGCTTCCCCTTCTTGAAAGAAGAATGATTCAGCTCCAATATTTATCTCTCTCCAACTTTTGGAAGTATATTCTATAAGGTATTCTTTCTCATTTATTGGAGTTCTATTATCTTGAACTCTAACTCTTTTTGCAATTCCATTATTTTGCAATTTAACAACACAAAATCCTCTTTTAGAAATGGTGTCATATTTAATATTTTCTGAAATAGTATACCTTAACCTCATATAATCACCTTGCATTAATGATCTAGGGTCTACTGGTGCTAATTCTAATAAAATAAGTTTTCCATTAGAGAGTAATGTTTCTTTTTTAATTATTGAGTTGTTGAACAGCCCAAGTAAAATTATTAGATTAATAAGAATGATTATCCACTTATATTTTTTCATTGAGGTTTAGCTTTTTTGTGGTGAAGAAATAAAATAAGAGAAATACAATTCCAGACGAAAATAAAATAATTGATTTGGTTAATAATGTGAAATTTAAGTCGTAATAATACTGTGATATAAAATATATAAATGAAATTATTCCTATGACCAATCCAGTTTTGTAGTTAACCAAAAAACTTAATAAAACAATAATAATTGTGCCAGAAATGGCAGGAGAATATATGGTTGATACTAGTATTATACTACTTAAAAAATAGATTAATATTTTGCTTTTAAGCGACTCAATTTCATTGAGTTTACTAATAATATAAACTAAATAAATAATAACAAGAGACATTACAATTGATGACAGCCAAATGTAATTTTGTGAAATAGGAATCAAATGTCTTTTGCCAATTGTAACAAGTCCAAATAATAATGAGAATACCAACCCAATTCTAACTGGGTTATACAGTTTTGATAATTTTATGTTTGATGAAATTATTTTTGATTCGTTAAGGAATAAATATGACAGTATTAAAATGTTAATTGCAATATATAGATGAATTAAATTGTATAAATCATTAGAAATTATTAAGGTAAGAAAACTGCCGCTAATCGTTAGTACTGAGATAAATGATAAGATGTAATTTTGTGTTATAATCAAAGAGCTGATGGCTATAATACTAATAAATATTACAACAATATTTTTATCAATATTCAACTGTATTAATCCGAAAGCAAGTAATGCAAGACCGATAACATATGTGGATATGCTAAATGTATCAATGATAAGTTTGTCATATTCTTTATTTAGCCAAATAGCAAAAATTATAAACCCTATTCCGAATATTGATAATCCGAGTTCAGAATCATAGAGACCAGCAACCAACAAGAAACCAAGAAATGCAAAAGTTGCTAAAAAACCGCCAAAAACAGAAAGTATTTTAATTGCTAAGCTAGATTTATTTTCTTCTTGTATGTGATATTCATTAAGGATAGCTTTTTCATTGCATTCAAATTTGGCACCTTCAGACAAACGAATTCTATCTAATAAGGCTTGTTTACTAGCTAATTTATCCATTTTTTTTGTAGGTTAATTAGGTTTTTAATTATAAGTGTTACACTTGCAATAACGAATAAACTGATGATAATAAACATGCTTGCGTCATCTGATAATTTTATGAGGAAAGCAGAAATAATAATGATAATACTAAAAGGAATAGTAGAAAGGTAAAAAATATTTTTCACTTTTAGACCATAATTAATTCCAATACCATAGAATATAGATGTAATTATTATTAATACAAAGAAAGGCGTTTGTTGTTGGTCAAAAACACCAATACTAATTCCTATTGTGCTAAAGGAAATTGATGCGAATGCTATTAGATTAGTGAGCCAAAAAGGGGCGGTAATTTCCTTTGTAGTTTTTTTACCAAGTAATACAATTGTTAAAAATAATATATTGATTATAAAAAGTATGGTGAAAACAAAAACTTCAGACCATTCGTAAGCAACTTGTTGCGAGTATAAGATGAATGTTATATTTATTAAAGTTATAAAAGCAAGCCACAATGGAGCAAAATTTGAAATAACTACCCAAAGTATTATAGAGATAGTCCAACCTAAGAAAAAATCATATGCATTAGCACCTGTTTGATAAATTTGTCCAAAGACAGCAAATAAAACACCTACAAGTATTGATGCTCCTGTCAGTAGTATGTTTTTAATACCTAAGCTTATTTTAGAGAATAATACAATTGAAATTGTAATTATAATTACTCCTTCAATTAAGCCTATTTTAATGAATTTATGTAAGTCAATCCAATTATAAGCAAAAAAGAAAATTATTCCAGCAGTTGTAAAACTGATACCTAAACTGATAAAAAATAATTTTAAAAATTTTTGCCAAGATTCTTTAGTACTATAAATTTCCTGTTTTAGTATTTTGTCGATACTTTTTTCAGACCAATTACTGTGTTGACTTATTATTTGAATATCTTCTCTTTCAATCTTTATCATTCAGTCTTTTTTAATTTTCTGACTATTGTTGATGCAGTGTTTTAAGGGATTGCCTTTTAGATTTTGCACTTAACTAAATTTTAAAAAGGAGATGACTTAACCCACAATGGTTTATAGAATGGTTTATGCTGGCTTATAACCACAACAAAATTAAATAAAGAAATCTAAAGATTACCTAATTTATAGGTTTTTAATTGTCGGGGTGAGAGGATTATTCGTTTTACTCGTGATCCTAAAGGGGTATGATGCTCATTAAAAACCAGAATGCTATCGCATTTTTTATTTGGTTCCTTATACTCACTTATCAGTGGTAACAAAACTAAATAAAGAAATCTAAAGATTACCTAACCTTTAGGTTTTTAATAGTCAGGGTGAGAGGATTCACTATGTTGATCCTCCATTGAGATGTTGCTAAAAGAAAGCTTAATTCACTTCGTTCATTTCATTTTTTTTTCAAATCGGTTATTGAGCAAGCTCAAACCTCTTTAAAAAGAAAAAATTCTTCATAAAAAAGAAAAGCTTTCTTTTGTCGGGGTGAGAGGATTCGAACCTCCGATCTCTGGTCCCCCAGACCAGCACTTTAACCGGACTAAGCTACACCCCGAGAGTTGTTCAATTTATTTTTTTAGTTGTTGAATTAAGGCTAAAGTAGCTCTAACATTGTCTTCCAATCCTTTAAAATCTTTGTTTTTTAATATTTCTTTTGAAATGAGCTTTGAGCCCATGCCAACACAGGTTACACCAGCGTTGAACCATGCTTCAAGATTGCTTTTATCGGTTGAAACTCCACCAGTAGGCATAATTTTTGTCCACGGACAAGGTCCTTTTATAGCTTTTACAAAGTCAGCTCCATAAATTCCGCCAGGGAATAATTTTACTATTTCACAACCTAATTCTTCAGCTCTAGCTATTTCTGTTAATGAACCACAGCCAGGCGACCATAATACTTTTCTGCGATTACAAACTAGTGCAATGTCTTCACGTAAAACAGGTGTAACGACAAAATTAGCACCCAATTGCATGTACAAAGAAGCTGCTGCTGCATCGGTTACTGACCCAACACCCATAATCATTTCTGGGAGATTTTTTTCACAATACTTATTGAGTTCACCAAAAACCTCGTGGGCAAAGTCACCACGACTAGTAAATTCTAAGATGCGTGCACCACCTTTATAACAGGCTTCTAAAACTTTTTTTCCTAATTCAATATTGTTATGAAAAAATAAAGGAACAAGTCCTGTTTTCTCCATTACTGTTGCTACTTCTATTCTTGAAAATCTTGCCATCCCATCTTAACCTTCCCAAAGGAAAGGATTTTTTTAATTAATAAATTTATTTTCTATTTTTGGAATTTGTGTATTGTTTTTTTTGAATTTAACGTGCTACTCTTCCAGAAGAATCACCACCCATTAGTTTTTCAACTTCTTCGATCGTTGCTAAATTTGCATCACCTTTAATGGTGTGTTTTAAACAAGAGGCAGCTACTGCAAAATTAAGTGCATTTTGATCATCTCCTTTATGTTCCAATAATCCGTAAATCAGTCCTCCCATAAATGAATCGCCTCCACCAACTCTATCTACAATATCTGTAATTTGATATTGAGGAGATTCATATAGTGTTGTTCCGTCATATAAAACACCAGCCCAAGTATTGTGCGATGCACTTATTGAGCCGCGTAAAGTAGTAATTACCTTTTTAGCCTTCGGAAATTTTTTCATCATCTGTTTACAAACCGATAAAAAAGCCTCTGCTTTTACATCATGCCCTTGAGTGGTAATATCTAACCCATCAGGCTTTATTCCGAAATGTTTTTCAGCATCCTCTTCATTTCCTAAAATGATATCACAGTAGGAGGTAAGCTCAGTCATAATAGCTTCAGGCTCTACGCCATATTTCCATAATTTTGCTCTATAATTTAAATCGGTTGAAATGGTAATGCCCATTTCACTAGCTACTTTTACCGCTTCTAAACATACATCAGCAGCTCCTTGAGAAATAGCAGGCGTTATACCTGTCCAATGAAACCAATGTGCATCTTTAAAGACAGATTTCCAATCTATCATTCCAGGTTTTATTTCTGCTATAGCAGAATGAGCTCTATCATATACGACTTTACTTCCTCTTGATACTGCTCCAGTTTCTAAAAAATAAATACCGAGGCGGTCACCTCCAAAAATAATTTTTTCTGTACCAACATTACGCTTACGCATTTCCATCAAGGCACATTGTCCGATATCATTTTTTGGTAATCGCGTTACAAAATCTACAGGAATATTATAATTTGCTAAAGAGACAGCTACATTAGATTCACCACCACCATAGACAACATCAAATGATGAAGATTGTGAAAATCTTAAAAATCCAGGAGGTGATAAGCGTAACATAATTTCTCCGAAGGTGATTACTTTTTTCATATTTATACACTATTAAGTTTTGAATGTTTTAGTCTTTAATACCAATTTAAAATTATAATGTCGCATAATAACGCTTCTTTTTCACTCTATTTTTATAAAAATTATTTACAATAACTAAGGCTATGCTAAAGAATTTTTCCTTCTCCCGAAGGTTCGGGATAGCAAAAAATAATTCATTATTACTTTACGACATCACAAATTTAAATTGGTATAAGAAGATGCAACAAAAATACAATTACCATTTTTAATAAAAAAGTAAATATGGCACGTTTTAAGAAATTTATTTGCCAATCAATGAGTTAGGTATTCAATTTATTCTTTATAAACTACACCATTTTTCATTACAAAACTTACATTCTCTAGGGTATGGATGTTTTGTGTAGGGTCTTCATCTGTAGCAATAATATCAGCTAATCTTCCAACAGAAATACTTCCAATAGTATTATTTTTTAATACTTTTGCATTTACTGAAGTAGCTGATAAAATGGCTTTTATAGGTGACATACCAGCTTCAACCATATAGCCAAATTCTTTAGCATTCTCTCCATGAGGAAAAACACCAGCATCTGTACCAAAAGCAATTGGAACTCCTTTTTTATAAGCTAACCCAAATGTGTTTTGAATTTTAGGACCAATAGCTAATGCCTTGGGTACAACCAAAGCAGGGTAAAATCCTTTGATGGCAGCTTTTTCAGCTACATATTTTCCAGCTGTAATTGTTGGAACATAGTAGGTGCCTTTTTGTTTCATTAAATCCATTATTTCATCAGTCATTAATGTGCCATGCTCAATGGTGGTGATTCCAGCGAGTACTGCCCGTTTCATGCCTTCAGCACCATGTGCATGAGCAGCTGTTATCATACCATAGTCGTTAGCGGTTTTGACAATTTCAGTCAGTTCTTCCATAGTAAATTGAGGACCAGAACCATCTTTAGCAACACTTAAAACACCACCAGTTGCGGTTATTTTTATAACATCAGCACCATTTTTATAACGTTGCCTTACTGCTTTTCTGGCATCAGCAGGGCTATTGATAACACCTTCTTTCGGTCCAGGATTACCTCTTAGTTCTTTTCTTACTCCATTTGTAGGGTCAGCATGCCCACCAGTTGTAGCAATTGCTTTCCCTGCAGTATAGATTCTTGGGCCAATAACAATACCCTTATTGATAGCGTTTCGTAATGAAATATTAACACCAGACCCACCTAAATCTCTAACTGTGGTAAACCCTGCAAGTAAGGTTCTTTTAGCAAATACAGTAGATTTAAAAGCAACATCAACTTCATCTAGACTAAATCGATTCGTGTAGCTATATTTATCATATTCACCTTCAATATGCACATGCATATCAATCAAACCAGGTAGTACCGTTTTGTTTTTTAAATTGATCGTTTTATCTTGATCAGATACAGCTTGTATATATCCTTTTTTTACAGCAGTTATTTTAGTATCTGTTATAACAATGGTCATTTCTTTTAAAACTTTACCATTGTTGGTGTCAATTAATTTTCCGCAATGAATATAAGTGCTTTGAGCAATTAGATAAGTACTAAAAAGTAAACTAATAGTTAATAATATTTTTTTCATGGTGAATTTTGATTATATTTTTGATAAATGTAATAAAAAAACATGGTATTTGTAAAATACAAAATTAAATTGCATTTTTGAAGGGATTATAATCGTAAAAAAACTCAATGGAAATTATTTCAGAAAAACATTTAGAAAAGACTTCAATTAAGTATGTAGGGAAAGGAGCTGAATTTGCAATCATTTATTTTAAAAATATTATTTTAACAATTCTTACTTTGGGTTTGTATTACCCTTGGGCAAAAGTTGAAATTTTAAAATATCATTATCAGTCTACAGCATTAGACAATTCTAGGTTCTCATTTAATGGTACAGGTAAAGAAGTATTTAGAGGTTTTATAAAAGTATATATAATTCTTATTTCACTTTATGGTTTTTTGTTTTATTCTATGCAAACTCAAAATGAGGTGCTTATGTTTTCTGCAATAGGTATATTTTATTTGTTTTTATTGTTGGTGGTACCTTTTGCAATTCATGGTGCCGTTAGGTACCGATCGTCTAGAAGTTCTTGGAGAGGTATACATTTTAAATATTTAGGAGATAGAGTAGAGTTTTTTTGGCTGTATATAAAAGGTGTTTTATTGACCTTAGTTACAATTGGTATTTATGGAGCTTGGTTTCAAGTTGATATACGTAAATATATTTTTAGTCACTTGCGTTTTGGCAATTTATCTTTTGATTTTAGAGGAGATGGCGGTAGATTATTTTGGATAAATCTAAAAATGATTTTATTAATGTATCCTACACTGGGTATTTATTCTTTTTGGTATTATAAAAATTTATGGAAATTTTATGCAGAGAACACAACAATTACTCAAGATGGAAAAACAATAAATTTTAAATTAAAAGTTGAAGCTGGTGATGTTTTTGAATTGGTAGTTGTGAATTTTTTTTTAATTTTATTTACATTAGGTATTGCAACTCCTTGGGTAGCCGTTAGAACATTAAAGTTTTTCTTTCGATTTTTAAAAATTGAAGGAGAGTTTAATACTGATACAATTCAACAAACAGAATATGATGATTATGATGATGCCGCTGGAGATGATGCATTAGATTTCTTTGATATAGATTTATTATAAAGATGTTTTTTGAAGTCGATTATTTTGATGGGAAGTCTTCAAGGTCTCATAAAGCTACGCTAAGTGCTAATTCATTAGCTTTTTTGATTTCATATACCAATGAAAATAATAAGTCTAAGGTAGTGTCTTGGGAAATTTCTAATATTAAAAAATCTGGAGTTTATGCTAAAGATTTTATTTCTTTTACTTACGGAGATTTATTTCCGTTTCAGAGGATTGAGAGTGCTGATAAAAAATTTATTGATTTTGTAAATAATAGTGACCAAAAAAAACTAAACAATTCTTTAGATGCGATGTTGCACAAATCTAAGAAACGGTCAATAGTTTTCTTATTGTTAACATTAATAACGGTCGGAATTGCTACCTATTTTTATATTATTCCAACTGTAGCTACAGGGTTTGCTACAACATTAACAAAAAAAAATGTTATTGATTTTGGCGATTATGTTTTTAGAATATTGTCTACAGAACTAGACATAAATGAAACTGCGACAAAAAAATTACAAGAATTTGCAGATGAAATGACAATAGAAAGTACATTTCCGTTAAAGCTCTATGTTGTGCAAAGTGATGATATGAATGCTTTTGCATTATCAGGAGGTAAAATAATAGTCTTTTCTTCGTTATTAGAAAAAATTGAAACAGAAGCTCAATTGGCAGCTTTAATAGGTCATGAGGTTTCTCATATAGAGAATAGACATGTGCTTAAAAATATTGCAAGAAACCTTTCTGGTGCTATTTTTGTGTCAGTTTTATTTGGGGATATTAATGGAGCAACGGCAGTTTTGATGGATAATGCTCATATGTTTAAACAGCTTTCTTACACGCGAAGTTTAGAAAAAGAAGCAGATATTTTTGGATTAGATATTATGAGAGAGAGTAATGTAGACTTACACGGAATGCCACAGTTATTTGAAATTTTACAAAAAGAGACTGTCATTGATGTTCCTACTTATTTAAGCAATCATCCGATGTTGAAAAATAGAATTATTTACACAGAGAAGATTGCAAATAATCAAAATAAATTTATTAAGAATACCGTTTTAAAACAAAAATGGCAGCAGATTAAAAAATCTTTAGAAAATAATAATGAGTAAAAATATTATAGTTACAGGAACGAGTAGAGGTATCGGATTTGAATTGGTACAAGTTTTAGCCGCACAAGGTCATCAGGTGTTGGCATTGTCTAGAAATATAGAATCTCTAACAAAACTAAATTTAGAAAATTTGAATGTAATTGCTACTGATATTGGTAATACAGATGATTTAATACAGGTTTCTGATTTTGTTTCAACCCATTGGCAATCGGTAGATGTAATTATTCACAATGCAGGAAAGTTAGTAAATAAACCTTTTGCTGAGACTACGACTAATGATTTTTTAGAAGTGTATAAAGTAAATGTTTTCGCAATAGCTGAGCTTACAAAAATACTATTACCATATTTAAAAAATAAGAGTCATGTTATTGCTATAAGTAGTATGGGCGGTATTCAAGGGAGTATGAAATTTCCAGGGTTGGCAGCATATAGTTCTTCAAAAGGAGCTGTGATTACGTTATTCGAATTGTTAGCTGAAGAGTATAAGGAACAGGGTATTGCTTTTAACACTTTGGCTTTAGGTGCTGTGCAAACGGAAATGTTAGCGGAGGCTTTTCCTGATTATAAAGCACCAACATCTGCGGTAGCAATGGCTAAATATATTGCTGACTTTGCCTTGACAGGCAGTCAGTTTTATAACGGAAAAGTATTACAGGTTTCATCTAGCACACCATAAAAAGAAGTGCTAGATTATTTTTTATTAAAATGATATGATGTAAAGTGAATCCATTTATTCATTGTTGTATCTTATATTTGCGGACAACTACTATAGAAATAAATGAAATCAATTCTAGAAAAATACATTCCTTTGGCATCAGTTGATCAGGTGATTGATTTATTGAGACAATACCCCTGTAAACTAAAAATTGTAAACAATCGCAAAACAAAACATGGTGATTTTAGAAAATTATCATCAGGTCAATATCAAATTACTATTAATAATGATTTGAATCACTATCGTTTTTTATTGACTTTAATTCACGAGTTAGCACATTTAGTTACATATCAAAAAAATGGAAGGGTAAAACCACATGGTTTAGAATGGAAGCAACATTTTCAGTATTTAATGTTGCCTTTTTTGAATCCTGAAATTTATCCTATAGAAATAGTACCTTTTTTAGCTCATTATTTAAAGAAGCCGAAGGCAAGTACAGATGCAGATGTACATTTGTCATTAGCTTTGAAACAATATGATGAGAAAAACGGAAATAGTTATATCTTTGAACTACCAATAAAGAGTAAATTTATTCATAATAAACGTGTTTTTGAAAGAGGAAAGAAAAGACGAACCAGATATGAATGTGTAGAAATTAAAACTAAAAAAAGGTATTTATTTCATCAAAATGCTGAGGTAAAATTGATAAATTAAAGTTATGCTCACTATATAATAACATTATAAAATGGGAGTCTCCTTGAGTTCTTAATAGTTGTTGAAATTTGAAATGTCATGAAGAATACCAATCTTAATAGATAAAATTATATGAAAGAAAATAATTATTATGCAGTAATTATGGCTGGAGGAGTTGGTTCAAGATTTTGGCCAGTAAGTACTAAGAAATTTCCAAAACAATTTCACGATATGTTAGGAAAAGGAGATTCTTTATTACAAAAAACCTTTAAAAGACTCTCTAAGTTAATCCCAAAAGAAAATATTTTAATAGCCACTAATTCAGCATACAAAAACTTGGTTTTAAATCAGCTTGTTGGTATTTCAGAGCAACAGCTACTCTTAGAGCCAACGATGCGAAACACAGCACCTTGCATATTATACGCAGCATTGAAAATACAGCAGAAAGATCCAAATGCGGTAATGATTGTGGCACCGTCTGATCATTGGATAGATGATGAAGATGAGTTCATAAAAAATATTCAAACTTCGTTTAAAGCATGTTCAAAGAATGACATTTTGATGACTTTGGGTATTCAACCAACAAACCCGAATACAGGTTATGGCTATATAAAGTTTTCATCAGAAGAAATTGATCAGAATTCATCAGTTAAAAAAGTGGATAGCTTTACTGAAAAGCCAAACTTACAAACGGCAATTCAGTTTTTAGACAGTGGTAATTATGTGTGGAATGCTGGGATATTCATTTGGAGTGTAAAGAGTATTATTTCAGCCTTTGAAAAATATTTACCAGAAATGAATACTTTGTTTTGCAAAGGAAATGCAACTTATAATACCGATTTTGAAGACGATTTTATAGCGGATAATTATGAGAAAGCAGAAAATATTTCTATAGATTATGGGATTATGCAAAAAGCAAATAACATCTATACATTACCAGTCGATTTTGGTTGGAATGATTTAGGTACTTGGAGTTCTTTATATGAAAAACTAGATAAAGATAAAGATAATAACGCTATTGTAAATGCGAAAACTATATTTAAGGATGCTTCAAATAATATGATAAGCACTTCAATAAATAAACATGTAGTTATTCAAGGGTTAAGCGATTTTATTGTTGTTGAAAAAGATAATGTATTATTGATTTGTCCTAAAAAGAACGAACAAGAAATTAAACAGATAGTTGCTGATGTAAAGCAACAATTTGGGGATGATTTAGTGTAATTTAATGATTAATTCATGGAAGAAAACCAAAAAGAAGACGATATAGAAATTAAAAAAGAAGAAGCTAAAAAGAAAATTACAGGATTGCTTGGTGGTTTTAAAGAGTTTATGTCTGTGTTACTAGATATCAAAACAGGAACTGATAAAGACGGGACGGTACAAGCCATTAAAGATACTATTTCAATGCAAGGGCATACAGCATGGATTTTGGTTTTTTCTATCTTAATAGCTTCTATTGGTTTAAATGCAAACTCTGCAGCCGTAGTTATTGGAGCCATGTTGATATCGCCTTTAATGGGACCAATTTTAGGAGTCGGATTGTCTATTGGAACCCATGATATGGAGACTTTACGGCGGTCTATGGTAAATTTAGGAGTCATGGTAAGTTTGAGTTTAATTACCTCTTTTTTATTTTTTAGCATTCCATGGTTTCAAGAAGCCACACCAGAAATATTAGCGAGAATACGACCAGATGTTAGAGATGTTTTTATTGCTTTGGCTGGCGGATTGGCATTAATTATTGCCATTAGTCGCCCTTCAGCTCAAACCAATACAGTTGCAGGTGTTGCTATTGCTACTGCTTTGATGCCACCATTATGTGCTGCAGGTTATGGTTTAGCTCTCTTTAATTGGAAATATTTTTTTGGTGCAATGTTTTTATTTACCATTAATACTATTTTTATTGCCTTAGCAACCTTTGTCATTGTAAAGTTTTTAAACTTTCCGATGGTAAAATATATAAATTCGGCAAAGAGAAAGCGTGTGGCTCAATTCGCCTCTTTATTAGCATTCATAATTTTAGCAGGGAGTATTTGGCAGTTTTATGGATTGTTTAAAGAGAAACAATTTAAATCAAGAGCAAAAAAATATGTCAATGAATTGAAACAAAAAGGGATTAATATTATTGATGAAGATGAAAAAAATTATGACTATGCTAGCAATGAAATCAACTTAGTTTTATACGGCAAAAATTTATCTGGGGAAGATCTTGAAAAATGGAAGGCTAAATTAGCTGAGTATGGACTTGAAGGAACAAGCCTGAATATGAAGCAAGGTGCAGACAATACAGATTTACGTGCTGAGGTAAAAAGTCTATCTGATTTATATGTTCAAAATCAAAAAATAATCACATCACGTGACGATGATATTAAAAATAAGGAAGATCAAATCCGTTTGTTAGAAAATGAATTATCACGCTTTTATGATAATCAAGTGCCTTTTGAAGAAGTTAGTAAAGAAGCTAAGATTAATTATGATGAGATTGAAGAAATGAGTTATTACAATCAAGTCAAAACTGATTTTAATACCATTGATTCTTTGGCTGTTTTTAGTGTAAAATGGAAAGATAAAATTGCTAAAAAAACACGAAATAGTCAAGAACAAAAATTAAAATCATGGCTTAAAGTTAGATTGAAGTTAGATACTTTAATGGTGGTGAGAGAATAAGTGGTTTCAGTTCTAATCAGAAAAACTCATCAAAACCGTGTTAGGTTAGTGTAAAGGATTAAAATACAGAAGGGGAGGGGTTTGCTTTTAATATCTTGAGCCCAGAATATATAAGTTACGACGAACTTATAGCCCCTCTTTTAATTGAGCTTCTCTTACTTTCTTAAATAAATTTGAGGAATACACAAAGTCTGTAATAGCCTCATTGTTAGTTCTAAACACGTCATTGCTAGTACCTTCCCATTCTTTAATTCCATTTTTTAAGAAAATTATTTTTTCGCCAATTTCCATAACAGAGTTCATATCATGAGAATTAATTACTGTAGTCATATCATACTCATCAGTAATTTCTTGTATTAAATTATCAATAACTATTGATGTTTTTGGGTCTAAACCAGAGTTAGGTTCGTCACAAAATAAATATTTAGGATTCATGACTATGGCTCTAGCAATAGCGACCCTTTTTTGCATTCCACCAGAAATTTCAGCAGGAAATTTGTTGTTAGAATTTTCTAGATTTACTCGATTTAACACAAAATTTACTCTGTCTAATTTTTCATCATAAGGCATGTCTGTAAACATTTTTAGCGGAAACATGATGTTTTCTTCAACAGTTGATGAATCAAACAGTGCACTGCCTTGAAAAACCATACCAATTTCTTTTTTTAAATTACGTTTTTCACCTCCGCTCATCTCTTCATAATGTCTTCCGTCATAACAAATATCACCATTATCGGGTTGTAAAAGACCCAACATACATTTTAAAAATACAGTTTTTCCTGAACCACTAGTACCTATAACTAAACTGGTTTTTCCATTTTCAAATTTTGCACTAATTCCTTTTAGCACTGGTGTTCCACCAAATTCTTTATAGAGATTTGTTACTTCAATCATTTTCCTAATAACATTTGAGTTAAAAAGTAATTCAAAACAATAATTACAATACTTGTCCAAACTACTGCCCTTGTGCTAGATTTACCTACTTCAATGGCACCGCCGCTCACATAAAAACCATGATAAGCAGGTATTGAAGCGATTACAAAAGCAAATATTGCTGTTTTAATCATAGAATAGGTGATGTGAAAGGGTTCTAAATCAGCTCGAATACCTAGTATGTAATCAGCAGAGCTAACCAATCCAGTTAGAATTCCTGCAACCCATCCTCCAAAAATTCCGAGAAAAATACTAATAATTATTACAAAAGGATAAAAGAAAACATTGGCAATTATTTTTGGTAACACTAAATAGTTTAAAGAGTTTATACCCATTACTTCTAAGGCATCAATCTGTTCTGTAACACGCATTGTACCTATACTTGATGTGATGTAGGAACCTACTTTACCTGCAAGAATAATAGAGATAAGGGTTGGTGAAAATTCTAAAATAAGCGATTCTCTAGAGGCATAACCAATAAGGTATTTTGGCGTTAATGGGCTGTCTAAATTTAAAGCAGTCTGTATTACAACAACACCACCTACAAAAAATGAAATAAAAGCTACAATACCAATAGAATTTATACCCAAATCTTCTATTTCTTTGAAGAGAGATTCTCTAAATACAGAGCCTTTCTGAGGTTTTTTAAAAACCTCTTTTAACATTAAGAAATACCCACCAATATATTTAATATAGTTTATCAAAATGTAATTTTATAGTGTTGAAAGGTATTCATTATTATTTTTATAACCATAAATATGCAAAAATATAATTTTAACATGAAAAGGATGAGCAATTCATTATTGAAGCAATTAATACTTATAAACTACAGCATTAATGTTCATTCCAGCACCCACAGAAGCAAACATAATTATATCTCCTTTACTAATTTGTTGATGTTCAATTTTATTATTTCTAACTAAATCAAGTAGCGTGGGGATGGTTGCTACAGAACTATTACCTAATTTTTTAATACTCATAGGCATAACATGTTTAGGCATAGCTAAACCAAATAATTTGTAAAACCGTGCAACTATAGCTTCATCCATTTTTTCATTGGCTTGATGGATAAATATTTTTTTAAGATCTTTAATATTAATATTACTTTTGTCTAAAGCAGATTTCATAGCTAAAGGAACATTGTTTAATGCAAACTCATATATCTTACGACCAAACATCTTTATATACCTTGTGTTTTGTTCAGCTTCAGGGTTGTTAGATTTTCCGAAAAACAAAAAGTGAGCTTCATCATAAGTATGTGTTGCTGTAGCATGACTTAAGATACCAGAGGTAGCATTTTCTTTAGCTTCTAAAATACAGGCTCCCGCCCCGTCAGAATAGATCATAGAATCTCTATCATATTTATCAACAACTCTTGATAAAGTTTCAGATCCAATGATTAAGCATTTTTTTGCTAGACCTGCTTTAATGTAAGTATCTGCTTGGATCAAACCTTGAATCCACCCTGGGCAACCAAAAATAATGTCATAACCTACACAATTCGAATTTTTAATTCTTAGGTTATGTTTAACTCTTGATGCTAAACTTGGTAAAAAATCACTTTGCCCACCTTTTTTAGTTACATCACCAAAGTTTTGTGCTAAAATAATATAATCTAACTCTTCTATATCAATTCCTGCATCAGTAATTGCTTTTTGTGCTGCCCTAGTGGCTAGGTCAGAAGAGTTTAAATTGTTGTCAGCGTACCGTCTCTCTTCAATTCCAGTTATTGCCTTGAATTTTTCAATAATAATATCATTTGAAGTTTGAATAGCTTCATTTTTATCAGTATAAAAATCTTCGTTAATAAAGGCCTTATTTTTTATTATTACTTTTGGTATGTAACTGCCAATTCCGGTGATAACTGAGCTCATTTAGCTTTAAAATTTAGTTTATGGGATAGCTAAGTTAAAACATTTTAAATTCAATTCTATCCGTAGTTGTTAAAAAAAATATTTTTTAAGTTATTGATAATTTATCAATTGATTTTTTAAGAATTCATCATCTTTATTTCCATGACAGTTGCTATTGAAAGGGCTCTTGTTTTTGCCATTTCGGATTTTTCTCCTTTAAAATTTTCATCAATAGTAGTGTTAAAGTGAAGTAACCATCTTTTAAAGTGTTCCTTTTTAAAGGGTTTTATTTGGTTTAAAACTAAATGAGGATGCATTGCATTTCTTTGATAATCAGTTGCATTGAATAAAATTGCATTCCAAAAATCAGTTATGGTATTTAGATGTTCTTCTAAATGATTATTTTTAATGATATCATCGAAAAAATGTTTTACCAAATCGTCTTTTAATAATTTCACATAGAATTCAGACATGATAAAATAAATATTTTCTCTGTTTTGAATGTCAGTCATGTTTTTAATATTTTTTAAAAAAACAGGTTAGAGTAAAGTTTATAGATAACTACTATCAAATCCAAAGGGTAATAAATCTTTTAAAGAATTTACTTTAATTATAGAACCTGTTTCACCCATGAAATAAATTTTTATAGAATTTTTTTGTTTGTTTTCATATTCAGCAATGCTTTGTCTACAAGCTCCACAAGGAGCGATAGGTTGCGTTACTGTATGTTTAAATGACTTTGCTGAAATTGCTATTATTTGAATACTATTTTCAGGATATTTAGCACCAGCACTATAAATAGCAACACGTTCTGCACACAATCCTGATGGAAAAGCAGCATTTTCTTGGTTGTTACCCGTTACAATTTGTTTATTGTCTAATAAAATTGCTGCACCTACATTGAATTTAGAATATGGGGCATATGCTTTTTTTCTAGCCTCAATAGCGGTAAGCATTAATTCACGCACTTTATTATCCAGTTCATCTAGGCTTTCGTATCGCGTATAAGATGTAGTAACTTGTAGTTTTTTCATTGGGTTCTACAGTAAATAAAAAATCATTTTAGCTAAAGTACTAAAATGATTTTTGATAGATTGTTATTCTAAATTTATCTTTTAAAAAGAATCATAAATATCTCCAAAATTAAAAGTTAAAGAGAAACGTAAGGTATTCTCTAAAGGATTATTTACATCTGAAGAATTGATTAAATAAGACATATCTAAATTTAAGCTTTTAAATTTAAAGCCAGCACCTAATGTGAAATATTTACGAGCACCTTTTACGTCACTTTCATTAAAATATCCTGCTCTAATACCTAAAGTGTTGTCATACATGTATTCTGCACCTAAAGCCCAAGTAAATTCTTTGATTTCTTCACTAAAGCCATTAGGAGCATCTCCAAAAGATTGGAAAATACCTGATAAAAAATCTACATTATCATCTTTACCATCAGTTATGTCACCAGTTTGATTATCTCTTATTGGTGGTGTTGGAACTAATAATTTATTAAATTCTATATTTGGTGTGATCGAATTCATATCATCTAAAATAATTTCAAAACCACCACCTATACGTAAATTGGTTGGAATAAAACTTTCTCTACCTCCTTCTGTTAAAGAAACTTTTGGACCTATATTAGAAATATTAAAACCACCTCTCCAAATACCATTAATATTACCATAATTTTTTTCATGAGATTGATAATAACCAGAAACATCAACGGCATAGGTATTTACAGTTTTTAAATCTGAATTTTCAACTCTTAAGGCATAGTCAGAACGAATATACCTAAGACCAACCGCCATTGAGAAAGTTTCATTTAATTTTAAAGCATAAGAGCCATCTAAAGAAAATTCATTTGGATTTTCTGTTCCTATCGGATTTCCGCTAGAATCAGTTAAATCGATTGTGCCTAATGAGAAAAACTTTAAACTAGTACCCCAAGCACTTTGTTCGTTAATTCTATTCGAGAAGGTTAAAGTGCTCACAAAAACGTCATTAGTTAAGTTTCTTAGCCAAGGCGTGTAATTTACACCTACTGCAAATTGAGTAGCTGAAAAAGCAAATTTTGCAGGATTAAAATGTTGTGAATTTGCATCAGGAGATGTGGCAATACCAATATCTCCCATACCACCAGATCTTGCATCTGGAGCAATCATTAAAAATGGAGCTGCTGTTGTTATTGCGTTGGGTTCGTCTTGAGCATAGGTCTTACCTAAACTTACAAGAGCAAATAAAATTAAAAGGGATTTTTTCATTAGAATATATAAGTTAAATTTTTTTTGAATTTTTCATTTTATTGTAAAATAACCAATTTTTCAAATTTTTCATTTTTTGTATTCGTTAATGATGATTTTACATTGAGTTTGTAAATGTATACTCCTTTTCCTATTTTATTACCAAAGTCATCTAAACCATTCCACGAAATTGATCGTGATAAGTTTTCAGATTGTACAGTTTGATTAATTGTTTTAATAATTTTACCAGATACTGTAAAAATCTGAATTTGTACTTCTAATGGCTCATTGGGTTTATTATGATTAAACCAAAACTCTGTATAATTTATAAAGGGATTAGGATAATTCAAGACATTGCTCAAAACTAAATCACTATTATTCACTACAGTAAAATTTAACGTAGCTTCTGATGAATTATTGTATGTATCCCAACATTTAAAGTTAAGTGTATGTAGACCAGGTTCTAAATTTCTAAAAGGAAATTTCACTTTTCCTTTCGTAAAGTCATCTAAATCAGTTTCATAAAAGTCATTTAGTATAAAAGGATTTGCTTGATTTCCATCCAAAATCACCACAATATCATGATCTACAGCAGTAATAGAGGTGTTGATACCAGAATTATCTTCTAAAATAGCAATAAGATGTGGTGATTCACTAGTGTTGCCTCCATCAACAAAAGACTCATCATCCATAAATAAAGTTACTGTCGGTCCTATTTTATCTTCAGTTGCATTTTCATTAATTCCGCCAATAATGATTTCTTGATTAACACCAGATTTGTCAATCTTCTTATTGTCAGCATAAAGGCTAATTTTAGCTTTTCCGAAAGCAATTCTAATATCTTTAGGCACAATAAAATTAATATTAAAATTACCGTTTTTGACAGATGCTCTACCTCTGAAAATTTTACTTTCAATGGCATCAAAAGTCAACTTATTGCCAAAATTATTATTATCTAAAGTAATTCTATCAACTGATTTATCAAAAATGGTAGTTGAAATTTCACCATTAAAGTCTGTGAGCGGGTTACCTGAGGCGTCGGTAATAACTCCTTCTAAGTTTATTTTTGATAAAGCCTTAAGCTTGTCTGTTGTTTGGTTGATATCAACTCCATTCATTTTAGTGAGTTTAATATTGGGCTTAGGTAGTGCTAGTTTCATTGCAGGATCACCAATAAAATAAAGAAATAATCGTTGACTGGTGTTTGGGGCTAAAGGGTCATTTTTCATTTCCATTAGGGCTTCAGCTATCGTATAATCTTCATTATTAAATGCCAATAATTTTTTAATTAAAATTTCATTAAATCGTTGACCAACACTAATGAAAATTTCTCTAGTAGTTGTAATTAAACCTACAGCTCCTCCTTTTGTATTTGAAAAAACAAATTCACCTGCAGTAGGTCTTGAAGGATTGTCAAATTTTGTAAATTCACAGGTTACAGTAATCATTAATGGCAATGTATTTTTGTTGTTCCAATCTTGAATTTGTGGAACTTCTAAAATACGTTCTCCAGCCCAGCCGTCTTCACCTCCATGCCCAAAATAATCTATTAATAAAGTGCCAGTTTCAATGGCGTTATTAATAGCTTCATTCACATCTGGGTAACGTTCACCACCAGCAGATGTTTGTTGTACAAATGCATCAGCATAGATTTTGGTGATATTAAAAATTGGACGATTGATTTTAATGTCATCTGCAAGACGTTCGACAGCTTCTTGTAATATAAATTCACTGGCAAGATCAGGGTCATCAGCAACTAAAGCTATTTTATTTCGCCAATCTCCATAGGCATCAGTACTATAATAATTTAATGTTTTGTCAACAGCATTTTTGGCGTCATTTATTGTTGTAATTAAAAATCTTCCAGTAGCAACATCTTGTTTATCTGAATTGCTTAAATTACCTTCGTCATCATCCATCATCCCATAATAATCATCGGTAACATATGAACGGGCTAAATCAAAACTCTCAAATGATTGGTAAGCGGGTACAATATTATTATTGTCATTAATTCTATCTTTAAAATCAAAAGAAGCATCTCCGAATAAACATACATATTTAATTTTAGAAGCATCAGTTGACGCATTGAGATATAAGTGCCTAACAAAATCTCTAATGGCTGTCAAATCTGGTGATCCAGAACCAAATTCATTATAAATTTCATTTAAATTAATGACTTGTGTATTAAGGTTAGAATTGTTTCTGTGGTGTTCAGCCAAACGCTCTGCTTCACTCATTAAATAATCACGCGTAATAATTAGATAGTCAATATCTTTTAAGCTATGTAGATTTTGATTGGCTACTTTGCTATTTTCTAGTAGCTCAGGCTGAAAATAATTATTTTCAGTTAAAGCAACAAACTCTTGTAATACATTACTACTAGTTGTTTTAAATGTAAAATTATTAGCATCAGAAAGGTTGTTAATAATTTTAGGGTTGATGTGGTCAGTAACATTCCAAACTTGATGTATCTCCGCACTATTTTCTATTTGATAAGATAAAATTGTATTCGAAGGAAATGCAAGCGTATTAAAATTTCGAAATGAAAATTGTTTATCACTGGCAATTAATTTTTTTACACCTATTATTTCTATATAATCTAAATAGGCTTTAGCTGAGGGGTTTCCATTATTATTATAGGTAACTTCAACTTCAATATTGTTTGTACTTATGTTTGTGCTTTGAACAATTTTTTTAGGGATTGCAAGAGTCAAACTACCATTTGAAATTGCAGAAAAATTAATAGGACTTAAACTTTGTCCATTTGCTTTAATCTCTAATGTTGAAGGAGTTGAAGAAATAGCTAAAGCCCTAACTCTAACAAAAACCTCTTCAGAAGTATCTAGGTTGTTAACATTAAAACTAACCTTGGTTGTGTTTTCAGCACTTAAATTTTTTCCAAACCATTGTTGGCCATTATGAAATATATTTTCTTTCTCATCTTCAACATAATCATAATGATTAAAAGTTGTAATACTTTGTGTTGCTGGTGCTGAAATTTCAAAATCATTAAGAATACGTTTACCTAAACCATTGTCAACGGTAATAAAATAATAGGCTTTATCACTATAGATGTTATTGATGTGTTTTGATTGACTAGGTTGTGCAGAAACAATGTCCCATTGGTCTGGGCCTTTACCATAGAATAAGATATAATCATTATTATCAAATTGATTGTCTTGTTCTCCTTTGACAAAGATAGCATTCTCTTGTAAGCCATCATATCTAGAATCGCTATTCAACATAGGGAGTAACTGGCCTCCGTTACCAAAAATTCTAATATTTTTAGGATTAATATCATTAGGATTAATACCCAAGTTTTGTAAAAATTCTCCATTAATTTTAAAAACACCTGTTGTGTCAATAGCAAATTTATACCAATTGCCTTGAGATAGAACGGAATTTTTTACCGTAGATGTAGATTTATTTTGATTATTCCTGTTTTTTTTTACTTCTTGAGAGAAAATAAAAACAGGAATAATTAAAAGTAATATAAATAGAGGTGTTATTTTTTTTAAAATCATACAAGTTGTCCTTAACATAAAACTCACGCAAGTTAAGTATACTTATTTATAAATAGCAATAATGATTGAAAATAGAAGTATATCTTTTGCCTTTAAAGACAAATTATTTTTTAAGTGTAAATTTTATTTGAATAAATGTAATATTTTATATCATCATGTATACTAAAGAAATAAAACTATCGTTATACAAGCATTACAAGGCATAATGTGTCAAATAATGGGAAACCTATCAACCCTAATTAACAAATTTAAGATTTAAATAATGAAAAGGTATAACGGAAACAAATTTTTATTAGTAGTGTTAGTAGTAGCTACTTTAATTAGTTGTAACAAAAAATCAAGAACTCATTCAGAGTTAACAGGTTGGAAATTTAATGATCCGACTTATGGTGGTTTTACAGCTAATACTAGTTATTCAGGTCAAAAAACACCTCCAGGTATGGTGTTGATTGAAGGAGGTACATTCACTATGGGAAGTGTGCAAGATGATATTATGTTTGACTGGAATACAACACCAACAAAACAACAAATTCGTTCATTTTATATGGATGAAGCTGAGGTTACTAACTTAGAATATTTGTTTTATTTACAATATTTAGAAAAAGTATACCCTCCAGCAGATGACAATTATAGAAAAATTTACCAATCTGCATTGCCAGACACGTTAGTTTGGAGAGAAGCCCTTGGTTTTAATGAATTGTTGACAGAGTCTTATTTACGTCACCCTTCTTATAGTGATTATCCTGTAGTTGGCGTGTCTTGGTTACAAGCATCTGAATACTGTAAATGGAGAACCGATAGAGTTAATGAAAAAATATTAATGGATAAAGGTGTATTGAAGTCTTTATTTGATATGGATTCTGTTACTGTAGAAGGAAAAAATAGATTTGATACTGGTGCATATTTAGCAAACCCAGATTTATTATTTGATGGTAATGAAGATATTTATGGTAGAGGTTTACCAGATCCTAATGATAGGTCTAAAAGAAAAGGCAAGAAAAGTAGAAAAGAAAGAAAAGCAGAAGCTGAGGCAGGGAACTCTGATATAGATGAATCTGTTGATGCTGGAGGTAAGAAAAAGTCTAGAAGATCTAGAAAAGATAAAAAATCAGATCAAGGCTTTACAGGAAGACATGTTAAGATTTCAGATGGTTTACTTACACAACGTTTTAGATTACCAACTGAAGCTGAGTGGGAATATGCAGCAAAGGCTGATATTGAAAATAGAGAATATAATACGATTAGAGGTAGAAAAAAATATTCTTGGAATGGTAGATATACTAGAGATGACTCAAGAAGAAAATCTGGTGATCAAATGGCTAATTTCAAGCAAGGTAAAGGAGATTATAGTGGTTTAGCAGGCTGGAGTAATGATGGTGCTGATATTACTATTCAAGTAAAATCTTATGACTCTAATGCATTTGGTTTATACGATATGTCTGGTAATGTTGCAGAATGGGTAGCAGATGTGTACAGACCTATTGTTGATAATGAAGCTAATGACTTTAATTATTTTAGAGGAAATGTATTTAAAAAACCTTTAATAGATGAAGAGGGTAAAGTTGTAGTTGTAGATTATAACAGCATAGAATTTGATACTTTAGATAATGGTAAAATAGTGCCTAGAGACTTACCTGGTAGTATTAAATATGTACCTATCACTAAAAGTGATGCATTTATGAGACCAAATTATGAAAAAGCAGATAATGTTGCAATCAATGATGGAGATTTAGCATCAACAAAATACTATTATCAAGATGAAGAAGATGGAGAAGAAAGACCTAGAATGTATAACTCACCTCAAACACCTAAACAAATTGGTGAAAGCGGATTGATTATTCAACAGTATGATACTAAAAAGAGAACTACTTTAATTAGTGATCAAACTAGAGTTTATAAAGGTGGTTCTTGGAGAGATAGAGCTTATTGGTTAGACCCTTCTCAACGTAGATATTT